>JADHED010001367.1_pt1 | contig 21002 bp, 18 predicted proteins | sample 8952041 | NCBI WGS metagenome assembly JADHED01 (sample SAMN16124423, study PRJNA663239) | bioreactor sludge metagenome | isolation source: sludge (control) | place: India:Bengaluru | collected 2018-09-08
AGCAGGGGCGCTTCCGCCAGAACCTGCTCGGCAAGCGCGTCGACTACTCCGGCCGTTCCGTCATCGTCGTCGGCCCCGAGCTGAAGCTGCACCAGTGCGGGCTCCCCAAGAAGATGGCGCTCGAGCTGTTCAAGCCGTTCATCTACAACAAGCTCGAGGAGCGCGGCATCGTCTCGACGATCAAGGCCGCGAAGGAGATGGTCGAGCTGGAGCGCCCGGAGGTCTGGGACATCCTCGAGGAGGTCATCCAGGACCACCCGGTGCTGCTGAACCGCGCCCCGACGCTGCACCGCCTCGGCATCCAGGCCTTCGAGCCGCAGCTCGTCGAGGGCAAGGCGATCCAGATCCACCCGCTGGTCTGCACGGCGTTCAACGCCGACTTCGACGGCGACCAGATGGCGGTCCACGTGCCGCTCTCCACGCGCGCGCAGGCCGAGGCGCACGTGCTGATGATGTCGACCTCCAACCTGCTCAAGCCCGCGTCGGGGAAGCCGATCGCGGTGCCCTCGCAGGACATGGTGCTCGGCATCTACTACCTGACGAAGAACAAGCGCGGCCAGAAGGGCGAGGGCCGGATCTTCGCGCGGATGGAAGACGTCATCCTGGCCTTCGAGTCGCAGGCCGTCGACCTGCTCTCGCCGATCCGCGTGCGCTACACCGGCCCGTTCATGGACCTGACCACGCTCTACGACACCCAGGACGTGCTGCGGGCGCCGGTCGTGGACATCGACGACGACCTGATCGACACGACGGTCGGCCGCGTGATCTTCAACCAGTCCCTGCCGAAGGGCTTCCCGTACGTCAACGGGCTGCTCAAGAAGAAGGGGCTGTCCGAGCTGGTCAACTTCTGCTCGCTGCGCTACGGCCACGAGATGACGGTCCAGATCGTGGACCGGCTGAAGGAAGTCGGCTTCCGCAACGCGACCCGCGCCGGCATCTCGATCGGGATCGACGACATGGTGATCCCGGAGGAGAAGGACAAGCTGGTCGACGACGCGCGGCGCCAGCAGATCGAGGTCGAGCAGCAGTACCGCGAAGGCGCGATCACGAACGGCGAGCGCTACAACCGCGTGGTCAACATCTGGTCCGACGTCACCGACCGGGTGGCCGAGGCGATGTTCAAGAAGATGAAGAACATCGACGAGGACCCGGCGCGCGACTTCAACCCGATCTTCATCATGGCCGACTCCGGCGCGCGAGGCAGCAAGCAGCAGATGCGGCAGCTGGCCGGCATGCGCGGCCTGATGGCCAAGCCCTCGGGCGAGATCATCGAGACGCCGATCACGGCGAACTTCCGCGAAGGCCTCACGGTGGCGCAGTACTTCATCTCGACGCACGGCGCCCGCAAGGGCCTCGCCGACACCGCGCTCAAGACGGCCGACTCCGGCTACCTGACGCGCCGGCTGGTCGACGTCGCCCAGGACGTCATCATCGCGGACGAGGACTGCGGCACGATCGACGGCATCTCCGCCCGCGCGATCGTCGAGGGCGGCGAGGTCATCGAGTCGCTGCGCGACCGGATCATCGGCCGCGTCGCGCTCGAGCCGGTCTACGACCCGACCAACGGCGAGCTGCTGGTGGACACGAACCAGCTGATCTCCGAGGCGCTGGCCGAGCAGGTCCAGCTGGCCGGCATCGAGCGGGTGAAGATTCGCTCCGTGCTGACCTGCGAGTCGTCGCGCGGCGTGTGCCGCTTCTGCTACGGACGCGACCTCTCGACGGGCAAGCTGGTCGAGGTCGGCCAGGCGGTGGGCGTGCTCGCGGCGCAGTCGATCGGCGAGCCGGGCACGCAGCTGACGATGCGGACGTTCCACATCGGCGGCGCGGCGTCCCAGGTCCACGAGCAGTCGTCGGCCGAGTCCCGCAACGAGGGGCTGGTCGAGTTCCAGAACGTCAACGTCGTGCGCAACCGCGCCGGCGAGCAGATCGCGCTGTCCCGGCAGGGCAACCTGCTGATCAAGGACAGCCGCGGCCGCGAGCTCGAGCGGCACGCCGTCGCCTACGGCGCGACGGTCCGGGTCCAGAACGGCGAGCGGCTCGTCCCCGGCACCCGGCTGCTGGAGTGGGACCCGTACACCCACGCGATCCTCAACGAAGAGGCCGGCACGGTCGAGTTCCAGGACGTGATCGAGAACATCACGGTCAAGGAAGAGGCCGACGAGGTCACCGGGTTCGTCCAGAAGAAGATCATCCCCTCGAAGGACGACTCGAAGGTCCCGAAGATCGTCATCCGCCGCGGCAAGGAGAAGCTGCGCAGCTTCCTCCTGCCCGAGAAGGCGCTGCTCAACGTGGAGGACGGGGACGAGGTGACCCCGGGCGACACGCTGGCGCGCATTCCGCGCGAGACCACGAAGACCAAGGACATCACCGGCGGCCTGCCGCGCGTGGTCGAGCTGTTCGAGGCGCGCGAGCCCAAGGAGCCGGCGGTGATCTCCGAGATCGACGGCGAGGTCGAGTACGACGAGACGGCGGAGCGGGTGAAGGGCTTCATCCCGGTCAGCGTCCGCTCCGAGGAAGGCGACAAGCGCGAGTACAAGATCCCCAAGGGGAAGCACATCACGGTGCGCAAGGGCGAGCGGATGCGCGCCGGCGACGCGCTGATGGACGGTCCGAAGAACCCGCACGACATCCTGCGGGTCCTCGGCGAGAACGCCCTCCAGGAGTACCTCGTCAACGAGATCCAGGAGGTCTACCGGCTGCAGGGCGTCGACATCAACGACAAGCACATCGAGACGATCGTCCGGCAGATGATGCGCTGGGTGCAGATCGAGGAAGTGGGCGACACCGAGTTCGTGCTCGAGGACCGCGTGGACCGGTTCCGGTTCCGCCGCGAGAACGAGCGCGTGCTGGCCGAGGGCGGCCAGCCGGCGATGGGCCGCCCGCTGCTCCTCGGGATCACCAAGGCGTCGCTGCTGTCCGAGTCGTTCGTCTCGGCGGCGAGCTTCCAGGAGACGACGCGCGTCCTCACGGAGGCCGCGATCCGCGGGGCCGTGGACGGGCTCAACGGCCTCAAGGAGAACGTCATCATGGGCCGCCTGATCCCCGCCGGAACCGGCGCGCACCCGTACGTCGACTTCGAGATGCCGGTGGTCGAGCCGATCGAGGAGGAGCAGGAGCCGGACCTCCTCGCGATCGAGGTCGGCGCCGACGAGGCGACGCTGGCGCAGCTGCTGGCGGGTGGCCTCGGCGGGACCCTGCCGCCGGCGTCGCCCAGCAAGTAGGGGCGGCGCCTCGCCCGTAGGGGCGGCGCCTCGCGCGCGAAGCGCGCGATGGTAGGGGCGGCGCCTCGCCCGTAGGGGCGGCGCCTCGCGCGCGAAGCGCGCGATGGTCCGCCCAGAGTTTCGAAACGACGCCCGCCGGTCACCCCGGCGGGCGTCTTCTTTTCTCGGGAGCCGCGGCAGGGGCGGCCATCCTGCGCTTCGCGCAGGAGGCCGCGGCCCTACTTTCCCGTCAAGGGGCTCGTCGCCGTGACTCGAGGAGACGTCCCGCAACGGGGAAGGACGGCCAGGTACCACGCTTGAGTTCGCCGGACCCGAGCCGGATTCTGGAAGACGGGACGCGAACGCGGGCAGACGACGAAGGGGTGGCAGATGCATGCACATGCATGTACCTTTGGAATCGTGCGGACGACGATCGAGCTCAGCGACGAACACCGGGCGCGGCTGCTCGAACTGGCGGCGCGTCGCGGGGAGAAGGGGTTCTCCGCGCTCATCGGCGAGGCGCTCGAGGCCTACTTCGCCTCGGATGCGGCGGCCGACGACCGGCGCCGAGCCGCCCTGGCCGCGCGGGGGGCCATGGCCAAGACCCAGGCCGAGGAACTGCGGGAGCGCTGCGCGACGATCCGGGGAGGGTGGCGGTGATCGTCGCGGACACCGACGTCCTGATCGACTTCCTGGCGGACCACGGCCCCGCCGCGGCGGCGATCGCGGCCGAACTGACGCGCGGCCGGCTCGCCACGACGGTGCTGACGCGCTTCGAACTTCTCGCCGGGGCTCGATCGGCGAAGGCGAGGCAGGCGATCGCGGCGCTCCTCGGTGGGCTGCCGACCCTTCCTCTGGATTCGCAGGCGGCCGACCTCGCGGCCGACGTCCGCCGCCGCCTCGAAGCGGGCGGTCAGTCGATCGGCATGGCCGACAGCCTGATCGCCGGCATCGTCCTCACGCAGAACGCGGCCCTGATGACCCGGAACCGGCGCCATTTCGACCGGGTCCCCGGTCTCGCGCTCATCGACCCCTGAGGGCCTCACAGCACGATCGTCCCGCAGGCGTCCGCGGCCCCGTACACGTAGAAGTAGGTGGTCTTGTCGAGCATCGCGCCCACGTCCCGCCACTGGATGCCCGGCGTCGCGGGGTCCCCGTCGCGCACGTCGTTCCTGTAGGGGGTCATGCCCGGGGTGAAGAAGTTCGGCGTGGTGCCGCGGTAGACGACGTAGTGGTCCGCGCCCGTGTCGGCCCAGCTCGCGAGCAGGTCGTTGCCCGAGCGCGCGTGCCGCACGCTGTCGCCGAGCCCCTGCGGCGGCGGGCCGCACGTGGTGCTGCCGGTGCCGGCGACGACCACGAGGGCGTAGTCCTGCGGGTGCGCGGCGACGTCGCCGAGGGCGAACGCCCGGACGCGGACCGTGTACGCGCCCGCGGCCGCGCTCTCGAACAGCACGGCCTCCACGTTGTTCAGCCGGTCGCGGTCGCCCGCGGCCGCGGGCGTCGTCGTCCACCCGTTGCTGAAGCCGCGGTTGCCGGCGTACGTCGCGCCGCCGGGCGCGACGACCTCGAGGTCGAGGTCGTTCACCAGCGCGCGCGCGGCCGACGGCGAGGCGGCCGGGTCCGTCCACACCAGCACCGCCTTCCACGGGGCCGCCACCGTCGTGGTCACGGTGAAGGTCGCGGCGTCCCCCTGGGCCACGAACCCCGTCGTCGCGCTCCGGTCGTCGAGCACGGTCAGCCGCGCGCTCCCGGACTCGTTCGAGAACCAGAGCGCGTCGTCGAGGGTCACGCGCCCGAAGCCCTGGTAGGCGTTGGGCCGTGATCCCCCCGTGCGTGCGCCGGTCAGGTTGCGCGCCGAGAGGATCAGCGTCGCCTTTACCAGCGCCGCGGTGGGGGAGAACGTGTCCGCCGCGTTCGCCGCGCCCGACGGGTAGAAGCCGCGCTCGTAGTACTCGCGCACCAGCGCAGCGCTGCCCGCCGTCGCCGGCGTGGCCATCGAGGTCCCGCTGAACGTCACCCACCCGCAGCCGCTGCCGCTCTGCGCGGACGAGACGAGGTCGCCGGGCGCGACGAGGTCCGGCTTCAGCCGGCCGTCCGCGGTCGGGCCGACGCTGGAGAACGCCGCGCGGTCGATCGCGGCCGCGCCGTTGCCGGTCGCGCCGACGGTCACGACGTTCTTGGCCGTCGCGTGGTCGTTCAGCGTGCCGGGGATGATGTCGCCCCGGTTGCCGGCCGAACGCAGGATGAGGAAGTCCTGGTGCTGCCAGGTGTAGTCGTCCATCTCGCGGGCGTCGTCGCCGTAGGTGTTCAGCCCGCCGCCCCACGAGTTCGTGTGCAGGCGCGCGCCGCGCGCGCGGGCGTCCGTCCAGGCCGGCGCCGCCGGGAACGGCGGGTACACCGCCGAGCAGTTCGCGGGCGAACCTATGTCCTGCAGGATCAGCTTCCCGTCGGGCGCCAGTCCGTCGCGGGTGCCGTCGTTCGCGCACGCGACCGTGCCCGAGACGTGGGTGCCGTGGTCCTGCGCGCAGTCGGCGCCGAGCACGCCGCCGCCCCAGGCGCGGTTGTCCACGATCTTGCCGGCGTCCGAGAAGCAGCAGTGCGCGGCGTCGATCCCGGAGTCCATGACCGCGACGGTCCGGCCGCCGCCGCGGATCCCGCGCGCGTGGATCGAGTCCTCGCCGGCCACGAAGCTCTGCAGGACCCAGCGTGCGTTGTCGTTCTCGAGCCGGTACGCGGGGGTCTCGCCGATGAACAGCACGTCGTCGTGGTCCGCGAGCGCCACGATCGTGGCGTCGTCGGGCACCTCGACGCGCAGGCGGTCGCCGCCTCCCGCGACCACGGTCCCCCCCGCGGCGCGCACGAGCGCGGAGACCCCGGCGGGCTTCGCGCCCGGGGCCAGCCTCAGGTCGAGGCGCCACGGGCCGCCCGGCGCGGCCGCGCGCCCGCGGTCGACGCCCGGCGCGCCGTCGGCCCCGAGGTCCGGCGCGACCTTGTAGGCCGGGTGGAAGCGCCCGAGGAACACGACGCCCGACTCCGCCGCGAGCGCCGCGACCGCGCGCGCCGGCACGTGCGCCAGTCGCGCGTCGTGCGGGATGTAGTCCGCGTCGCGCGCGCCGTGCTTCTTGAGGAGCGCCGTCCGGCGCGCCGGGGGAACGTCCGGCGCGAACTTCACGATCAGCCACCCGCCCGCGGCGGGGGCGCGGCCGCGCAGGGCGGCCGGCAGCGCGCCGGCCGCGACGTCGGCCTGCGCGAGCGGGCTGCGCCGGGCGAGGAACGACGCCGGTCCGAGCAGGATCGCGCGCCGGTCGTCGGCTTCCCCGGCACCCAGCACGAGGAACGGCGGCGCCTTCCCGCCGGGCCACCAGTCCGGGCGGCGTCCGCCGGCCGGGTCCGCGGCGAGCGCCGCGGGAACGCAGGACACGACGAGGGCGAGGACCGCGCGACGGACGGCGGCGCAACGCAGCGTTCTCATGCGTCAAGGGAACGCCGGACGCCGCTCCGCGGCCATGGTGACAAACCGACCAGTGCGTGGCGCGACAGGGGTAAGGTGACGAGCTCCGGCGACTAGCGGAAGGCGACGAGCTCCGCGAGCCAGCACTCCTGCGCGGGGGCCTCGTTGACGGGCCGGAACACGCCCTTGCCCCGCCCGGTGCGGGGGTCGGTCATCTCCCAGTACACCGCGCTGTCGGAGAACCCGGCCTCGTCGAGCAGGTCGCGCAGCTCGGGAAGCGTCCAGACCCGCCAGGGATAGACGAACGCGTCCTTCAGGGCCGAGCCGTCGGCGAACTCGAAGTGGATCGCGAACTCGCCCCGGTGGGTCACCGGGTCGAAGCTGCGCTGCTCCCAGACGTAGTGGAACGACAGCTCGTCCCGGCGGGTCTCCGACCTCTCGCGCTGCAGCTCCGGGCCCCCGAGCACGTCCAGCATGAAGATCGCCTGCTCGTCGAGGGACGCGTGCACGCAGCGGAAGTAATCGAGGATGTCGGCCCGCCGGGTGAACGCGTTGAACGAGAAATTCCCCGCGATCGCGACGTGCGCCCGGGGCGCCGTGACCGAGCGGACGTCCTGCTGCAGCAGCGTCACCCGCGCGCGTTCATCGTCCTCCAGCGCGGCGAGGTTGTTCGCCGCGCCCCACGCGAGCGGCTCCGGGTCGAGGTCGAGCCCGAGCGCGGTCCGCTCCGGCCGCGACGCCACCCAGCGGCTCGACAGGAACGCCGTCCCGCAGAAGTCCTCGCGCAGCACGGTGGCCGTCCGGCCGTAGGCGCCCCGGTAGACGCGCGAGACGAAGCCCACCTCGAAGTCGGGGTGCTGGACCGCCTGCTGGTACAGGCGGTAGCGGTCGGCCGTGTCGGCCATCGTGCGCGGCCGGTTCGCGCGGTCCGGCACGGCCTCAGCCGCCCATGCGGCGCCAGCGCGCCGCGCTCATCTTGCGCAGCTCGGCCGCCAGCACGCCCTGCGGGTCCTTCGACGGGGCGCGCTGGGCGCTCTTGTACATCTGCTCCGCGATGACGTAGCCGATCGCGTGGACCGCCTCGTGGCGGTCCAGCCCGTCGCCGGTCAGGCGGTGGAGGGCGTCCGTGATCGCCGCGTCGCCCGACGCGAGCCCGGTCTCCACCAGCGCGTGGAACTGCGCGTGCAATTCCATGTTGGGCACGTCGATGCCGCGCACCCGGTGGTACGACGCGACCTGGTCGAGGCGCTCGGCCTCGTCCGCGTCGAGCCACTCGTCGGGATCCGGGGTGCGGGACGCGTCGTAGCGGGCCATCGGGGCTCTCCTCGGAGCGGCGCGGCGGGGCGAGCGTGGCGGGTGCGGCGCGGCCGGCGCGGTCAACCCTCCACGATGAGGAACCCCTCGGGCGGGGTGAAGAGCGCCGGGTCGGGCTTCTGCCCGTCCGCGTACTCCACGTAGCGCACCATCTGGAACGGCTTGCCGTCCTTGTGCACGGACGCGGCGTACGGCACGTCCTTGTCGGCGAGCACGAGCAGCTGCACGGTGTAGCGCCCCTCGTGCCACTTGAACAGGCGCATCGTGCGCCCGCCGACGGTGACGCTCTCCGGCGTGACCGCCCGCTGGCGCATGAACGAGAGCTCGCAACCGAACTCGAAGCCCTCGAGGGCGTTCTCGTCCTCCGGGTCGGGAGCGATCGGCGCGTGGAACGCCGGCGTCGACGAGGGGTCGGTCAGGTGTTCCCCCTTCTTCGCGGCGAGGTCGACGATCCAGGTGTCCTTGCCGTTGACGATCACCACGCTGCCGCCGGCGCCGCCGTCCTCCAGCCGGCCGTACGACGACCCCTGCCGGTAGAGCGTCTTCGGCGCGCCGGAGGGGGCGCCGGGCGTGGTGTTCTGGATCACGACCTTGACCAGGCCTCCCGGGGCGCAGCCGCGGAACGCGAGCGCGGGCGCGGGCAGGCCGAGGGCGGCCGGCAGCAGCAGCGCGAGGAGCACGGGGGGGAGCGGTCGTCGGGCCATCGGCGGTCCTCCGTTGCAGGATCGGGAAAAGGTACAGGACGGCACGCCCGTCCGCCCGGGACGGGTCACGACAGGTGCTTGATCAGCAGCACCTCGTTGCCGTGCTCGCCGTAGATCAGCTCGTCCACGATGTTCCGGGCCAGCAGCATCCCGAACCCGCCCGGCCGCAGGCCGGCCTCCGCGCGCCGTTCGACGTGCGCCAGCGGGTCGTCCGGGGGGTTGCCGACCGCCGCGTGCGGCACGTCGTCGGGCCGGAACCCCGGGCCCGGGTCGTGGACGTACACGAAGATCGCGCGCGCCGTCCGCACGGCCCAGATCTGCAGCACGTGGTCAGCCCGGAAGTCGCAGCCGTGCTCGGCCGCGTTGAGCAGGATCTCCCGGATCGCGAGCAGGAGGTCGTCCCGCTCACCGCCCCCGAGGTCCGCCGACCGGAACTCGCCGAGGAAGCGCGTCAGCCGCTCGGCCGTGAGGCGGCGGCAGTCGGCGCGCAGCGAGATCCAGTTCGGCTGCGCGGCGACGATCTCGATGCCGGTCCACCAGTCGTCCTCGGCCGCGCGGACGATCATCGAGGCGACCTCGCCGGGGGCGATGGGCGCGACGAAGCACGCGAAGACGCGCGCCCGCAGCGCCGCGATCACCTGCTCGGGGGACCCCTCGGCGGCCAGCAGGAGCGTCGCCACCCCGGGGCGGACGCGGCGCAACTCGTCCACCAGGGCGAGGTCCTCGTCCAGCGAGGTGGCCACGCTCGTCACGACCGCGACGTAGCCCCGGCGCCGGACGGCGGCGACCGCGGCCGCGCCGCCCGGGGCGAGGTCGTGGGTCCAGCCGGCCGGGAGCAGGGCCTGGATCTCGAGGTTCAAGGGATCGTCACCGACGAAGAGCACGCGGCCCATGACGAGTCTCCAGCGCGCGGGGCGGCGGACCGCTCGCGGGACGGCCTCCCGCGCGCCGCGGGGCGTCCCGCGCCGCGCCCGCAGAACCCGCGCCGGAACCGAGTTTACGCCCGCCGCCCGGAAGGTCCCGGGAGTAGCATGACCGTGTCCAGGAGAGGGACCGCATCCGGGGAGGAACCCATGCAGGTGGATCGCGCGCGCGTCTACACCGGGACCCGCTGGGAGAAGGAGGTCGCCTACTGCCGCGCCGTCCGCGCCGGCTCGTTCGTCCTGGTCGCCGGGACGGTCGCCGCCGACGGCGAGGGGCGGCTCGTCGGCGAGGGAGACGTCTACGCCCAGGCGGGCTTCATCTTCGCCAAGATCGAGCGCGCCCTCGGGCAACTCGGCGCGGAACTGCGCGACGTCGTGCGCACGCGCACGTACCTCGTGGACATGGCGCAGTTCGACGACTTCGCGCGCGCGCACGGCGAGACCTTCGCCGGCATCGACCCCGTCGCGACGTGTGTGGGCGTGTCCGGCCTCGTCGGCGAGGGATTCCTGGTGGAGATCGAGGTCGACGCCGTCGTGCCCTGAGATCGCCGGTCAGGACGCGCCCGGTTCCTCGTCGTGGAGTTCTTCCCAGCCGACGATCATGGCCTTGATGTTGGCCGTCGGCGTCGCGCCGGTCGTCGTCAGGTAGACGTGGCCGATCACGAACGTGACCAGCGAGAACGCGCCGATCACGTGCAGGATCGCCAGGGCGTGCAGGGCGCCCGCGGACCAGCCGAGGACGCGGTGGAGGTCCGGGTAGAAGAAGTACAGGGCGCCGGTCGTCACCTGGACCGGGATGATCAGCACCTTCAGGCCCAGGTACGCCAGGCGCTGCAGCGGGTTCAGCTTCGCCGTCCGCTCCTTGCGCACCGGGTGCGGCGCGCCCTTGAAGATCCCCGTCAGGTAGAATGCGACCATCTCCTTGAGGAAGCGCCGCGTCGGGACGTACTGCCGCCATTCCCCGGTCGTGACGTGCCAGAAGACGGCGAACACGATCAGCACGACCAGCGCGGCCGCGGCGCCGTTGTGGACGCTCACCGCCCGCTCGAAGCCGAAGACCCGGAGGATCCCCGACTCGCGGATCTCGAAGCCGGTCAGCACGAGCAGGAAGATCAGCAGCGCCTGGGTCCAGTGCCAGAACCGCTCGAAGCGCTTGTACAGCACGACCTTCTTCATGGGTCCTCCACCTTCCCGAGGAAGCGGCGCAGCACGCCGTGGACCGTGACTCCGGCGAGCGTCATCAGGACGACCGCCAGGCCGGCGACGTCGATCGCGTTGGCGCCGTCCCGGCCGCAGAGATAGAAGTCGCGGAGGCCGGCGAGCCGCCCCTTCTTCTGGTGGCAGTCCCGGCAGGCGAGCGCCTGCTCCCTGGGCGCGACCATGTGCGTGACCGGCCAGAGCATCGTCGTCTCGACGAACCCGTACTTGCCGCTGTACGGGAGCCCCGCGGTCTCCATGCCCTTCGTGATCGCGACGTCCCAGTTCCAGTCCCCCCAGTACGCCCCGGAGCCCGGGGGCCCGGCGGTGAACGGCGCGACCAGCCGGTTCTGGACCGTGTCGTAGGGCTGCTTGCCGCGGTGGAACTTGAACGGCCAGATCTTCGCGTCCGGGGCCGCGTAGGACCCGGAGGCCGGGTTGAGGATCACCGGACGCTGCGGCGGCAGCGTGTCCGTGAGCCGCGTGAACGCCAGGTTCCCGTCGTACCAGACGTACTGGGGCGTGATGTTGCGCTGCCACTCCATCTCGCCGTGGATGCTGTTGTAGACCTCGAAACCGTTCTCGTCCTCTTCCTTGTAGGGGCGCCCGTCGCGGAGCCTGCCCGCCGTGGACCAGTCCCACCACGTGTTGCTGGGGAGCTTGCCCCGTGCATAGGCCGGAATGTGGCAGGTCTGGCAGGCGACCTTCTGGTAGTGCCGGTCGAGGACGTACGACGCGTGCGGCCCGTCACCGTGGCAGGCGGTGCACGACATGCGCGAGATCGCCTCGCCCGCGAACTTCGGCTCCTCGCGCCGGTCGGCGGGGATCACGTAGTTCGGCCCACCGATGCGGTGGCTACCGGTGGTGTGGCAGTCGGTGCAGTACATGCCGGCGCCCAGCTTCGACATGTGGACGTCTTCTTCGCGCGGAGCCTCGAGCATGCCGTCGTCCAGGTCACCGTGCTTGGTCGCGTTGCCGCCGCCCCCGAAGAAGTGGCACACCCCGCAGTTCTTCAGGTCCGGACGCCCGACCTTCTGCGCGATCTCCTCGAGCGGGATCGCCGGGTTGGGCAGCCCCTCCTCGATCTTCTCGTAGTCGCCGGTCGTGTCGTGGCAGACGAGGCAGTCGACGTTCTCCTCCTTGGTGAAGTCGTACGCCTTGTCCTTGTAGCCGTACCCGGCGTGGCACCGCGCGCAGTACGGCGTGTTGCCGCCGATCGACGAGATGCAGAAGTTGTTGACGAGGTGCGTGGCCTTGCCGAAGCCCTCGTTGCCCTCGCCCGGGACGCGCCAGGTCCAGTGCGAGGTCGCCATCACCTGCCGCGCGGCCTTCTGGTGGCAGGTCAGGCAGGCCCGCGTGACGGCGGGGCCGTCGCTCTCGCCGAACGGGCCCTCGAGCGCCTTGAACTTGGAGTGATCGGCGGTGACCCGTTCGCGCTGGGTGTCGTGCAGCTTCGTGAACGCGCCGTGCTCGCCCGCGCGGCGTTCGTCCGCGCCCGGCGCGGCGGCGCGGGCCGCCGGCGAGGCGACCACGGCCGCCGCGAGGACGAGGCCCGCCGTGCGGGACCAGAATCGACGTCTCGACATGGCTTCTCCCGGGGCGATCGACGGAGGCCCCGCGGGCCGGCGCGGACGCCGGACCCGCGGGGGAGGGGACAGGGGGCTCAGAACTTCACTTCGAGGGCGGCGTACGCGTCTTTGACGGTCTTCGGGAACGCGTACTGCAGCATCGGGTTCCGCGACAGGTCGAAGTTCTCGAGCGGCATCGGCGCGATGTGCCAGCCGCTGAAGGCCGTCGAGTAGTCGTAGTAGATGTAGCCGAAGCGCAGGGCGGCGTTCTTCGCGAAGCGCCAGTGCGCGTAGCCTTCCCACACGTCGCCGCGGGCGCCGAGCTTCTCGGTGTACTCGCCCATGGCCGGGTTGTAGGTGAACCAGTTGGGCGAGCCGTGGTTGAACTCGAGGCCGAGGCCGAGGTTCGCGAGCGCCTCCCAGCGGATGCCGGCGTAGACGGCGGAGCCGGTCTTGCTGTTGTTCGGGTCGCCGAGCAGGCCGCCGAAGCCGGTCAGCTGCACCGTGCCGCCGAACTCGTCGGGGAACGTCCAGTACGCGCCGTACTGGGAGGTCTTCCCGTTGGGCCGGCTCTTGATGTAGCCGGCGGAGACGAAGTAGGTGAACGCGTCGTTGAACTTGTGCTTCCAGGTCAGCGTGTACTGGTCCATGTCACCGAGGTTGCTGGTCGCGGTGACGTACTGCGTGCTCGGCGAGCCGCCCATGCCGGGGGCCGCGGGGACCGGGAAGTTGATCAGGCTGCCGTACGGGATGTCGGTCATGTCGCCGAAGCGGTTGTAGCCGACGTAGAGGTTGGTGCTGTGCACGGTCTCGCCGGTCTCCCACAGCAGCGGCATGTCGAACATCGCGCCCATCACGGTGGAGTCCTCGAGCGGGCCGATGCTGTTGACCTGGAGCGTCGCGCCGGCCGGGTTCGCCATCGTCGCGTTCGTGAAGTTGAAGCCGACGGGGGCCGCGTTCGTCTGGACGAGGCCGCCGCCGCCGAACCCGGACTCGTAGCCCACGCCGTAGCAGAGGCCGAACAGCGTGCCCTCGGGCAGGCCCAGCTTGTCCAGTTCGAACTTCCAGCCGATGCCGTCGATCGTCGCGTTGACCGCGAGCGCCTGCGGGGTCGCCATCCGCTCGCCGCCCTCGCGGACCTCGAACGGCGGCCCGTCGCTCGTGTTCTGGCGGCCGATCGAGAGGATGCCGGCCGGGGTGCGGTAGACCAGCGACGCACGCTCGACGCGCAGCACGTCCGTGCCGGGGACCTTACCCGAGTTGAAGGAGTTGGCCACCGTGTTCGGCGAGCCGTTGAACGTCGGCACGTCCGCGCCGCCGTGGACCTTGTACATGGCGAGGCGCCCCATGATCCGGGCGTTCTCGTTGATGCGGACGCCGAGGTTCAGGCGCAGGCGCGTCGACCACTGGACGGAGTTCTGCCAGTCCTGCGCGCCGACCGGCTGCACGATCGGCATCGGCATCCCGGGCATCTCGGGGTTCTGGACGAAGCCCCGAAACTGCTGGTAGGGCTCGAAGTGCCACTTCGCGCTGTCGAAGCGCGTGAAGAGGTCGCCGCTCCACGAGACGGTGTCGCCGGCCACCTTCGACTCGACGGCCGTGAGGCGTTCTTCGAGCTGCTTCGCGTCCGCGGACGCGGCCTCCGGGGCCGCGGCGGGGGCCGGCGCCGGCGCGGGGGCCGCCGCGGCGGCAGCGGCAGCGGCGTTCTGCTTCTCCTCGAGGGCCTTGATCTTGGCCTGCAGCTCCTCGATCTGCTTCTGCAGCAGCTCGGTCTGCTTGCGCAGTTCCTCGGTCGGTTCGTCGCAGAGTGCGGGCGTCGCGAGCAGCGCGGCCAGCACCATCGCCATCAGGGCACGTTTCATCGGGCTTTTCCTCCACGTGCGAGGGGTGACGGGGGAGACGGGCCGTCGCGTCAGTCGCCGCAGGTCATCGGCTGCGGCGAGTCGGAGGCGTGCGCGACCATGAAGGCCTCGATGTCCTTGATCTGCTCCGGCTTGAGGGACAACCCCGTGCCGATCGGCTCGGTGCCGTTCTTGTGCTTGCCGGCCGTGAACCACGTCTTCCACTGCGCCTGGGTCTTGACGAGCGGCGTGACGACCTTGCCCGGCGCGTCCTTGACGTGGCAGGTCTTGCACTGCTTCTTGAAGTAGTACTTCCCCTTGGTCTCGCTGCCGCCCTCGGCGAGCACGGTCCCGAACATCGCGGCTCCGAGGCTGAGGACGACGAGCAGCATCCCGATCGGCTGGCGCATATGGGCAGTCCTTTCCTGTCGGGACGACCGGGGGTCATCCCTGGGGCAACGGTCTCCATGGCGTGACGAACAGGTGAGTTGCGAAGGTCGTGCCACCAGGAGCGGGGGCGGGAAGGGGCGGAAAGGGGTCACGGAGGGGACGGCTGAAACGAGATGTTTCAGCGGGCGCGCTCACCCGGTTCGGGGGACGCGGGAGGTGAAACGAGTTGTTTCAGCGGGAGGCGGAGAGCCCCGCGGCGCGCATTCTTCGCCAGAGCGTCGTGCGGCTGATGCCGAGCGCGGCCGCGGTCGCGCCGACGTTCCAGCGTTGGGCGTCGAGCGCGCGCACGAGCCCCATCCGGTCGCCCTCCCCGCTGCCGGCCTCCGGGACGCCGTCCGACGCAACGGACGCGTCGCCGTCGTCGCCGTCCCCGGGGCCCACGGCGCCGTGCTGGCGGATCGCGAGCGGCAGGAAGCCGCGCTCGATCCGTCCGCGGTCGCTGGAGATCACGGCGTACTCGACCGCGTGCTCGAGCTCGCGCACGTTGCCGGGCCAGGGATAGTCCATCAGCAGCGCGAGGGCGCGCTCCGACACGCCGAACGGCTCGTCGCGCCCCTCGTGGTGCCTGCGGCGGAACTTCTGGATGAAGTGCTCCACCAGCAGCGGGACGTCCTCGCGCCGCTCGCGCAGGGCCGGCACGTTGAGCGGGATCACGTTCAGGCGGTAGAGCAGGTCCTCCCGGAAGCGGCCGCGGCGGACCTCGTCGGCCAGGTCCTTGTTCGACGCGGCCACGATCCGCACGTCCACGCGCCGCGGCGCCCCCGAGCCGACCGGCTCGATCACGCGTTCCTGCAGCGCGCGCAGCAGCTTGGCCTGCATCGCGGGGGACGTGTCGCCGACCTCGTCGAGGAACAGCGTGCCGCCCTCGGCCTGCTCGAAGCGTCCCCGGCGGTCCTTCACGGCCCCGGTGAAGGCGCCCCGCACGTGGCCGAAGAGCTCGCTCTCGAGCAGGTCCTCGACCAGCGCCGCGCAGTTGACGCCGATGAACGGGCCCTCACGGCGGTGGCTCTGGCGGTGCAGGGCGCGCGCCACGAGCTCCTTGCCCGTGCCGCTCTCGCCCGCGACGAGGACCGTCGCGTCGGTCGGCGCGACCGCCTCGATTTGGCGAAAGAGGGCGCGCATCGGCGCGGAGCGGCCGACGAGGCCGTGGAACTCGGCGCGTTCGTCGACTTCCTGCCGCAGGCGCTCGACCTCGGTCCGGTCCGTGACCACGCCGAAGAGGCCGCGCTCGAAGTCGGGCTCGCCCCGCATGAACCCCGTGTTGATGGTGACCGGAATGCGGCGCCCGTCCGCGGCCGTCAGATCCTCGCGGCAGCCGGTCACGGTGGAGTCGTGGCGGCGCGACCAGGCGAGCGGGCAGTCGGTGTCGCAGAGCGTGCCGCGCAGCACCTCGCGGCAGGGCCGCCCGAGCGCGTCGGCCGCGGCGACGCCGAGCATCTGTTCCATGTTGCGCGAGAAGCGCCGCACCACGAGGTCCTGGTCCACCGCGAAGACGCCGTCGGCGAGGCTGTCGATCAGGGCCTCGGTCTTCTTCCGCTCGTGGTCGATCGCCTGCGCCACCTCCTCCAGCTGGAGGATCACGTCGCGCACGCGGTCCATGCCGCGGAAGTTCTCCATGTACCCGAGGAGCTTGCCGTCGCGGTCGTGGACGGGGCTGCTGACGAAGCAGTAGGCGCCGGGGGGCGGGCCGCCCGGGCGGGCCGAGCCGACCTGGACGTTGAAGTGGGCGTCCACGGCGCAGCTGCGCTGGCCGGCGCCGGTGACGGGGCAGTGGTCCCGGCAGAACGCCCCGACCTCGAGGTCGCAGCACTTCAGGCCCGCGAGGTCCTGGCCGGGCCGGCCGATCATCGTGGCGAACAGGGCGTTCGCGAACAGGATCCGGCCGTCCACGCCCACGATCAGCAGGGCGTCCTGGATGTGCCGCAGGATGACGTCGGGGTCGATGCGCGTGTCGGGGCTCACCCCCGCCGGATGCCGGCGCCGGAGCTTACGTTACGCGCCGCGTCGGTTAATGCCGCGATGGCCCCGGGGGCCCCGGCCGTCAGAGCGCGCAGAGCTTCCGGAACAGCTCCGCCTCGTCCGTGGTCCCGAACTTCGCCTGCAGGGCCGGGTCGTCCCAGCGCAGGTACGGGTTCACCTCCCGCTCGACGGACAGCCGCAGCGGCACCGTCGGCGCGTCCGGCGGCAGCGCCTGCAGCTCCCTCATGCGGGCCTGCACGCGCGGGTTCGCGCCGTCGACGGCCACGGCCTCGCCCATCGTCGCGCGCGTGTACTCGTGCGCGCACCAGATGCGGGTGGACTCCGGCAGCGCGCGGATCTTGCGCAGCGACCCCAGCATCTCGTCCGGCGTCCCCTCGAAGAGCGTGCCGATGGTCCCGCCGAAGAGGGTGTCCCCGGAGAAGAGGTGCGGCCCGTCGGGGTCGGGGACGACGTACGCGACGTGCCCGCGCGTGTGCCCGGGCACCGCGAGCACGCGCGTCTCGCGCCCCAGCACGTCGATCGTGTCCCCGTCCACCAGCGCGCGCGTGACCGACGGCACGCGCCCGAGGTCGAGCGCCCCCGCGAACACCCGCGCGCCCGGGTTCGCGTGCAGCAGCGCCGTGATGCCCCCGACGTGGTCGCGGTGGTGGTGCGTCGCGAGGATCGCCGCGAGCGAGCGTCCGGTCCGGGCGAGCCAGTCCAGCGCCGGCGCGGCGTCGCCCGGGTCCACCACCGCGGCCCGCCCGGACGCGGGGTCGTCCAGGACGTAGACGTAGTTGTCATCGAACGCGCGCAGCGCCAGGACGTCCATCCGGTCCTCCGCAGGCCGCCAGGTTCTCCGTAGGCGGCGGATTATGCGCCACGCGGAGCCGGGCGCGCGCGGACCGAGTCGCCCCGGCGAGGGCCCGGCGTGCTTCCGCGCCACGGAAGCGGCGTAGCATCTCGCCCATGAACGCGCTCGAGCGGTGGTTCCGGCTGCGCGAGCAGGGGACGTCCGTGCGTACGGAGGTCCTCGGCGGCGCGACGACGTTCGTCACGATGGCCTACATCATCGTCGTCAACCCCGCTGTGCTGAAGGCGGCGGGAATCCCCCCCGGGCCGAGCACGGTCGCGACGATCCTGACGGCCGTGTTCGGCTCGGTGCTGATGGGCCTGTACGCGAACCGGCCGATCGCCGTCGCGCCCTACATGGGGGAGAACGCGTTCATCGCGTTCGGGCTGGCGACGCTCGGCATCTCCTGGCAGCAGCGCCTCGGGACCGTGTTCGTCGCCGGCGTGGTCTTCCTCGCGATCACGCTGCTCAAGGTGCGGGCGTGGCTCGCGGACGCCATCTCGCCGAGCCTCAAGCACGCGTTCGCCGTCGGCATCGGCCTGTTCCTCGCGTTCATCGGGCTGTACGAGACGGGCATCGTCGCGTCGGGCGCGCCGGCGGTCCCGGTGAAGATCGGCGACCTGTCCGCGCCCCGGACGCTGCTCGCGATCCTCGGCTTCGTCGTCATCGCCGTCCTGCTGCAGCGGCGGGTCAAGGGGGCGGTGCTGATCGGCATCGCCGTGGCGGCGGCCGGCGGGATCCTGCTCGGGCTGGGCGAGGCGCCCCGGGGCGTCGTCGCGCTGCCGTTCACGGGGGAGTATTCCCTCGGGCCGATCGCGTTCGAACTCGACGTCGCGGGCGTGCTGCGCGTCGCGCTGCTGCCGGTGCTGCTGACGCTCGTCCTGATGAGCTTCCTCGACACGCTCGGGTCGCTGGTCGGCCTCGGGGCGGCGGGGAACATGCTGGACGAGAAAGGGCAGTTCCCGCGGATCGAGAGGCCGATGATCGTCGACGCCCTGTCGTGCACGTTCGGGGCGCTGGTCGGCACCTCGACCTCCGGCGCGTACATCGAGTCGGCGACCGGGATCCGGGAGGGGGCCCGCACCGGGCTCGCGGCGGTGACGACCGGGCTCCTGTTCGCGGCCTCGCTGTTCTTCATCCCGCTCGTCGAGCCGCTGCAGCACCTGTCGTACGCGTACGGGCCGGCGTTGATCGCGGTCGGGCTGCTGATGGTCGGGTCGGCGGCCCGGATCGACGTCGCGGACTTCACGGAGCTGGTCCCGGCGTTCGCGACCGTCGCGATGATGGTCTTCACCTACAACATCGCGAACGGGCTGACGGCGGGGCTGGTCCTGCACCCGCTGCTGAAGGTGCTCGCGGGCCGGGTTCGGGACGTCCACCCGGGCGGGTGGGTGCTCGCGGCGCTCTGCCTCGTCTACTTCGTCTTCGGCCTGCCCCACTGACCTTCAGCGGCCCGGACCGCGGGCCTGGCGCGCTTCCCCAAAAAAATCGGGGGCGGTCCGTCGGGACCGCCCCCTCGTCCTCACCGGCGGGTGGCGCGCTGCGGCCGGGGGGGAGGATGAGCGCGCCTTTGTGTGCCGGAGGAACTGTCTACGGGATGAGCATACCGGGTCTTGGGCCAATGTCAAGGACAAAACAACAAAATTTATCTTTTGTCCTGGACAACCGGTCAGGCCGCGCGGGCCTGACCCATGCGCCGGCAGGACTCGGCGCAGCGGCGGCACGCGGCGACGCACTCCGGCATGTCCCCCAGCCGCTCGCAGCTGCGTGCGCACTCCTCGCAGACGTCCGCGCACAGCTGGCAGACGCGCTGGGACAGGCTGGAGCCCCGCAGCATGAAGTCCAGGGATGTCCGGCACATCTCGGCACAGTCCAGCATCAGCCGGAAGTGCGCCGGTTCCGTGTGGCGGCCGCCCTTCTCGAGGCAATGCGCCGCCTCGTGCAGGCAGGTGTTGGCGCAGTCGTCGCAGTCCCGGATGCAGCGGTCCATCTCGGCCTGGTGGTCGTGCATGCTGTCGATCTCCGTCGGGGAGCGGGCGGGGGGCGGCCCGCCCGCGGGACGCCTCCCATCTTCCGCGCCTTCCGCGGGTACTCACCCTCCGGCGCGACAGGTCGGGGTCCACGCCGCCGCCGCTCCACCGGCAAAAAAAGCGCGGATCGTGTTGACAGCGTGGAAGTCGCCCCCTAAACTCCCGCCTTCGTGCGCGTACCCCGCTTCCGAGCGGATTGCGCCGCACCACACAACGACCGACGACGAACGGCCGCGCCCCCCGACAACGGGTCCGGTGCGGTACGCGTCGGGCAGGCAGGCACGACCGAGCGGCACAACCTCGATGTGGGGTCCCACCTGCGCCCCGCGTGAGGAGCCGCGAAACCTTCGGTCGGGCCGGTCAGGTTCCGCGCGCCGGAGCCGCAACAATTCAGCAGGTACGCGTCCTTGGCCCCGCCACGGGTCAGGGTACGGAGAGAGACGTGCCGACGATCAGCCAGCTCATCCGCACGGGGCGGAAAGAGGTGCGCACGAAGACCGCGAGCCCCGCGCTCCAGTCGTGCCCCCAGCGCCGTGGCGTGTGCACGCGCGTGTACACGACCACGCCGAAGAAGCCGAACTCGGCGCTGCGCAAGGTCGCCCGCGTGCGGCTGACCAACGGCATCGAGGTCACCGCGTACATCCCCGGCGTCGGCCACAACCTGCAGGAGCACTCGATCGTGCTCATCCGTGGCGGCCGCGTGAAGGACCTGCCGGGCGTGCGCTACCACATCGTGCGCGGCACGCTCGACGCCTCGGGCGTCGATGGCCGGCGCCAGAGCCGTTCGAAGTACGGCGCCAAGCGCCCCAAGAGCTGATGTGTAGGGGCGGCGCCTCGCGTGCGAAGCACGCGATGGTCCGCCCGGCCCGCGCCCGGCGCGGGTAAGCGTTTCGAAAGCGACGAGTCTTAGTTGAGGTAACCGATGCCGAGACGCCGCGAAGTTCCCGAGAGGCCGTCCCCGCCGGACCCGATCTACGGGTCGACGCTGGTGACGAAGTTCATCAACGCCGTCATGCACGACGGCAAGCGCGGGGTGGCGGTCCGGATCTTCTACGACGCCATGGAGAAGATCCAGGAGAAGACCCAGGACGACCCGCTCAAGACGTTCAAGCGGGCGGTCGAGAACGTCAAGCCCGTGATGGAAGTCAAGTCCCGGCGCGTCGGCGGCTCGAACTACCAGGTCCCGGTCGAGGTGGCGCCGAAGCGGCGGCTGTCGCTGGCCATGCGCTGGCTGATCGGCTACGCGATCGATCGCCCCGAGCGGACCATGGTCGACAAGCTGGCGGCGGAGTTCATGGATGCGGCGGCGGGCCGCGGCGGGGCGATGAAGAAGAAGGAAGACGTCCACCGCATGGCCGAGGCGAACAAGGCGTTCGCCCACTACCGCTGGTAATAACCGATGCCGTAGGGGCGGCCTCGCGCAGCGATGCCCGCCCCGATCGATAGCGAACCGCGCAGGAGACACCGATGGCGAAGGAAAAGTTCGAGCGCAACAAGCCCCACGTGAACGTG
>JADHED010001374.1_pt1 | contig 20968 bp, 18 predicted proteins | sample 8952041 | NCBI WGS metagenome assembly JADHED01 (sample SAMN16124423, study PRJNA663239) | bioreactor sludge metagenome | isolation source: sludge (control) | place: India:Bengaluru | collected 2018-09-08
TAGGCTGGTCGCAACCGACGAGCGACGCCGCGGGGCGGGATGCGGCGGCCCTCGAGTGTAGCGGACTTCTGACTCACCACACTAGCCGACGAGGTCGCGGAGGCGGCGGGCGGTGGCGGGGGCGTGGCCGGCGTAGTGGTTGTTGGCGAAGGCGAAGACCTCGCGCACGTGGGGCAGGAGGCCCCGGATGACGTTCGCCCAGCGGGCGAGGCGCTCCGAGTGGTCGAGGACCTCCTTCTCCCAGGTCGTCGTGATCGCTTCGATCTTCTGGCGGTCGCCGAGGAGGCGGACGTACGAGAAGTCCGCCGTCACCGGATCGAGGCGTTTCGGCAGCTCGTCCCCGTGCGGCATCCACGCCTGGTCCACGAGCACGAACGCCGCCCCGTGTCGCCGCAGGATGTCGAGGATCTCGGGCCCGATCCACGTCTTGTTCCGGATCTCCACCGCGTACCGGAAGTCCGGCGGGAGGGCGGACAGGAACAGGTCCAGCCGCTCCAGGAACGGGCCCTTGGTGGCGAACGCCTGCCGGTTGAAGTAGGGGAACTGCAGGAGGAGCGGTCCGCAACGGTCGCCGAGCCTGCGCATCGCGTCGAGGAACGCCCGCCGCGTCTCCTCGGCGACGGACAGGTCGAGGAGCCGCTCCGGGTCCGGCGCCGCCCCCTCGCCGCCGTGGCAGATCGACTGTGGGAACTTCGCGGCCATGGTGAAGCCGTCCGGCGTGCGCCGTCGCCAGCCGTCCACCGCGGAGGGCGCCGGCACGCGGTAGTAGGTGGCATCCGTCTCCACCGCGTCGAAGTGCTTCGCGTACTCCGCGAGGAACCCCTCCACCGGCGTCCCGGGGGGGTAGAAGGGCCCCACCCACTCCTTCGCCGACCAGGAGGAGGTGCCGACGCGGAGCCGGCCGCTCACGCGTCCCGCCCCTCGAGCGCCTTCACGCGGGCCTCGAGCTCCTTCAGGTGCTCCACGAGCCGCGGGATCCGCGCCACGTCCACGTGCCGCTCCTTGACCTCGGACAGCGGCCGCGCCGGTGTGCCCCAGTAGACCTCGCCGCCCGGGAGGGTCTTCCCCGTGGGGATTCCGGCCTGCGCGCCGACCACGGCCCGGCTCTCGATGGTCACGTGGTCCCCGACGCCGACCTGCCCGGCGAGGATGACCCAGTCGCCGATCCGGCTGGTGCCGGCGATCCCCGTCTGGGCGGAGACGGCGCAGTGGCGGCCGATCTCCACGTTGTGGGCGATCTGCACGAGGTTGTCGACCTTGGTCCCCGCCCGGATCACCGTGGCGTCGAGGGCCCCGCGATCGATCGTCGTGTTCGCTCCGATCTCCACGTCGTCCTCCACGACGAGGAGGCCGACCTGCGGGAACTTCCGCTTCCCCTCCGGGGTGTCCACGTACCCGAACCCGTCCGAACCGAGGACGGCGCCGGAGTGGACGATGACGCGTGCGCCGAGGACCACGCCGGCGTACAGGACGGCCCGGGGATACAGCCGGCAGCCGGGCCCGAGGCGCGCGCCGGGCCCCACCACGGCGCCGGCGCCCACGCAGCAGCCGTCCCCGACGACCGCCTCGGCCTCGATGACGGCGCAGGGCCCCACGCTGACCCCCGCGCCGAGGGACGCGGAGCGGTCCACCACCGCCGTGTGGTGGACGCCGGGCGCGGGCCGCTGCTCCGGGTTCAGAGCCTCGAGGATGGCCACGAAGGCGAGGCGGGGGTGGTCGGCGCGGAGCAGGGGCTTTCCGGCCCCCTCCGCCTTCCTCCCGACGACCACGGCGCCGGCCGAGGAGGCGAGCGCCGCCGCCAGCGCCGCCGGGTTCTCCGCGAAGGTGATCCGGTCCGGCGTGGCGCCGGCCGCCGAGCAGGCGCCGGAGATCCGGAGCGACGGGTCCCCGACGACTTCGCCTTTCACGAGGGCGGCGAGCTCTCCCAGGGTCATGGCCATGTCTCTCCTCCCGCAGGGCCGGACATTCTACCGTCCGCACCGCGTCACCGGGCGGTTCGGCTCACGGCCGCCACCTCCTCGGGTGGCAGAGTGGCCCCCCCGCGTCCGGAGGGAGGATCGACCATGACGTCGCCACTGCGGCTTGCGGCCGCCACGGCCGCCCTGCTCCTCGCCACCGTTGCCGCCGCCGCGGGCACCGTGCGCGACGTGCCCGGGGACTACGCGACGATCCAGGCGGGCGTGGACGCCGCGCAGGACGGGGACACCATCCGGATCACGGGAGGACCCTACGCCGCGCGGGTCAGAGACCCGGGGCGCCCGCCGCGCACGGGGGCAATCCCGCGCGGGCCTCGGCGAGCGCGAGTCCGAAGATCATCGCCGCCACCGGTTCCGGGGTGTGGTAGCCGGAGGTCTTCGTCGTGGTCTGCCGGATCACGAGGACCTCCACCGGCCCCGGCTCGCTCCACTCCACGGTCACGCCCTCCGGCGCCCGGAGCGCCTCGTGCCGGCGTTTGAGGCCGGACCCCGCCTTCGCCACGAGGACGGCGTAGAAGTACGGCCACGAGGCCCCGCTCACCGTGTTCACGCAGACCTGTCCGTAGAGGCCGAGGAACTCGGGCGGCGCCCCCTTCGGCATCAACCGGAACTTCGCATCCTCCGGGATCTTCGTCTCCGTCCCCCGGAACAGCATGAGAACCGTCACCTCGTCTCCCGCGATGGCCGCCGCGTGGGCCTCGAGCGCGGCTTTCAGCGTCTTCACCCGCACGAGGAGAGCCGGGGTCCGGAGCACGCGCCGCACGCCGGTGACGAAGTGAGGCAGCACGAGTACGGCCGCGTCGAGGCCCAGGACCTCGACGTCCCGGTCGCCGAGGACCAGCGCGAGAGCGACGAGGCCGAGCGCGCCGAGGAAGACGAGGCACCCCACCGGGCTCGTCACGTCGAGGGCGCTCTGGTCCCACGTTCGCATCCGCTCGTCGAGCGCGAGGAGGTCGTCGAGGCGCTGCCGCGGCACGGCCTGCCAGTCCCGCGAGGGGTCGTAGGCCTTGTAGTCCACCCGGTTGTCGTAGCCCCGCACGACGAGCAGGAGGCTGCCCGCGAACAACGCCGCCGCGCCCCCGAGGACCCAGCCGCCGGCGAACTGGGCGGCGAAACCCCCGGCGACGAGCGCCAGCGATACGGCGAGCCGCATGACGTAGGAGAGGTCCCTGAAGAAGCGGAAGACCACGAGGCCCCGGTCCGCAGGCGCGGGCAGGATCATGCGCCGCCTCCCGCGCCGGCCGCCGCCGGCGCAGACAGTTCGGAGTCCGAAAGATGTCGGAAGTACAGGGGGCAGGCTCCCTGGCAGGCCGCGAAGTCCGCGCAACCGCGACAGGCCGGGGGGGCGTGCCGCTTCTCGCGGCAGGCCCTCGCCCGCTCGGAGGCCCACACGGCCCGGGCTCCCTCGGCGAGCAGGTTTCCCACGGGCTCCGGCCACGAGGAGCACGGCAGCACGTCCCCGTTCGGGGCGACGGACAACAGGCCGTCGCAGGCGCTGCAGCCCTTGTTCCCGAGCCCGTGAGCGATGGGGTTGAACAGGCACAGCGGCGTGGGCGAGTACCACAGGAACTCGACGCCGGCCCGGCGTGCGGCGTCCGCCACGCCGAGCACGATCCTCCCGGCCTCGGAGTACCTGACGACGAGCGACGCATCGCCCGCCGCGCTGCCGGCGGGGATGCAGAGGTTCATCGACAGGCGCGTGAAGCCGAGGCGCTCGCGGACGAAACCCGGCAGGAGGGCGACCTCGGAGGCGTTCGGGCGGCAGATCGTCGTGTTCGTGTGGACGAGGATCCGCTCCGCGGCGAGGAGCGCGGCGCCGCGGAGGGAGGCCGCGAAGGACCCCGGCACGCCCGTGAGCCCGTCGTGCGTGGCGGCGGTGGCGCCTTCGATGCTGACCTGCGCCGAGGACAGGCCGGCCCGGCGGAGGGCGCGGGCGAGGTTCGGCGTCACGAGGGTGCCGTTGGTCACGAGGTTCGCCCGGAGGCCGGTGCGCACGGCGCGCCGGACGAGGTCCGGCAGGTCCCGGCGCGCCGTCGGTTCGCCGCCGGTGAACGAGACCGTGGGCGCCTTCCCCGCCCGCCAGATCTCCGCGAGGACGCGTCCGACATCGCGGGTCGTCATCTCCGCGGGCGGGGGCGTGTCGTGTCCGACGTAGCAGAAGGCGCACCGCAGGTTGCAGCGGTAGGTGACGGCGATTTCGGAGAGGACCGGGAGCGCGGTCATGCCGAGGGCGAACGGCTCGGTGGAAGTGCCCGGTGCGCCCGGGCGCTCGTCGAACGTCCCGGCGACGAACGCCCGCACGGCGAGGAGGAACTCCGCGATCTCCGTGACGCGGGCCCCGCCTCCGGCGGCCCGCGCCACTTCCGCCGCGCGGCGTCCGGCGAGCAGCGCCCCGAGGACGCGCACGCCGGTGGCGTTCAGCCGCATCGTGCGATTGGGCCGGCGGATCAGCAGCGAGTCGTCTTCGCGTACGAAGAGGAAAGGCCGGACCTCGTCGATGAACCGGTCCACCCAGCGCAGCGGGGGCGGCGTCCGCAGGAGGAAGGCGCGCAGGGGCCGCATCAGCGCGACCCCCCGCTGACGCACGCCGAGTGGCAGGCCGAGTGGCACGCGGAGTGGCACGCCGAGTGACACGCGGAGTGACAGGCCGAGTGGCAGGCATCGTGGCATGCGGAGTGGCAGGCCTCGACGCCGAAGTTGAAGTCGGTGGCCACCGGCGCGAACCGCAGATGCTCGGCGTCGGCGGGGACCGCGGTCGCGTAGCGGAACGGGTGGGCGGATCGGCGGCCCCCTGAGTACCAGGTGTGCCAGGGCTCGTCGAGGCCCGCGCCCGGCGCGGGCTCCGGGGGAAGGAGGCGGCGGTAGTGGTCGCGCGTCGCCTCGATGTCGCAGTCCCAGGTCTTCCGCTCCACCTCGCGCACGACCCCCGCGAGGAAACCCTCGATCTCCGGCCCGGACAGCGCGCCGTCGTCCGCGAGGCAGGAGAGCAGCGCGGCCTCGTGCACCCCGAGGGCGGCGGCGCCGGCGGGGGTGCGGACCTCGAACGCCGCCTCGGAGCCGGGCCGCGGGGTGAGGAAGCCCTCCGCCACGAGCCGGTCGAGCATGCCCGCCACGATGCGCTTCACGGGGAGGCCGAGGAACACCGCTGCCTCCACGGGCACGAGGTCCGTGCACACCTTGCCCGTCTTGCGGAAGGAGGACACGACGACCTTCGGCGGCGTCCAGTCGAGGTCCTGCCAGCGGACGTCCGCCAGGCCGCGGTGGGCCTTGACCATGGACCGGTGCTTGCCGCCGGCCACGAGCAGGAAGACGCCGAGGAGCAGCACGGCACCCGCGAGGAACACGGCGCCCGGCCCCCGCGCGGCGCCCCGCCGGCCCTCCTCCGCGACCGCGGAGCCGAACCACGCCGCCGGCAGGTAGATCTGGGTCCGCATGTCGTAGCGGTTGCCGGGAGCGTCGCGGTGGAACACGAGGAGGAGACGGTCTTTCGGCCCCCGCTGGTAGTCGATCCGGAACTTCTCGTTGACCCACGTCTCCGTGAGGACGAGGCCCTCCCGCGCAACGAGCGCGCGCGGGTCCTCCCCGGCGGGCAGGGCGAACGGCGTGAGGACTCGGAGCGTGTAGTGATCCTGCTCCGAGGCTTCGTCCCACTGCGTCGGGCCCCAGTGGAAGACCGCGAGGGGCCGGCCCTCGGGCCCCGCCGTCCGCGCGAGGTAGCCGGCCTTCGCGAAGTCGGTCTCGAACCAGAACTTGTAAGTCACCGTGCCGCTCGCCACGCCCTGCCCGTCGGCGAGGAGGATGACGATGTTCGCGCCCTCCCGCTCGAACTCGAGCCCGTGGCGCGCGCCCGTGCCGTCCACGGCGAAGGAGTCCGTCGACAGGGGCCCGAGGGGCAGGCGGTCGTCCGGGTCGAACGCGAAGCCGTGCATCTCGCCGGAGACGACCCGCCAGCGGACGGTGTACATGACCACCGCCGACCCGTCGGCGCGGAGGTCCACGTCGGCCTCGACGAATTCGATGGCTCCCTTCCCCGCCAGCGCCGGGGCGGCGAGGAGGAGGAGGGCGGCGATCGCGAGAAGGGTCAGGCGCATGGCTACCTCCCGGCGGCGCCGGTTCCAGCGGAGTGCGGGAAGCCTCAGTCCGTGAAGGCGGCGCGACGCGCTTCGTCGGTCAGTTCGTGGATCTCCTCCGCCACCTCGGACCACGGCGCCGTGTGCTCCAACCCGAGAGCCGCCAGGGCCTCCTGCGCGACGGCGAGGGCCCGGGGGCTGTGCTCGAAGGCGGCGAACACCTTCTGGGCCTCGCGGTAGGCGGCGAGGGGAAGGTCCGCGTCCAGCAGAACACGCGCCCGGAAGTGGCAGCGCAGGGTCTCCGGCTGGTCCCTCAGCCGTTGCTCCACGCCGGCGAGCCGGCTGCCCTCCGGCTCGCCGACCACCTCGAAGTCCGCGCCGGCCTCGGCGCCGGAGTCGGAGCGGAACCGCCAGGTGACCTGGTCGCCGGGCTTCAGGATCTCCGCTGCCTCCTCGGCGAACGCGGCCTCGTAGCGCCCGGTCCACGGGGCGAGCGTCGTCTGCCAGAAGACCTCCGTGCCCAGCCGGAACTCCACCGTGCCCTGGTCGCCGGGGACCGAGGCATCCACGCGGAACGTCGCCAGGTCCGCTTTCCGCACGCGGCCCCGCGGCCACAGGCACACGACCGGCGGCCGTTCGGCCGTTTCGCCATGGCGGGCCTTGAGGGTCGGCGGGGGGAAAGAGACCTCCATGTCGCGAGCCAATAGGTCGAGGACGCGTGGGTCGTCGGTCTCGCGGGCGACCAGGCCGACTTCCAGCGTGCGGCGTTCCCCGGCCGCCAGCCGAAGCTCGACCGTCCGGTCGAGGAACCCCTCCTGCCGCAGCAGGATCTCGTGCCGTCCCGGTGGCAGCCGGACTCGGAGGGGGGTGGGAGCCGGCGCCGCGCCGGCCACCTGGGCGAGCGCTTCCGGGTAGCAGGTGAGCGCCAGCGTACCGGGCCGGCGGTTCCAGAAGGACCACGCCACTCCGGCCGCCAGCAACAGGACCGCCGTCGCGACGAGCCGCCACCGATGGCGGCGGACGAAGGAGCGCCAGGGAGCCACCGGGCGCCCGGCCACCCGGAGGCCACGAGAGAAGTTCCGGAGGTCCGCGCACATCTCCCCCGCGGTCTGGTAGCGGTCCCGGGGCGAGCGCTCGACGGCCTTCATGGCGATGAAGCAGACTTCCCGGGGCAGTTGCGGCGCGATCACGGCGAGGGGTTTCGGCCGATCGTGCAGGACCATGCGCACGATGTTGTGGAGGCCGTCCGCCTTGAAGGGGGGCTGGCCGGAGAGCGCCTCGTAGAGGGTGACGCCGAGGCCGTACACATCGGTGCGGCCGTCGATGTCCTCCTTGCGGCCGACGATCTGCTCCGGGCTCATGTACAGGGGCGTGCCGAGCGCCTGGCCGGTCTGCGTCAGCGCCTGCGAGGCGGCCGTGCGCGCGAGCCCGAAGTCGGCGAGGATCATCCGGCCGTCCGGGTCCACCATGATGTTGGCCGGCTTCACGTCCCGGTGGATGATCCCCGCCCGGTGGAGGGCGTCGAGGGCGTCGGCGATGCCGGCGAGGCCGCGGCAGAGATCGACCGGGGGGGGCGTGCGCCCGGCCCGGATCAGCTGGGCGAGGCTCTCCCCGGTCAGGATCGGCATGGCGTAGAACGGCCGGTCCTCCGCCATCCCCGCCTCGTAGATCTCCACGATGCTCTCGTGGCGCACCTGGGCGCAGGCCCGCGCCTCGAGGCGGAACCGCTCGAGCGCATGGGGGTCCGAGTCGAACCCCGTCCGGAGGACCTTCAGCGCCACCTTCCGTCCGAGTTCCCGGTGCACGGCCTCGTAGACGATGCCCATGGCGCCCCCGCCGAGTTCACGCAGCAGCAGGTAGTGCCCGAACGGCCGCGGGAAACGCTTCGATCCGGTGTCGGCGGCAAGCCCCTCGTCCAGCGTGGAACGGGCGGCCAGGAGCTCGATGAACTCGAGGTAGGCGTCTCCCAGCCTCTCGCGGTAGTCCTCGGCGCACGTCGGTTCGCGGAGAGCGCGTCGGCGGTGGTAGTCCTCGAGGCAGTCCGCCAGAAGGCGGGTGTGAGGATCGGACGGTCTGGTCACGGGGCTCCCGGAGCGGGGCGTGCGCGAAGTGGGTGATTGTGTTCCCGTCGGGCCGGCGAGTCCAGATCCGAACCGACCTGCCGCCGGTCACTTCGCGGAATAGAGACCGGTCAGCCTGGCGGCGGCCAGCACGTGGCCCTTCGTCGCGGCGTCGAACTGCTCGCGGGTCGGCGGCGCGACGAACTTCGGTCGATGGTCGAGCGCAAGGAGCGTGAACACGTAGCGGTGGGTGCCGGAGGGCGGGCAGGGGCCGCCCCAGCCGAGGTTCCCGAACGAGTTCACGCCGTGCATCCCGCCGTTCACGAGCATCTTCGTCTTCGGGGCGCCTTCGAGGATGAAGGTGACGACGGGCAGCATGTCCACCACGATCCAGTGGGTGAAGGTTCCGCCCGGCGCGTCGGGGTCGTCGCAGAGGAGGGCCAGCGACTTCGCGCCCTCCGGGACGCCCTCCCAGTGCATCTCCGGGGCCTTGTCCTCGCCGTCCGGGGTGTACGCCGCGGGGATCGGCTGTCCATCGGCGAACGACGTGGAGCGCAGTCTCATGGAGCCCTCGGTCCCTCCGCCGGACCCGCAGGCGACGAGAAACGCGCAGAGCAGGAGCGTGGGCGTGGTCTTCATGGCCGGGATTCTACTCACCGGCCCCGGCGAAGTCTCTCCCGGTGTTCCCGGATCACGGCGCGCGGGACGAGGAGGAGCGCGAGGGCCACGAGGCCGGGGACGATGACGAGGTCGTCGAGCTGCCCGAGGACGGGGATGAAGTCGGGGATCAGGTCGATCGGGCTCGCGGCGTAGGCGATGGCGGCGACGAGAAGCCACCGCGCCGCCCGCGGCGTCCGTGGGTCGGCGTGCACCGCACGGCAGAGGGCGATGGCCCCCGCGATGCGCTCCGCCAGGCCGCTCATGCCGGGAGCGAGCCCCAGAAGAGGCCGTTGTCCGGCGGCGGGTAGTGCGTGCCGAACTCCGCGGGCAGACACCGCACCACCAGCTTCCGGGTGTTCGAGTAGTGATAGACCGTCCGCTGCGGCCCGACGAAGATCCCCACGTGCTTCCGCTGCACGTTGTCCATCCGCTTCGCGGCGAGGTTCACGTTCCGCGGATCCAGGATGAACACGAGGCCCCAGGTCGTCGTGGCCGGGCACTCGGAGAAGAGGCCCACCCGCGTGCAGCGGGAGAACACCTCGTGGACCCGGATCGACGCCGCGGCACCACGGCGGTTCGTGCCCATCGAGCGGCAGGTGACGCCGAAGGACAGCCCGAGGGCGTGGCTCACGAAATGCGCGCAGTGGTTCCGGGCGTCGTCGGAGAACCCGCTGTCGCAGATCTCCGAGATGTGCTTCCCCACGTAGGGATCGAGATCGACGGCGATGACCATGGGCCCCTCCGGGAGGAGTATACCCCGCCGCCGTGCGCCCGGCGGCCGCGCTCACTTCAGGGCCAGCCGGCGGGCGAGACGATGCAGGTTCCCGCGTTCGAGACCGAGGGACCGGGCGGCGGCGGCCCAGTTCCCGTTCGCCTCCTCGACCGCCCGCAGGATGGCCGCGCGTCGGGCGTCGTCCGCGACCTGTCGCAGCGTCCGCCCCGCGGGCCCCGCGGGAGAAAGGGGGGGCGGGGCGGCGGCCTCGGGCGGCAGGGGGGAGAGGGCGAGGTCCTCCGGCCGCAGCACGACGGCCCCGGGCCGGCCGGCCGCCGCCCGCCGCAGCGCGGCGCGGGACAGGACGTTCTCGAGTTCGCGGACGTTCCCCGGCCAGTCGCAGGCGGCGAGGGCCTCCCGCGCCGCCGCGTCGAGCCTCACGGGGCCTGCGCCGGTCCGCCGGCCGATGGCGTCGAGGAGGTGCCCCGCGAGCAGGCCGATGTCGTCCCGTCGCTCGCGGAGGGGGGGGACCACCAGCGGGTACTGGTTCAGCCGGTGGAAGAGGTCCGCCCGGAAGCGCCCCGCGCGGACCTCTTCGGCGAGATCGCGGTTCGTGGCCGCCACGACCCTCACGTTCACGCGCACGGGGCGGTCCGCGCCGACGCGGGCGATCTCGCCCTGCTGGAGCGCCCGCAGCAGTTTCGCCTGCAGCGGGAGGGGGAGTTCACCGACCTCGTCCAGCACCAGCGTCCCCCCGTCCGCCACTTCGAACTTCCCCGGGCGGTCCGCCACCGCCCCCGTGAAGGCGCCGCGCCGGTGCCCGAACAGCTCGCTCTCCGCCAGCGCCTCCGGCAGCGCCGCGCAGTTCACGTAGATGAGCGCCTCGTCCCGGCGGGGCGAGGCCTCGTGGACCGCGCGGGCCACGAGCTCCTTGCCGGTCCCGGTCTCCCCGGTGACGAGGACGGCGAGGTCCGAGGCGCCCACGATGGCGATCTCCCGGCGCAGGCGCTCGATGGCGGGGCTGCGTCCCACGAGCTCCGGCGCCCGTTCCCGCCGGGCCTCGTCGAGGAGGTCTCGCGCCACGAATCCGAGCCGCTCGGACCTCCGGGAGAGCGCGTCGAGGAGGAGCCCGGTGCGGAACGCCGCCGCCGCCAGGGCCGCGAGGGCGGCGAGGAACTCCGGGTCGAGGCCGTCGAAGGCGTCCGCGGAGAGGGCGTCGGCGGTGAGGACGCCGACGAGGTCGCCCTCGACGCGCAGGGGGCATCCGAGGCAGCCGTGGACCGCCCGGAGCGCCGTGCGGTCGGCCGCGAGGAGGCCGTCGAAGGGGTCGGGCAGCGGGCTGTCGGCCGGGAACGTCACCGGGCCGGGGCTCCCGCAGATGGCCGAGAGCCGCGGGTGCTCGGCGAGGAGGTAGGCGCGGCCCACGGCCTCCGGCGCGAGCCCGTGGGCCGCCACGGGGACGAGGGCCGGGCCCTCGAGCCGCAGGAGGGTGGCCGCATCGCACGGGATCGCCTGGCGGACGGCCCGGAGCAGCCGGAGGTAGCGGTGCTCGGACGGCAGGGCGGCGGTCAGGTCGCAGGCGATGGCGAGGACCGTGGAAAGACGCGGATCCGTTGTCCTTTGCATAACGATGTTATCCTTCGGATACCGACGGCGCTGTTATCATAAGTATAGCACAGCGCGCAACCCCCTGCGGGGCAACGAACCCGCTTCCGGCACGCCGGGTGCGTCAGGGGCGGGCGGAGGTGACACATGGATCCCGTCGGAACGCTCATGCACGAACACCGGGTCATCGAGCAGGTCCTCGCGGCCCTCGAACGCGCCGCCGCCGACCTGCGCGCCGGCGGCGTCGTCCGCCGCGAGAGGCTCGGGCAGTTCACCGAGTTCCTCCGCGGCTTCGCGGACGCCTGCCACCACGGGAAGGAGGAGGACATCCTCTTCGCGGCCATGGCCGCGAAGGGGATGTCGACGGAGACGGGGCCGCTCGCCGTGATGCTCCACGAGCACGAGCAGGGCCGCCGTCTCATCCGCGTCCTCGCCGAGGCCGCGGGCGCGACGGGGGAGATGGCCGAGGCGGAACGGCTCCGCACCGCGGACGCCGCCGTCGCCTACGCCGGGATGCTCCGCGCCCACATCCAGAAGGAGGACCAGATCCTCTACCCGATGGCGCAGCGCCTGCTGCCGCCGGCGGAGTGGACGCGCATCGCCACCGCCTTCGAGGAGTTCGAGGCCCGGGAGACCGGGGAGGGCGAGCACGAGCGCCTGCACGCGCTGGCGGAGGCTCTCGCCGGCGGCGCGGCGGGCTGCGGCGGCTGCTCCTGCCGGGAGTGAGCGGGGGTCAGAAGCGGAGGCGGAGGCCGGCGAAGAACGCCCGGCCGGGCTCGCGGTACTCGGGACGCGTCTGGTACCCGCGGTTGAAGGCGTTCTGGAGGCTCGCGAAGAGGACCGCGAAGTCCGTGAGGCGCGCTTCCGCCCCGATCTCCACCACGACGTAGCCGTCGAGCTTCCCGGCCTGGCTGTTCTCCGGGTCGGTGTAGCGGCTGCCGGACAGGAGGACGCCGATCCGGGCGGCGTGGCCGTCCACGTGGCGCCAGACGAGGACGGCGCTGCCCCGGTGCCGGACGTTGTCGTCGAGCCGGTTGCCCTCCACCTCGGGCCGGCCGGTGAAGTCGCGGTACTCCGCGTTCGTCAGCGTGTACCCCGCCTCGGCGGTGAAGCCCTGGCCGGCGTCCGCGCGGAGGACGGCCTCGAGACCGTGGATGCGCACGCGGGCGATGTTCTGGGGGCGGAAGACGTCCGGCTCCGCCGGCAGGAAGTCCCAGAAGTCCTCGAACCGCGAGAGGAACGCCGTCAGGCTGCCGTCGAACCAGTCCGTGAACCGCTGGTCGATGCCCGCCTCGACGGAGTGCAGCATCTCCGGTTCGAGGTCGGGGTTGCCGGCGAAGGTGACGCCGTAGTAGGAGGTGGGCGGAAGGTACTGGTCGGAGATCGTCGGGGCCCGGAACGCCTTGCCGACCGCCCCGCGGAGCACCGTCCCGTCCGCCGCGCGCCAGTTCGCGCCGGCCCGCCAGGAGAACTCGCCGTCGATCCGCGTTCGGTCGTCGTAGCGCAGTCCGAGGACCACCGTCACGTCCTCCGTCGCCGCGATCTCGTCCTGCAGGAACGCGGACCACACGGCGGCGTTGCGGTTCACGAAGCCCGCCGCCTCCGAGACCTCCGCCGATTCGCGTCGCCACTCGAGGCCGCCCGTGACGAGGTGCGCCTCGTGGACCCGGAGCGACTGCGACAGGATCGCCCCGTACGAGGTCTGGTCGAAACCGGTCTCGGGCCGCTCGAACCACCGGAGGTCCTGGTCGAGGGCGCTCCGGTACACCCGGAGTCTCGTTTCGTCCTCCGAGCCCGCCTCCGGCCGCAGCGCGAAGGACAGGTCCTCCTGGTTCCGGCGCAGGTCCCGGTCGAAGTCCTCGTCGGTGCCCTCGCCGTCGAAGGCCGCCACGATGCCGCGGACGGAGAAGCACTCCTCCTCGAGGCCGAGGTTCATCAGCCCGGAGAACGTCTGCCAGTCCATGTCGTCGCCGCGGGAGTTCTCGAGGTAGCCGTCGGTATCCATCGCCTCCCCGGCGAGGAACACGTCGACCGGCCCGAGCATCCGGCCGTGCGCCGCGCCGCCCCGGCGGAGGCCGAACGAGCCGCCCTCGCCGTACAACTCCGTCTCGGGCGTCGCGCCGCCGCGCCGCGGGAGGAGGTTCACCACGCCACCCAGCGCGTTCGTCCCGTACACCGAAGACGCCGGGCCGCGCACCAGCTCGATCCGCTCGAGCGCGAACAGGGGATACTGGGCGAGGTCCACGTTGCCGAGGTACTCGTCGGTGGCGGGGCGGCCGTCGAACAGCACCAGCGTCCGCTGCGTACCGTAGCCGCTCGTGACGCCCCGCGTGTTCAGCCGCACCTCCTGCCCGTACCGCGCGTTGCCGACCACGTCCACGCCCGTGAAGTCGCGGAGGGCCTCGTCGAGGGTGTGGGCCTCGCGGAGCGTCACGTCCTCCCGGCCCACGATCTCCGCCGTGCCCGTGAGGCTCTCCACGGTCCGGGGCGTGCGCGTCGCCGTGACCATCGTCTCGGGGACGGCGCTCACGGGGGCGGGCGGTTCGTCGGCGAGGGCCGGCGCCGCCAGCGCGCACAGGATGAGGATGGCGAGGGGTCTCACGGGTGTCGGCATGGGGTGTTCCTCGTTCTGGGCGTCCGAGAGAACGCTCGCGCGGCGCCCCGCGCGAGTTCCGGGACGCCGCCGGCAGGGAATGTACAGCGCCGCGCCGCGGCTGTCGGAAGTATCGACGGAGGAGGAACGAGGCGTTTCTTGGCGGCCCGGTTATGTTCGGGCGCGTTCCCGGGAGGAACGATGTGGGCAACGTGGGCATGCATCCCGGGGGGTGGGCACTGCACGGACTTTCGCCGGCACCGGACTTCCCGATCTGCGCCGAGGAGACGGTCCTCGTCCTCCTCGACTCGCGGGCGATCTCCGGTCCGGGCGCGGCTCTCGCGGACCAGGTCCTCGAGGCCGTGCGCGCGCTCTCCCGTCCGAACCTCACGCGACTCGTCTACCACGATCCCTCGCTGACGCCGGAAACGGCGCGCGATCGGGCGGGAACCGGGTTCTCCTCGACCCCGCAGCCGGACGGCGACGCCGGCGCGCGCTTCGAGCACGCCTTCTTCCGGGCCTTCCGCAACGGCGCCCGGCGCGTGCTGGCCCTGTCGGCGAACTGCGTCGGCGTGACCCCCGAGATCCTCGCGGAAGCGTTCGACGCGCTGGGCGCCGGCGGAGACGCGGCCCTCGGCCCGAGCCAGGACGGCGACTACTACCTCGTCTGCCTCGCCCGCCCGTGCCGGCAGGTCTTCCGCGGCATCCCGTGGCGCACGGACCGGGTGCTCTGGGAGACGCTGGCGCGCCTGCGCGGCTGCGGCTTCAACCTCCGCATCCTGCCGCCGCTGCGCCTGGTCCGCGGGCCCGAGGACCTCGAACCGCTGCGGGGCTGAGTGGGCGCGCCCCCGGACTCCCTGGCCGCCGTGCTCGCCTACCACGAGCGCACGAAGCACCACCCCCGGCGGTTCGCCCGGTCCCCCGGCTACCTCGACTGGGCGTCGCAGCCCGACCCGTTCCGCACCTTCGCGGGGGCCCGGACGATCCCGCTGCCGCCCGCTCCCGACGGGCCCTTCGCGTACGAGGATCTCTGGCGGTCCGGCGCGCGGCCGCCCGTCCCGCTCGACGCCGCGGCGATCTCCGACTTCCTCTACCACTCTCTCGCCGTGTCCGCGACGAAGGAGGCCGGCGGCAGCCGGTGGCACCTTCGCGTGAACCCATCCTCCGGAAACCTGCACCCGACCGAGGGCTACCTGGCCCTGCCTCCGGTCTCCGGCGTCGCCTCGCGACCCGGGGTGTACCACTACCTCCCGCGGGAGCACGCCCTCGAGGAGCGCGCGGTCCTCGGGCCGGAGACCTTCGCCGCCGCGACGTCGGGCCTGCCGCCCGGCTCGTTCCTCGTGGGGCTCTCCTCGGTCTTCTGGCGCGAAGCGTGGAAGTACGGCGAGCGGGCGTTCCGCTACTGCCAGCACGACGTCGGGCACGCGCTGGCCGCGCTGGCCCTCGCCGCCGCCCTCCTCGGCCGGAGGCTCCGGGTGTTGCGCTCGTGGCCGGCGGAGGCGACCGGCGCCCTCCTGGGGCTCGACCGCGACGCGGATTTCCCGTCGGCCGACGAGCGGGAAGAACCGGAGATCCTGGCCGCCGTCGTGCCGGACCTGCCGTGGGATGAACCGCCACCGCCGTCCCCGGAGGCGGTCGCCGCCTTCCGCGGCGCGGGGTTCTCCGGCCGCGCGAACGTCCTCTCGCCCTCGCACGTCGACTGGCCCGCCATCGCGGACGTGGCCCTCGCCTCGCGGGGGACCGTCGCTCCCCGGGCGGCCGTCGGCCCGGAACACTTCGCCTCCCTGCCCGCGCCGCCCCCCGGGCGCCCCGCCCGGGAGGCGCGGCGGGTCCTCCGCGGACGCCGGAGCGCCGTCATGTACGACGGGCGCAGCCCGGTCTCCCGCGACGCGTTCCTCCGGGTGCTCCACCGGACGATGCCCGGCCTCCACGGCCCCTGCAGCCTGTTCGCCGATCCCGCGCGGATCCACCTCGCGCTCTTCGTGCACCGGGTCACCGGGCTCGCCCCGGGCCTGTACCTGCTGCCCCGCCGCCCGGGCGCGGAGGAGCGTCTGCGCGCCGCCCTGCGGCCGGACGCGCTGTTCACGCCCGTCCCGGGGGGCCTGCCGCTGCGGCTGCTCCTGCCCGGAGACGCGCGGGAGATCGCCGCCGCGGTCTCGTGCGGGCAGGAGATCGCCGGCGCCTCGTTCGCGAGCCTCGGCATGCTCGCGGAGTTCGAGGAGACGCTGCGCGAGGGGGGGGCCGGGGAGTACCGGCGCCTGCTCCACGAGGCGGGGGTGGTGGGGCAGGTGCTGTACCTCGAGGCGGAGGCGGAGGGCGCCCGCGGCACGGGCATCGGATGCTACTTCGACGACCTCGTCCATGAGCTTCTCGGCCTGCGCGGCCGCGACTTCCAGAGCCTGTACCACTTCACCTTCGGTCGCCCGGTCGAGGACCCCCGGCTCGTCGGCTGACCGGCCGCCCCCGGGCGCCTTCGATTAGTTCCCCGGGCGGGCGGGGCGCCGTTTAGGATTCGGCGGCGGTTCCTGCCTTTCCCACCCCCGACCCCCCGGCACAGAAGCGAGGCCCGACATGTCGAAGAAGCGGATCCTGGTCACCGGCGCGCTCGGTCAGATCGGCGCCGAACTCGTTCCCCAGCTGCGGAAGATCTACGGCGTCTCGAACGTCGTCGCGTCCGACGTCCGGGACCCGGGCCCGGAGGCGCGCGAGGCGGGCCCCTTCGCGCTCCTCGACTGCACCGACACGAAGGCCATGGGCGAACTCGTCCGGCGGCACGAAGTGGGGACGATCTACCATCTGGCGGCGCTGCTGTCGGCCACCGGCGAGAAGAACCCGGCCCTCGCCTGGCACGTGAACCTCGGGAGCTTCTTCGGCATCCTGGAGATCGCGCGGGAGCAGGGCTGCGCCGTGTTCCACCCCTCGTCCATCGGCGCCTTCGGTCCCACCACCCCCCGGCACGACACGCCGCAGCTGACCATCCAGCGGCCGACGTCGATGTACGGCGTCACGAAGGTGGCCGGCGAGCTCCTCGGCGACTACTACGCGAAGAAGTTCGGGGTCGATGCCCGCGGCGTCCGTTTCCCCGGCATCATCTCCAACGTCGCGCCTCCCGGCGGCGGCACCACCGACTACGCCGTGGAGATCTACTACGAGGCGGTGAAGCACAAGCGCTACACGTGCTTCCTCGGGGCCGGCTCGTTCCTCGACATGATGTACATGCCGGACGCCCTCGACGCGGCCATCGGGGTCATGGAGGCCGATCCGAAGCGCCTGCGCTTCCGCAACGCCTACAACGTGACGGCCACGTCCTTCGACCCGGAGGGGATCGCGGCGGAGATCCGCAAGCACATCCCCGAGTTCCGGATGGACTACCGGGTCGACCCGGTGAAGCAGGGGATCGCCGATTCGTGGCCGGCCCACATGGACGACTCCGCCGCCCGCGAGGACTGGGGCTGGAACCCGAAATTCGACCTCGCGAGGATGACGGAGGACATGCTGGCCGCGCTCTCGGCCCGCCATCGGGCCGGACGGCTGTAAGCGCCGTCCGCCTCGCTCCGGTTCCGGTCCTTCGCGCGCCGGGTTCCGCCCGCCAGGGGCCCGGCGCCCGCAGGCGCAAGGCGAACGGAATACGAACTGCCTCCCCGGCGGTGGGTTTCCCGAGAACGGGACGGAACCCGGACGACTGTGCTATCGTCCTAACTCCGGAAAGAGGCGAGTCTCATGCAGCGGGGTCTCTCTATACCCATCGCCGTGCTGCTTCTGTGCGCCGCGTCCGCGCGCGCAGAGGATGAAGCCCCGCCCGCGCCCCCGGCCGCCCGCCGCCTCCTGCTCGACGAGTACTTCCGGGGCAAGATCACGCGTTTCGAGAAGGGCGAGATCGAGATCCGCTACGACTTCTCCGACGCGCGGCAGCTCGAGGACTGGGTGCGGTTCAAGCCCTTCCGCGTGGGGGGAGACTTCGAGACGGTCGCCCTGGAGGGGGAGACCCTCCGGCTGAAGGGCGTGGGGGCGATGCACCACAAGGCGACCTTCCAGGCGAAGGTCTCGATGGAGTTCGACCTGACGCCCTGGACCGATCGCGACCTCGGCGCAGTGATCGCCGAGGACTCGGTCAACGACCAGTACGTCCTGTACTCCCTGAACGACATCTACTTCCAGCGGTTCGACGGCGTGCGGACGCCGCAGCACATGGTGACCCGCTTCGGCGTGCCCGACGGGGCCGTCCGCGCCGACGAGCAGGTCTTCCGCTACGTCGCCCGCGGGACGGAGCCCGCGGTCAAGACCATGCAGCGTCTCCACCTGCGGGCGGAGAAGGAAGGCCCCGAGGACCGGTTCTTCATCGGCGACCGCGAGTACTCGGGCCGGGAGCCCGGCCGCGAGCTCACGGAACTGAAGATCGGGTTCTACGTGGTGAAGGCGAACGGCGTCTTCGACGAGGTCGTGCTGCGGGGCCGCCTGTCCCCGGTGTGGCTCGAGCGGGAGAAGGTCGAACCGGCCCTCGCGGCCCCGGTGGCCGTCGTGCCCGTCGGCCCCTCGCCGGAGGACAAGGCGGCGCAGGCGCTGCTGGACCGCTTCCGGGCCGGCACGCTGCCCGGGGAGGAACTGCTGCCCGTCCTCGGCGATGCCGCGGTGTCGGCGCCCCTGCGCCAGGCGGCCTGCGAGGCCCTTATCGCCGCCGGCCAGAAGCTGCTGACGGCGCCGGCCCTCTCGCTGCTGTACTCGGAGGACGTGACCTCGCGCCGACTCGGCAACGACCTGGTCTGCGCGCTGACGGGAAAGAACTTCGGCTTCGACCCCCGATCGCCCGACGACAAGCGCAGCCGGGCGATCCAGCGGATCGTGCAGTTCATCAACAAGAACCCTGCGGAGTACGGAGCGTCGCGGTGAGGCCGGATTCGCGAGGGGAGGAGGTTCGGCGGAAATGAAGACGAGTCGATGGGTGCTCGGGGCGGCCGTCCTGACGGCCCTCCTGTTCCTCTTCGCCGTGTGGCTCGACAGCGCGGCCGCCTGGGGCGGGAAGGGCGGCGGCGGCGGCGGGAAGGGCGGAGGCGGCGGGAAGGGCGGAGGCGGCTGGGGCGGGACGGGCGGAGGCGGCTGGGGCGGCAAGGGCGGCTGGGGCGGCAAGGGCGGCTGGGGCGGTTTCGGCAAGGGCGGGGGCGGTCGCGACCCGGACATCACCGACCGCCGCGACGCCGCGAAGGACCTCGAGGAGCGCCGCCTGCAGGCCGAGAAGGAGCAGCGGATCCTGGAGGCCCGCAACAACGCGGCCCAGAGCGCCTTCGACGAGATGCAGAGACGCATCCTGGAGACCGAGCGGGAGAAGGCCGCGAAACAGCGGCGGGCGGACTGGCGCAGTCTCGCGAACCCCGGTTAGGCTCACGGAGGACCCCTCGATGCGCTTGGCCGGCCTATGGGCCCTCTCGGCTCTCCTCATCTTCCCCGCCGCGGCGTGGGCGACCTCCGCCGAGCCGCTCCTCGACGCGGCGGACGAGCACATGCGTCACCGCGACTTCCCCACCGCGCTCACCTACTACCAGAAGGCCGTCGAGGCCGAACCCGGCAACCTCCTCGGTTACCTCGGCCTGACGGAGGCGACCCGGCGGGCGGGCCAGGATCCCCTGCCGGCCCGCGAGCAGGCCTACGGGGCGAACAGCGGCGACCGGGCGATCGCGATCGCCTACGCGCGCCTCCTTCCCCCGGAGCGGGCCCTGGACGTCCTCGACAAGATCCCCGCGCCCGACTTCTACGTCCACCTGTACCGGGCCCGCGCGTTCCGCGCGCTGGGCCGCGGCGAGGCCGCCGGCGCCCTGGCCTCCGCCGAAGGGGCCTGCCCCGCCGACGTCCGGGCTCTGGGCCTCCTGGCCGGCCTGTTCGAGGAGTCCGGGCGCTTCGACAAGGCCATCGAAGTCTACGAGAAGGCGCTGGCGCTGAAGCCCGACCGCATCGAGGCCATGGTGGGGATCGGGAACTCCAAGCGGCTGTCCGGCGACCTCGAGGGCGCGCGGGCGATCCTCGAGAAGGCGGCGGTGAAGGATCGCGACGACCCCGAGATCCTCTACCGTCTCTGCCTCGTCCACCTGGCCCGCAAGGACGCCGAGAAGGCCGGCGAGGCCATCGACCAGGCCCTCCTGCGCGCGAAGGAGGATCCGGACTTCCTGCTCGCGCTCGGCGACGTGCACCTGCTCGCGGACAAGCCGGACGCCGCGGAGCGCGTCTACGCCAAGGTCGTGGAGATCGCCCCCCGCCGGATCGACGCGCGTCGCCGTTACGGTTACGCGCTCGACCTCGTGGACAAGAACGACGAATCGCTCGAGCAGTACCGGGAGCTGCTGAAGATCGACCCGCTGAACGCGGCCTGCCGCGTCGCCATCGGCTGGATCCTCGCCAAGAAGGGCAAGTACGACGAGTCGCTGAAGGAGTTCCGGCAGGCCGCGGACATGGACCCGAACGACCCCACGGCGATGTTCTTCGTCGGGTTCGTCTACGACCTCATGACGAAGTGGGGAGAGGCCATCGAGGCCTACGAGAAGCTCGTGAAGAAGTTCCCGGATTACGCCCGGGGCCACAACAACCTCGGCCTCGACCTCGATCTCACGGGGAAGGGGTCGCGAGCGCTCACCGAACTGAAGAAGGCCGTCGATCTCGAGCCGGACAACCCCGACTACCTCGCCAACCTCGCCAACGTCTACTACAACGCGAAGAAGTACAAGGAGGCGCAGGAGGTGTTCGCGCACCTCGTGGACGTGGCGCCCGAGTTCGTGCCGGGGTGGACCGGTCTCGGCCGGTGCCTGAACCAGCTGCGTCGATACGCGGAGGCGGCGGACGCCTACGAGAAGGCCATCGCCCTCGCCCCCGAGGACGCCGACCTCCACCTCGTGGTGGCGATCATCTACCACGAGAACCTCGAGAACTACGCGAAGGCGCTCGAGCACTACGAGGCCTACCTGAAACTCGGCGGGCAGGACCCGGTCGTCGAGAAGTGGATGGAGGAGGCCCGCGCCAAGGCGGGCAAGTAGACCCGGGGGTTTTCCGTGGTGCGAGCAGCGGGGCGGCCCGGTGAGGGCCGCCCCGCTCCGTTTCGCCGCCCGGCGGACGCCCGCGCGCCGCGACCGGGGCCATCCCCGGACCGCCGGGCGACTGCCCGCGGTCCGGGAGATGTTCGGGGGGCGATCGGCGACGGCGGAGCAACGACCGGTGTCCTCCGCGGCGTCGCCCGGGCCGCGGAGGGCGGCCGGCACCGTGCGGCGCAGCGCGTGGTTGGGCACGATCCAGCCCAGGTGGTCCACGCCGCT
>JADHED010001373.1_pt1 | contig 20959 bp, 19 predicted proteins | sample 8952041 | NCBI WGS metagenome assembly JADHED01 (sample SAMN16124423, study PRJNA663239) | bioreactor sludge metagenome | isolation source: sludge (control) | place: India:Bengaluru | collected 2018-09-08
AGTGAAATTTACTTGCTTAGCTGCTTGTTAAGCAAGTACAACCTGAATAGTTACCACCAATCAAACACTTCCTTGCCTATCTCCGTCAATTTTGTAAATGACCTTGTACCCTCATCGAGGGCAAATTCAATGATCCTTCTGGCAACGAACGTGGGGTCTTCCCTGGGTTCAAATCGTCCGCAGCCACCAATGAATTGGCCAGGATGAATAATGTTCACGGTAATGCCCTGTTCTTTCAGTTCATTTCCGAGGCAGACCGAGAACATATTCATGGCTGCTTTTGCTATTCGGTAGGAATAGGGCATCCTTAGTGGCGCGATTTCCGGGCGCTGGTTAAAGCTTATGGATCCGAATCTTGAGCTTATATTAATGATCCGCTTGTAATTTCCCAGGTTGATGTGATCCAGGAATGCTCGACAGGTATTTATGCATCCGAACAAATTGACATTGAGTAGATTTTGGACCTCGGAATTATTCAATTCATGTATCTGCCGCCCATGCCCTGGTATTCCTGCGTTGTTAATGAGTACATCAATGTGATCATGTATCTGGGCGGCGACCGCTTCTACTTCGCCTTGATTAACGATGTCGCAATAGAAATGTTGATAATTTGTTAAGGCGATCTCGGGGGACCTGCGGCGAGAAATTCCAAAGACCACGTGCCCGTCTTCGGCAAGATGTCGGGCAAGAGCTTTGCCAAGACCATTCCCAGTTCCGGTAATTAAGAAGTTCATCGTGTCTTCTCAGTCAGTTGTGGCAAGTCATCCTGTCTTCAGGTCTCGATCTCCCCGAGGAGGCTTGAGCCTACCCGAAGAGCGCTGGGGTGGAAAATTGTTGATCGAGGTCGACCTAAACAAAAAAAGCCGTGACCTGGCAGCAGGGCACGGCTCTTATTGTCAGCAGGGCCAACCCTCAGGTCGACCCCACCTTTCCTAACTTAGTGGAACTGCTCTTCCTCGGTGGAGCCGGTGAGAGCGGTGAGGGAGGAGGCGCCGCCCTGGATGACGGTGGTGACATCGTCGAAGTAGCCAGCGCCCACTTCCTGCTGGTGGGAGACGAAGGTGTAACCCTTGCTGCGGGCGGCGAACTCGGGCTCCTGGACCTTCTCCACGTAGTGACGCATGCCCTCGCCGCGGGCATAGTCGTAAGCCAGGTCGTACATGTTGAACCACATGTTGTGGATACCCGCCAGGGTGATGAACTGGTACTTGTAGCCCATGGCGGAGAGCTCGTCCTGGAACTTGGCGATGGTCTTGTCGTCCAGATTCTTCTTCCAGTTGAAGGAGGGCGAGCAGTTGTAGGCCAGCAGTTTGTTGGGGTTCTGGGCCATGAGGGCCTGGGCGAATTCGCGGGCGAAGCCCAGGTCCGGGGTGCCGGTCTCGCACCACACCAGGTCGGCGTAGGGAGCGTAGGCCAGGCCGCGGCTGATGGCCTGCTCCAGGCCATTTTTGACGTTGTAGAGGCCCTCGGCGGTGCGGGTGCCGGTGATGAAGGGCTTGTCGTTAGGGTCGAAGTCGGAGGTCAGCAGGTTGGCCGCCTCGGCGTCGGTGCGGGCCAGGACCAGGGTGGGGACACCGCAGGTGTCGGCCGCCAGGCGCGCGGCGATCAGCTTCTGTACCGCCTCCTGGGTGGGCACCAGCACCTTGCCGCCCATGTGACCGCACTTCTTGACGGCGGCGAGCTGATCCTCGTAGTGCACCCCGGCAGCACCGGCGGCGATCATGTTCTTCATCAGCTCGAAGGCATTGAGGACGCCACCAAAACCGGCCTCGGCGTCGGCGACGATGGGCAGGAAGTGGTCGATGTAACCCGCGTCGCCCGGGCCGATGCCGCGACCCCACTGGATCTCGTCGGCGCGCTTGAAGGTGTTGTTGATGCGCCGCACCATGGTCGGGACCGAGTCATAGGCATAGAGGGACTGGTCGGGATACATGGTCTCGGAGGTGTTGCCGTCGGCGGCTACCTGCCAGCCGGAGAGGTAGATGGCCTCGACCCCGGCCTTGGCCTGCTGCATGGCCTGACCGGCGGTGATGGCGCCCATACAATTGACATAGCCCTTCTTGGCCTGGCCATGGATCAGGTCCCACAGCTTCTCGGCGCCACGGCGGGCGTAGGTGTACTCGGGCTGGACGGAGCCGCGCAGGCGGACGACGTCGGCGGCGCTGTAGCCGCGCTTGACGTCCTTCCAGCGGGGGTTGGTGGCCCAGTCCTGCTCCAGGGCCTGGATCTGCTGCTCGCGGGTCATGTTGGTCATGGTCACTCCATTCAATGGTGTTGCGCTGCTCACGCAGCGATGGTTGTAAAGGGCTTAAAGGCCTGCCGTCTCATCGAGGATGGCGTAGGCGGGCAGGGTGAGGAACTCCTCGAAACGGTCCTGGAGGACGATCTCGCGCAGGAGATCGGCGGCGCGGTCCAGGCGGCTGGCCGCCGGGTCGCCGGCTTCACTTAGCTCCTTGCGGGCCAGCGCCAGTTCGTCCGCCAGGGTCTGCTCGAACAATGCCGGGGTGATCTTGCGGCCATCATCCAGGACGCCCCCCGGGTAGCGTACCCACTGCCAGAGCTGGGCGCGGGCGATCTCGGCGGTGGCGGCGTCCTCCATCAGGTTGTGGATGGGCACGGCGCCACGGCCGCCCAGCCAGGCCGCCATGTAGCGCAGACCGGCGGAGACGTTGTTGCGCAGGCCGGCCTCGGTGATGGTGCCCTCGGGCAACTGGAGCAGGTCGGCGGCGCTGATGCTCAGGTCGTCCAGGGTGCGGTCGAGCTGGTTGGGACCGGGCATGTGCTGGTTGAAGACCTCCAGGGCCACCGGTACCAGGCCGGGATGGGCCACCCAGGTGCCGTCATGGCCGTCACCGGCCTCGCGCTCCTTGTCCGCCCGAACCTTGGCGAAGGCGATCTCGTTGGCCGCCGGGTCGTCCTTGATGGGGATCTGGGCCGCCATGCCGCCCATGGCGTGGGCCCCGCGGCGGTGGCAGGTCTTGATCAGCAGGCGGGAGTAGGAACGCAGGAAGTGGACCAGCATGGTGACCTGGCCACGCTCCGGCAGGCAACGCTCGGGGTGGGCGCTGAAGCGCTTGATGAAGCTGAAGATGTAGTCCCAGCGCCCGCAGTTGAGGCCGCAAATATAGTCCCGCAGCTCGTAGAGGATCTCGTCCATCTGGAAGGCGGCGGTAATGGTCTCGATGAGCACGGTGCAGCGGATGCTGCCGTGGGGCAGACCCAGGCGCTCCTCGGCATGGCTGAAGACGTCATTCCACAGCCGGGCCTCGAGATGGCCCTCCAGCTTGGGGATGTAGAAATAGGGGCCGCTGCCGCGGGCCAGCAGTTCCTGGGCGTTGTGGAACAGGTAGAGCCCAAAGTCGAAGAGGGCACCAGACATGGGCTGGCCGTCGACCTCGACATGCTTCTCCGGCAGGGCCCAGCCGCGGGGGCGGACGATGAGGGTGGCCAGTTGGTCGTTGAGCCGGTAGTCCTTGCCCTCGGGGCTGGTGAAGGTCAGGGTGCGGCGGATGGCCTCAAAGAGGTTCTGCTGACCTTCCAGGGTCGCGCTCCAGGTGGGGCCGTGGGCGTCCTCGAAGTCGGCCATGAAACACTTGGCGCCGGAGTTGAGGGCGTTGATGACCATCTTGCGGTCCACGGGGCCGGTGATCTCCACCCGGCGGTCCTGGAGATCGGCGGGGGCGGGGCGCACCCGCCAGTCGCCGGCGCGGATGTCGGCGGTCTCGGCCAGGAAGTCCAGGGTCCCACCGGCATCCAGGCGCGCCTGGCGGGCGGCGCGGGCGGCGAGCAGCTCACGGCGGCGCGGGCCGAAACGCTGCTCCAGGTCCACCACGAAGTCCAGGGCCGCGGGGGAGAGGACCTGCTGGAGGGCGGGGGGGACGGGGGCGAGAAGCTGGACCTGGGGCATGAACGTCTCCTGAGTGATGCGGGTTGATATTTGTTGTTGTCAGGGCCCGTGGACCTCTGTATTGTGCAGTGCAACAAAATGTAGTAAAACGATGAGTTAATAAAGTCAAAAAGTTCAATATAGATGTTTGCAGTTATCAATGATGCGGTGTCGGGGAGGTGGAGATGTCCTTAGCCTCATTGTCGACCATGACGTGGCCACGGCAGGCGGAGAGCGCTGCCTTGTTGTCCAGCCCATCAGCGGTAGCCCGGGGGCTGTCTTGGGCCCCTAAGGTGTCGCCGCTCCTGCCAATTCGCTGGGAGATCCGGAAGATGAGTGACGAACTGCTAGAACGGGCCCATCAGATCGCCCGGTCCATTCTGACCGGCTTCGACCGGCATTACTCCATTTTTCAGGAGATCACCAGTTCCGCCCGTAAACGGTTCGAGCGGACCGACTGGGAGTCCGGCCGGGTGGCCTCCGCCAATCGCATCAATTATTACGACTTGCGGGTACGGGAGACCGTCGACAAGGTCCGTTCCGCCTTCGGTATCCAGGCCCTCGACGAGCCCCTCTGGCAGGAGGTCAAGCGGGCCTATCAGGCCCTCCTGGCCCGCCACAGCCGCCCGGAACTGGCCGAGACCTTCTATAACTCCGTCTTCTGCCGGATCTTCGAGCGCAAGTACTTCAATAACGACAATATCTTTCTTGTCTCCTGCGTTGACCGCGAGGCCCTGGCCGCCGGCTATCGGGTCTATATGTCCTTCCATCCCCGGGATGGCGGTCTGGAGCATTGTGTTTGGGAGATTCTCTCCGCCTTCTATTTTTCCCTCCCCTTCGAGGATCTCCAGCGGGATACCCAACGGATCGCTGCGGCCTTTCGGGCCCGGGGTCCCTTCGGCGCCCAGATTCCGGACGAGGCGCGCATCGATGTCCTGGAGTCCCCCTTCTATCGCAATAAGGCGGCCTACCTGATCGGGCGGGTGGTAGCGGGCACGGACTGCCAGCCCTTCATCATCCCCCTGGCCAACAACGAGGCGGGGGCCATCTATGCCGATACCCTCCTGACCACCCGCCCGCAGATGGAACTGGTGTTCAGCTTTACCCGGGCCTACTTCATGGCCAAGACGCCGGTGCCGGCGGCGACGGTGGACTTTCTGCATAGCCTGATGCCCAACAAGTCCCTTTCCGACCTCTACCAGAGCATCGGCTTTCTCAAGCAGGCCAAGAACGAGTTCTACCGCGACTTTCTCGCCCACCTGGAGGACTCGGAGGATTGTTTGCAGATCGCCCCGGGGACCCGCGGCCTGGTCATGCTGGTCTTCACCCTACCGTCCTTCCCCTACGTCTTCAAGGTGATCCGCGATCGCTTTCCGCCGCAGAAGGACGTTACCCGCCAGCAGGTCAAGCAACGTTATCTCCAAGTCAAGCATCACGACCGCATGGGACGCATGGCGGACACCCTGGAGTTCTCCGATGTCGCCTTCCCCATCAACCGCTTCGCGCCGGAGCTGCTGGAGGAATTGGAGAAGGAGGTTCCCTCCCTCATCACCAGGGAGGGGGACATTCTGTTCCTGCGCCATCTCTATATCGAGCGGCGGATGACTCCGCTGGATGTCTATCTCGCCAAGGCCAGTCCCGATCAGCAACGGGCGATCCTGGACGACTGGGGTCTGGCCCTGAAGGAGCTCATGGGCGTCAACATCTTCCCAGGTGATCTGCTGTTCAAGAATTTCGGCGTCACTCGCCAGGGGCGGGTGGTCTTCTACGACTATGACGAGATCTGCTATCTCACCGAGTGCAAGTTCCGCAAGATCCCCCAGGCACGGACCCTGGACGATGAGATGAGCGCCGAGCCCTGGTATAGCATCAACCCCGGGGACGTGTTTCCCGAGGAATTCCCGACCTTTTTGACCAACAGCGAGGAGATCCGCCAGATCCTCTTCGCCACCCATCCGGAAATCTTCGATTATCGCTATTGGCAGCAACGCCAGAAGCAGACGGCCAGCGGGATCTGGGAGGATGTCTTTCCTTACGATAAGGCGTTGCGCTTTGAGCGTCCGGCGGCTGTTATCCCGGACGGAAACGCCGCGCCGTGAGTACCACCGCCTTCAGATCGGAGCGCCATGGGGGCGGTCCGAAGCGAACAGAGCCTTGCCACGGCGCGGGCCGATAATTCAGTGGCCCCGTCTCGCCTGATTACGCTAGGATGAATCCGCTCATTCCCCCGGGGTTGCGGGACTCAGCGGTTCTGACCTTGCTTCCCCATGAGGCTGATACTGTCTCGTCCCTATTCCTAATCAGTTGGTTTGATCCATGACGCGTAAATCCCATCCTCCGGAGCCCCAGAACGAACTCAGCGTCGCTGAGGCCTTTGCCCTGCTGAGTCTGGATTGGCCCGTCACAATCGACCCCTTGATCGCCTGGTCCGACGCGGATTTTGGTTTGGTGGGGGCTGTACTGATTGACCTGTCCCTGGCGGGATGTGTCGACAGCGATCTCAAGCATCTGACCTTGCTTGACGAGAAGCCCGACCTTGAGCCGGTTCAGGTCATGGCGTTGGCCTCCCTGAGGCGACTGGGAAATACCGTGCCCCTGGATATGGCCCTCAATGCCCTCGCCGATCGGGTGGGGGATCTGCGGGCCGCAGGCCGGGCCAGCCTGGCGGCGAAGAACATTTGCCTAACGACCAGTACCCCCTTCAATTGGGATTTTCGGCAGTTGACCATCAGTCAGTCACGCAAGGATGAGGTGGCCAAACTCCGGCAGTCGCTGCTCGGGTTGATCGAGTCGGATGAACTGCCTGATCCGAAGGAGGCGGCCCTCATCGCGCTGCTTCATGGTTGCGAGATCATCGGCCCGGTGTTGGGGGGGAAGTCTTGGCAGCACTGGTTGCTCGCCTATGGCGCCCGCATCGACATCATTCGCCGCATGGAGTTGGTCGGACATGCCGTGGTGACGGCGGTTACCGAGATGCGCTTGCGCCTGCGCACCTATCTGTTGGATGCGGGGCAGGATCAATCCACGACGGCAATGAACGACAAGGCGGGTGTCCCCAAGGAGGGGCTCTATCAGCGCAGCACCACCACGTGGGAGTGGCGGGCCTTCTGGCAGGAGGGCCAGATCGTGGAACTGCCCGTCTCCTGGGCCGAGATCACCCAGAACGCCGACGCCACCGAGGAGACCAACGACGACCAATACCTGTTCGTCCATGGCAAGCAGGACAACATCAAGATCCGTGGCAAGAACCTCAAGATCAAGCCCGTGCTTGAGGCCTTCGATGAGTTCATTGCCTTTGGGCCAAGTATCAAATTCCGCTTCCCAGAGAAGGCCATGTTGTTGTCCACCATCTTCCCCCGCCTCTTTGAAGTGCGTGGCAAGCTGCGTAGCGTCAATGAGTTACTGCAGGTCATGACCGCGACGGGGTACCAGCCCGGCAAGATCACCGTGTCCAAGGTGCGGCAGGGCGTGAGCATGATGTTCGGGGTGCAGGTCGAATTTGCCCGCATCCAGGTCCTGGATAAGGTGTACCACTCCATCAGCCTGGAGAGCCCCTACCTCACCCCCCTGCGCATCCTCGCCAGGAGAATCGCTGTAGGTAAGGGGCAGGTGGCCGGCTATAGTGATTTCCTGGACCATATCCTGCGACCTGCCAATGCCGATTGAGGCGGGGTAGCCAGCTGATAAGCGTTCTCACCCCTCTGCCGCCAGGGCTGGCATAGGAGTCGAGTCGCAGCTTTTTTATCTCCCTCCCCCCTGGAGGGGGAGGTTTGGGGTGAGGGGGTCCTAACGGTTTCGCTGGGAGGAATGCGGAAGGCCACCCGGGGAAGACCCAAGTCCTGATGGGGTCGACTTCAGAGTAGGCCGGGCTGCCAATACTTGATGGCGGCCCCCAGGGTACCGATCCCCAGAATCACGTAGACGGGATTGATGCGCGTAAAGAGCACGCCCATAAAGGCGGTCATGGCGAGGGCGATGGTCAGGGGACCATCCAACGCGGATTTGCCGACGGCATAGACGCCGGAGCACATCAACCCGATGGAGATCGGTTCCAGGGCATTCTGCACCGCCCGTCGCCAGGGGGTCTCCCCAACATAGTTCCAGAAGCGGCCGATCCAGAAGCAGAGCACGCTGGAAGGCAGAAAAAAGGCCAATCCCACCAACAAGGCCCCCAGGATCCCCGCCAGTTGGAAGCCGAAGATCACCACCATGGTCATATTCGGCCCGGGGGCCAGTTGACCGACGCTATAGACCTCCAGGAAGCGATCCGGGGTGATCTGAAACTGCTGATGCAGGACCTCCTGCATTTCCGCCAGCACGGCGGTCCCGCCGCCCACGGCCAGGAGGGAGAGGGTGCCAAAGGTCAGGACGAGGTGAATGAGTACGGAAACCATGGGTTCAGGCCTTGGGACGGAAGAGCAGGAGGGAGATGGGCACCATGATGAGCAGCACCATGGGTAAGGACAGGCTCATGATGCTCATCAGAAAAAAGGAGGCGAACACGATCAGCAGGGATTTGAAATGGTTGAATTGGCGGTGGCCCAAGCGGTAAGTGATGGCGGACAGGAGGCCCGTGGCCGCCGCCGCCACCCCCGCCAGCAGGAGGTTCGCCAGATGGTGATCGGTGTTTTGCAGATAGAGGATGCCCATCACCAGCACGAAGGTCACCCCGGGGATGAGCAGACCCAGGGACGCGACGATGGAGCCGAGGACACCCCGCAGGCGATCCCCCGTCAGCACGGCAATGTTCACCGCGTTGAGGCCGGGCATGGTCTGACTGATCGCCAGGCAGGCCATGAACTCGTCGTCATTCAGCCAGCGCCGTTTTTCGGTCAGGAGGATCTTCTGGTAGGCAACGATGCCACCACCAAAGCTGATGGCGCCGATCAGGAGGAATTCGAGAAAGATTTCCCAAAGACTGGGGGGTGGAGTGGGTTCCGCGGGTTCATTCATGTCAGCGTGGCTACCTGATGGAGTTCTGAAGGGCGGGACGGGCGGGTGAGCGGGGCGGGCTGGCGGGCCTGCGGCGGACGGGTGGGGCATTATGGGTAAAGGTCTCCGGGCTGGCCATTAGTTTTTCCCCGCGCCTGGCGCGCGGCGCGCCGTCAAAAGGCATGGGAGATGCCGAGCTGAGCCCCGTGCCAATCCAGGAGATCATAGGTCTTCCGGCTTTCCGTCTGGATAAGGGGGTCCGCCAGATTGGCGGAATAGACCAGGAAGACCTTGGTCTGGCGGGAAAAGGAATAGTCACCGCCCAGGGCCCAACCGTGAAAGGCGAAATCGTCCTCGGCGCGGAGTTGGTCGTCGGTCGGGGCCTTGATCTCAAAGTCGCCCCTTTGTCGATTGGCGCCCACCTTGCCCTTGATCAGGAACCGGCCCAGCCGGTAGCCAAGCTGGAGTTGCCAGAGATCGGCCCGGTGATCGTCCCCCCAGAAGGCATGGTCCCAGTGTTCGAACATCCCCGTCAGGCTCAGACCCCGCCAATCCAGCAGTCCCAGGCCCAAACGCCACTTTCGCCAGGGGGCGTCGGTCGCGTAGCTGTCCGGAGCGGAAAGATCGGTGCTGGTGGTCTCGAAGGCGAGACTGGCATAGAGGGGTCCCTGGGCATAAATGGCGGACAGGGAGAGGGCCTCCGCCAACTTGTTGGCGTCAGGATTGACGCCCCCGGGCAGTGTGGCCCCGCCACCCGCCAGGATCGCCGCGGCAATTTTCAGGCTGCCGAGGCTGGGACTGCCGTAGTAGATGGAGTTGTCCGCGCGGTAATTCTGAAAGCCGAGGGTGCTGGCGGAATCCCCCAGGGTGTTGATGAACAGATCCAGGGGCGCGGTCGAAGACTTGAAGGGGGTGTCCTGACGACCGAGGAGGAGGCGGCCCCAAGCCCCGCCCAGTCCCAGGTAGGTATTGCGCATGGTCAGGGTTTCGCTGGCCTGGAGATTGAAGGCGTCGTTGTTGCCGTCCGCCAGGCTGAGTCCCAACTCGACCCTGAACACAGCCTTAAGCCCCTCACCCAAGTCCGAGGAACCCTCCAGGCCGAAGCGGTTGGCCGGCCCCCGGGGGGTGGTGATGAAGGGGTTCTGCAACCAGGGTCGAACTGCCTTGTTGTCGTTGAGGCCAAAGCCCTTGAACAGGGTGGCATGACTACCCGCTGGCGGGTCGTCGGTCCCCTGATCGAGATAAACCAGGGCCACGTTCAGCTTGCCATAAAGCGCCACCTCAGCCCCAAGGGGCTGGGACAGGAGCGCGAGTAAGACGGCAATAAATGGGGAGCAGCGGGTGGTGGGCGGCAATTGACTCTCGGTCCTCAACCTGGATCGAAATACGATCGAAGGTAAGCGTTCTCATCCCCCCATCACCTGGGCGGGCAAAGGTAGTACAAGCCGCTGATGCGGTAGTACAAGCCACTGATGCTCCTACTCCCTCCCCCCCAGGCGGGGGAGGGTTGGGGAGAGGGGGCTGAACGGTTACGATCGGAGAAGCATGTCAGACGGCGCTCCAAAGGGGTTGGGTTGGCGGCTGGACAATGACCCGGCCTTGGGTATCCAGGGGTCTTACTTGTCCTAGTCTGGCCGGAGCTATGTCTGAATATTGGCCGGCATTGTGGCCGACCTGCCCCCCACTGCCAAGCCATCGCGCCGCCAGACATTCGCTCCTCCGGACGAAAACCGAAATCCACCGGTTAGATTTGGCGGCCGCGCCGGGGCAAGGTTAACCTAACGGCCGAACTTGGCTCGAACCCAACTCACAAGTCACAACTCGCAACTCACAACTCATAAGTCAAAACTGTCAGCACTCAGCAATTACCCAGCCGTACTTGTTCAGCCCCCCTCTCCCCAACCCTCTCCCGCCAGAGGTAGGGTTAAGAGAATCAGCACGTTGTGCCGCCAAGGCCCTTATCGGGCGCGAGAGGTCTGAACAAATTCCCACCCCCCGTCCCAACCCCAGCCGCAGCCATCAGCCCCCTCCTCAGCCTCCAGCCCTCACTCCAGGAATCCCCCCATGCGTCTCGTCATCGGTATCTCCGGCTCCTCTGGCGTCATCTATGGCATCCGCCTGCTGGAGGTGCTGCGGGAGCGGCGGGAGGTGGAGACCCATCTGGTCATCAGTCAAGGCGCCAAACTGAACATCGCCCTGGAGACGGACTGGAAACCCCGGGAGGTAGAGGCCCTGGCGGATTACGCCTACGCCGACCGGGACCTGGCGGCGCCCATCAGCAGCGGCTCCTTCCTCACCGCGGGCATGATCATCGTGCCCTGCTCCATCAAGACCCTGTCCGGGGTTGTCAACAGCTACGCGGACAACCTGCTGGTGCGCGCCGCCGACGTGAGCCTGAAGGAGGGGCGACGCCTGGTCCTGGTACCCAGGGAGTCCCCCCTGCATGTCGGCCATACCCGGCTACTCCACGAAGCCGCCACCCTGGGCGCCCTCATCTGCCCCCCCATGCCCGCCTTCTACAACGCCCCGCGAACAATCGCCGACCTGATCAATCACAGTATCGGCCGCCTCCTGGACCTCTTTGGCATCGACAATGACCTGGCCCGCCGTTGGGAGGGACCCATGAGGACCCCTGAGGAGATTCAGGTTGAGATCCAGGTTGAGCCCCATACAGGAACCCATACCGGGACCCAGACAGGGACCCTGGCTGAGATCCAGATGGGGCCTCAGGCCAGCGATTCCCGCCGGTCCGGAAAGGGGTAAAATGCCTCTGCCGGCGCAGACCGCCTTCGGTTCCCCCATTCCCAGGAGAAGAAAATGACGATCGATCCCCAGTTGCTGGCAAAGGAAGTGGTGGATGGCTTTATCGAACTACTCCCCGGTGAGGTGGGCGCGCAAATCGACAAGGCCCATCGTGAGGATCTGGAACTGCTGGTGCGGGAGGCGGTGCGCGAGGCCGTCAATGCCTCGGTGGAACGTCTGGAGGAGGTGATCCGCGAGCTGCGTACCGAGACGGGCCGCACCCAGCTCGAACTTTGAACCTGGTCCCGAGCCCTGGCGGGCGGTTGACGCCCCCCGCGTTCAGGGTCTGGTTCTTTCCTCATCCGGTTCGGGCGCGGTGGCGGGCTGGCCAGGAACCCTCCGCCCCGGCTGCCGGCGGCGGCACTAACCATGGAGCATCGCGTCATGACGACTGAATCCCGTTCTCCGCCCGCCAGCCTCGACCTCCGACGCGCCGGGGTCCTGCTGCATCTCACCTCCCTGCCCGGTCGCGGCCCCTGTGGCAGTCTGGGGCCCGAGGCCCATGCCTTCATCGACTTTCTCGCCGACAGTGGCATGACCGTCTGGCAGATGCTGCCGGTCGGTCCCACCCTGAGTGAGCGCTCCCCCTACCAGAACAGTTCCGCCCATGCCGGCGAACCCCTGCTGATCGCCCTGGAACCCCTGGTGGAGGCGGGCTGGCTTGAAGACTTGCCCGTGGATGACACCGAGGCGGCCAAAATCGAGGCCCTGTCCCTGGCCTGGGCGGGGTTCCAGGCGCGGGCGAACGAGGCGGAGCGCGCGGCCCTCGCCGCCTTCAGCGCGGAGAATCGCTACTGGCTGGCGGACTATGCCCTGTTCCGGGCCATTCATGACGATCGTCGCCAGGGCTGGTGGCAGTGGCCCGCGGGTCTGCGCGACCGCAAGCCTCAGTCCCTGGGGCGGGCGCGATCCCGCCTGGCGGCGCGGATCGATGCCATCATCTTCGAGCAGTTTCTCTTTTTCCGTCAGTGGGCCGGGCTGCGGGAGTACGCCACGGCGCGGGGCATCAAGCTCTTTGGTGACATGCCCATCTTCGTCGCCCATGACAGCGCCGAGGTCTGGGCCCGGCCCCAGGACTTCGACCTCCATCCCGACGGCAGCCCCCGGGTGGTTGCCGGGGTACCACCGGACTATTTTTCGGCCACTGGCCAGCGCTGGGGCAATCCCCTTTACCGTTGGGACCGGATGGAGGCCGAGGGCTTCCGCTTCTGGCTGGACCGCATCCGCACCCAGTTGCGCCTCTTCGACCTGATCCGCATCGACCACTTTCGTGGCTTCGAGGCCTATTGGGAGATCCCGGCCACGGAGGAGTACGCCATCAATGGCCGCTGGGTGCAGGCCCTGGGGGACGAGCTCTTCGAGCGCCTCCACCAGCGTTTCGGCCCTCTGCCCCTGATCGCCGAGGACCTGGGCGTCATCACCCCGGAGGTCGAGGCCCTGCGCCGCAAGTACCGCTTCCCCGGCATGAAGATCCTCCAGTTCGCCTTCGATGGCGGGGCGGGCAACCCCTATCTGCCCTTCCATCACGATCGCGACGCCGTGGTCTATACCGGCACCCACGACAACGACACCAGCCTGGGCTGGTACCTGTCCCTGGACGCGGCGGTCCAAGCCTACGTGGATGAGTATCTGGGGCATTCCGCCGAGCCCATGCCCTGGCCCCTGGTGCGCGCCGCCCTGGCCTCGCGCGCCACCCTGGCGGTGCTGCCCATGCAGGACCTGCTGGAACTGGATGGCGTCCATCGCATGAACGTCCCCGGCACCGCCGAGGGCAACTGGACTTGGCGCTTCGCCTGGGACATGGTCCCCGAAGGGCTGAGCCAGAAGGTGCGGCGGATGGTGGAGATCTACGGGCGCTGAACCGTCAATTTTCAGGCTTTCCGGGTCGGGTGGCGTCTGGCGGGGGACGCCGTGAATCCGTCCCTGGAGGCTTGCCGCCAGCATCCATGCTAGCGACACCCCCGCCAGACGCCACCCGACCCTCTCGCCGCAGGTCAGGTATCGAGGGGCCTCGGGATCAGCCTTCGCCATGCGGAAACACAGGAGACCTACTTAACCCTCATCCCGGGCTCGGCGCCGGCATCCGGGGCGAGGAGGAAGATGTCCTCGCCGCCGGGGCCGGCGGCTAGGACCATGCCCTCCGAGACGCCAAAGCGCATCTTGCGCGGCGCCAGGTTGGCGACCATGATCGTCAGGCGACCTTCCAGGTCCTTAGGGTCATAGGCGGTGCGAATGCCGGCGAAGACCTGGCGGGTCTCGCCCCCCAGGTCAAGCTGAAGTTTGATGAGCTTGTCGGAGCCTGCTATCGGGCTGGCCTCTCGGATGAGGGCGACGCGCAGATCGACCTTGGCGAAGTCGGCGAATTCGATCGGGTCGGCGAGAGGGTCCCGCACCAGGTGGCCCTCGCTGCGGGTCTCATGGGGCTTGGTCTTCTTGACGTCGCGGGCGGCCAGGTCCTCCTTGCTCGCCGCCAGCATGGCCTGGATCTGCTTGGGATCGACCCGGGTCATCAGGGGCGTGAATTCGCCGATGACATGGCCGAGGAGGGGGCGGTCCAGGTCGGCCCAGGTCAGGGCGGGGAGGCGCAGGAAGGCCTCGGCGCCCTCGGCGGTGCCGGGCAGGACCGGGCGCAGGTAGCCGATGAGCAGGCGGAAGAGATTGAGGCCTTGGGAGCAGATGGCCTGGAGCTCGGCCTCCCGCGCCGGGTCCTTGGCCACCACCCAGGGGGCCCGTTCGTCGATCCACTGGTTGGCGCGGTCGGCCAGGGCCATGATCTCGCGGGTGGCGCGGCTGAACTCGCGGCGCTCGTAGGCCTCGGCGATGCTGGCCCCGGCGGCGACGAAGTCCGCGAACAGGGCTGTATCCATCAGGTCGTCCGCGAGGCGGCCGGCGAACCGCTTGGTGATGAAGCCGGCGCAGCGGCTGCCGATGTTGACCACCTTGCCCACCAGGTCGCTGTTCACCCGCAGGGTGAAGTCCTCCAGATTGAGGTCGATGTCCTCCACCGTGGGGCCCAGCTTGGCGGCGAAGTAGTAGCGCAGATACTCGGGGTTGAGGTGCTCCAGATAGGTGCGGGCGCGGATGAAGGTGCCGCGGGACTTGGACATCTTCTGGCCATCGACGGTGAGGAAGCCGTGGGCCAGGACCGCCGTCGGCGGACGGAAGCCGGCGCCGTGGAGCATGGCCGGCCAGAAGAGGGCATGGAAATAGATGATGTCCTTGCCGATGAAGTTGTACAGCTCGGCCGTCGAGTCCGCCCGCCAGAAGTGGTCGAAGTCCAGCCCCGGGGTGCGGTCGCAGAGGTTCTTGAAGCTGGCCATGTAGCCGATGGGGGCGTCGAGCCAGACGTAGAAGAACTTGCCCGGGTGGTCGGGGATCTCGAAGCCGAAGTAGGGGGCGTCGCGGGAGATGTCCCACTCCTGGAGCCCGGCCTCGAACCATTCGTCCAGCTTGTTGGCGATCTCCTTTTGCAGGGCGCCGCCCTTGGTCCAGGCGCGCAGCATTTCCTCGAAGTCGGCCAGCTTGAAGAAGTAGTGATCGGACTCGCGCTGCTCGGGTACGGCGCCGGAGACGGCGGAGCGGGGGTTCCTGAGTTCCGCCGGGGAATAGCTGGCGCCACAGGCCTCGCAGTTGTCGCCATACTGGTCCGCCGCCCCGCACTTGGGGCACTCGCCCTTGATGAAGCGGTCCGGCAGGAACATCCGCTCCACGGGGTCATAGGCCTGGGTGATGGTGCGTTTGGCAATGTGGCCCGCGTCCCGGTTGCGCTCGTAGATGAGGGTGGCGCAGTGGTGGTTTTCCGAGGAATGGGTGGAGTGGTAGTTGTCGAAGCCGATGCGGAAGGCGGCGAAGTCGGCCTGATGCTCCACGGCCACCCGGGCGATCAGCTCCTCGGGGGTAATGCCCTCCTGACGGGCGCGCAGCATTATGGGGGTGCCGTGGGCGTCGTCGGCGCAGACGTAGTAACAGTGGTGGCCGCGCATCTTCTGGAATCGCGCCCAGATGTCCGTCTGGATGTACTCCACAAGATGGCCGATGTGAATAGGACCGTTGGCGTAGGGCAGGGCGCTGGTGACCAGGATGTCTCGTGTATCGTTCATGACGCGGATTCTTGTGGTGAGGGGTTTCCGTGGACTGCCGACGGGTCCCCGCGGGTCTGGTGCCGTGCCGCGAACGGCCTGGCCAAGGGGGGCAGCTAATGGGTGGCGAGTATCGCATGCGGGGGCGCCACCGGGCCATGTAGCTATCGTCAGCCCAGGCTTGAAAAGCGCGGGGCCAAGACCAAACTCGCCCCCATCGTCGGGCCGACCCGCCATGGCCGGTCTGAGATCCGCTTTCTACCCTGTTTTCCCTCCCGGAACCGGCCCGTCACACGGGTCCCGCCCCCAGGGCGGCGGTCGCGGGACCCATTCATCGGAGTGTTGCATGTCAGACGTCACCAAAGAAGCCATCGAAGCCGCCCTCAGGACCTATGTCGAGCCCAGTCTGGGGCGTGACCTGGTCGGGGCCGCCTGCGTCAAGGGCATCGAGATCGAGGGTGGCCAGGTCAAGGTCAAGGTGGTCCTGGGTTTCCCAGCCAATGGCGTCCTCGACCAGATCCGGACCGCGCTTCAGGAGCGAATCATTGCCGTACCCGGGGTGTCTGACGCTCAGGTGGACGTCTCCTGGAAGGTCGTCGCCCACTCGGTGCAGAAATCCCTCAAACCCATCGACAACGTCAAGAACATCATCGCCGTTGCCTCGGGCAAGGGGGGCGTCGGCAAGTCCACCACCGCGGTCAACCTGGCCTTGGCCCTGTCCGCCGAGGGCGCCCGGGTCGGCATCCTCGACGCCGATATCTATGGTCCCTCCCAGCCGCGCATGCTGGGTATCTCCGGCCGGCCCGAGTCCAAGGATGGTAACAGCCTGGAGCCCATGAATTCCTATCACCTCCAGGCCATGTCCATCGGTTTTCTCATCGACGAGGAGACGCCCATGATCTGGCGCGGGCCCATGGTCACCCAGGCCTTGGAGCAGCTCCTCAACGATACCAATTGGGCGGACCTGGACTACCTGGTCATCGACCTGCCGCCGGGCACCGGCGACACCCAGTTGACCCTGGCGCAGAAGGTGCCCGTCTCCGGGGCCGTCATCGTCACCACCCCCCAGGACATCGCCCTGCTGGATGCCCGCAAGGGGCTGAAGATGTTCCAGAAGGTGGAGGTGCCGGTGCTGGGCATCGTCGAGAATATGAGCATCCACATCTGCTCCAAGTGCGGCCACGAGGAGCACATCTTCGGCTCCGGTGGCGGTCAGTCCATGGCCGAGCAATACGGGGTGGATCTGCTGGGCTCCCTGCCCCTGGACATTCATATCCGCGAGGAAACGGATAGCGGCAAGCCCACGGTGGTCGCCCAGCCGGAGTCCCGCGTCACCCAGATCTACCGGGAGATCGCCCGCAAGACCGCGGCCAAGCTGTCACTCCAGGCCAAGGACTATGCCGCCAAGTTCCCACGCATCGTCATCCAGAACAACTGATGCCCTGTCCACGGCGCGCCGCGGGGTTCAGGACGCCGCGAATGCTGGCCTGAAGGGTGAGCGAATTGGTCAAAACTGCTTGACGACATCGTTACCCGTTCAGACCCCTCGCGCCCCATGAGGGCTTCTGTGGCACCAGTTGCTGATACTCCCACTCCCCCCCCCCCCCCCGGGGGGGGGGGGGGGGGGGGGGGGGGGGGGGTGTGTGGGGGGGGTGGGGGGGGGGGGGGGGGGTGGGGCGGCGCCCGGCAATGGGACGGCTTGCCGTCAACGTTACCCGTTCATCCCCCCCCCGCCCCACGCGGGGTTCTGGGGCCCCCCCCGCCCCCAACCCCCCCCCCCCCCCCCCCCCCTGGAGGGTGGGGTTGGGCCGAGGGGGATGAATGGTTACTGACATTGTAGGGGGGAGGATGGATGGTCACGTCCGCGGAACTTGCGACCTACTGTGAGGAGTTCCTGGCCGTTGCGGCCTTTGAGGACTATTGCCCCAATGGGCTCCAGGTCGAGGGCACGCGGCCCGTGCGGCGCCTGGTCACCGGGGTGACCGCCAGCCTGGCCTTGATCGAGGCGGCCATCGCTGCTGAGGCCGATGCCTTGCTGGTGCATCACGGCTGGTTCTGGAAGGGGGAATCGCCTTGCCTGATTGGCCTCAAGGGCCGGCGGGCCCGGGCCTTGATCAGCTCCGGCGCCAGCCTCCTGGCGTATCACCTACCCCTCGACGCCCACCCGGAGCTGGGCAACAACCGTCAATTGGCCAAGCGGCTGGGTATCGAGGCCCCCGAACCCACCGCCGCGGGCCGTGGCCTGGTCTGGCGGGGCCGATTACCAGAGCCTCTGGAGGGCGAGGCCTTCGCCCTCCGGGTGGCGGCGGCCCTGGGACGGGTCCCCCTACGTATCTCTGGTCGTGGTGCCCCGCTGACGACCATCGCCTGGTGCACGGGCGCCGCGCAGGGCTTCATCACCGAGGTGGTGGCCCTGGGGGTGGATGCCTATCTGAGCGGGGAGATTTCGGAACAGACCACCCATCTGGCGCGGGAACTGGGTCTGGATTATTTCGCCGCCGGTCACCACGCCACCGAGCGCCTGGGTATCCAGGCCCTGGGTGAGCATCTGGCAGCGCGGTTTGGCCTCGAACATCGCTTCCTGGACATCGACAATCCGGCCTAACTGTCATGAGGCGGCAGGCCGCACCCCTGATCATGAAAGACAATCCCGTGACTTTCACGCTCAAAGGTGCCGCCAACGCCTCGCCGAGCCCTGGCCAGCGTCCGCTGGTTTTCCCACTGACCAACCCCTGATCTCGGCTATAATCCCAGCCAGCCAAAACTTGGGGCTCCCGCGAGGGCCTGCCTTCGTTGGAGCAAAGGATAAATAGCCGTGGGTACGAATCGACGATCCGTGATGACTCTCTTCTCCGACCCCGCCTGCCCATTCTGCCATCGCGTCCGGATTGTCCTTGCCGAAAAGGGCATCGCGGTCGATATCGTGGATGTCGATGCCCAGAACCTCCCCGAGGAAGTGATGGACTTCAACCCCTACGGCACGGTGCCGACCCTGGTCGATCGTGACCTGCGCCTGTGGGAATCCCGCATCATCATGGAGTATCTGGATGAGCGCTTCCCGCACCCGCCGCTGATGCCGGTCGATCCCATCGCCCGGGCCACGGCCCGGCTGTTCATGTACCGGGTTGATCAGGACTGGTACCAACTCATGGGGCGGATCATCAAGGGCAGCCGTCCGGAGGATATCGCCCAAGCGCGCAAGGAACTGCGTGAAAGCCTGATCGTCACCTCGCCGGTGTTTGGCGCCAAGCCCTATTTCATGAGCGACGAGTTTTCCCTGGTCGATTGTTGCATCGCGCCCCTCCTGTGGCGGCTGCCGATTCTGGGGGTGGAGATCCCGCCCAACGCCACCGCCATCCACCAGTACATGAAGCGAATCTTCGATCTGCCGTCCTTTCGGCACAGCCTGACGGAAATCGAACGGGAAATGCCGCACGAGACGGCCAGACCTTGATGTTGGGGCCTGGCCCCGTTGGGCGGGGCCGAGTCTGGAGAAGCCTGACATGACCTCCAATCGCCCGTACCTGATCCGTGCTTTGTACGACTGGATCCTGGATAACGACATGACCCCCCACCTGCTGGTGGATACCAGCCGTTCCCCGACGGTGGTCCCCACCCAGTTCGTCCAGGATGGGAAGATCGTCCTCAATCTCAGCCCCAGCGCTGTGCGTCAACTGGTCATCGGCAACGACGAGATCGTCTTCAACGCCCGCTTTTCCGGTCGCCCCCTGGATGTCATGGTCCCCATCGCCGCCGTGATGGGGATCTATGCCCGCGAAAACGGCCATGGCATGCTCTTTCCGGAGGAAGAGGCCGAGGAGGGGGCCGGAACCTCGCCGCCGACGGATGAACATCCGGCGCCGCCCTCCCAGCCCAAGCGCGGCAAGCCCAATTTACGGGTGGTCAAATAGGCCGGTGCTCAGGCATCCCGGACCTGGTCCGGCAGGCCGAAACTCAATCCTTCCAGGTTTAGTCCCACCAGGGTCAGATAGCCGCTGTAGCGTTCGGCCCCCGCGTCGCTGAATTCGAAACGGTAGGTCCGACGCAGGCGCACGCCCTCGCTCGTCCAGCGCAACCGCAGGCGACGCAGAGCCACGGTCTGATCGAGAAGTTGTAACGCCCGTTGTTCGCAGGCCGCCCGGCAGATGCCCAAGGCCAATTCGCGGGCCCTGAGGCTGTCGAGCCAGTACCAGCCGATCAGGAGCAGAATGAAGATGGCCCAGAGGCTGTTCATGATTTGAGTTCGTAACGCAGGTGATGATGGCGAGGCCGGGTGATCGCGTGCAGCTTATTTGAGCGTCTTTCTACCTGATTCGTGCACATTTTCCCGATAGATTATCAAACCGTGAGGTCTCCTCACCAACTCTCGGTTCCGATAATGACGACGCTGGAGGCAGCATGAACGGTAGAACCGCTTACTCTTCGGCCCTTGCCGTTGCCCTGCTGGTGACCACGGTGACCGCCACCGCGGACCCACCGGGGCGACCCAAAGGGCACGGGGGTCACCACCATCACCACCCCCTGCCACCCCCACCGCCCAGGTACCGCCATGATGGTGCCTGGGTGGCGCCGGCCATTATCGGCGGCATCGGCCTGGGGTATCTGCTGAGTCAGCCCAGCACGCGCACGGTAGTCGTCGAGCAACCCGTGTATCAACCGCGCTGCGATGAAACGACGACCTATGATCGCTATGGCAACCGGACCACGACCCGCACCTGCTATTGATCGCCATTCATGATGCTCAGGTGCTTGGGGGCATTTTCATCCTGAGAGGGGCAAGCGAGCGATGCGAAAGCCGATCCTGATGTGCCTGGCCTTCACTGTCCTCTCCGGCTGCGCGGCAACCGATCAGGAGGTGGGGACCGTCCTGGGGAGCGCGGCGGCGGGTGCCGCCATCGGCGCCTTGGGAGGGGCGGCCCTGGATCCCTGGGATCGCAATCGCGGGGCAACCAGCGGTGCCCTCGCGGGCGCCGCCGTCGGTAGCGCGATCGGTTACGCCAACGTCGCCCAACAACGCCAGCAGTACCAGCGTAGCTATCCCTACTACGCCCCGCCACCGGCCCCTCGGCCCTATGGCGGCAGCCAGTGCACGGTTACCCAGTCCGTCGACCCCTATGGGCGGGTCACCACGACCGAGCGCTGTCGGGGTCCGGGTGGGGTGGCGCCGCCGGGTTACTACTGACCAGGCCTGGCCGGTGAGGTCAATCGGAGTGTCGCCGTGCTCAGGATGCGAAACGGGACGTCCCAGTCCCCCTTTCGC
>JADHED010001378.1_pt1 | contig 20924 bp, 13 predicted proteins | sample 8952041 | NCBI WGS metagenome assembly JADHED01 (sample SAMN16124423, study PRJNA663239) | bioreactor sludge metagenome | isolation source: sludge (control) | place: India:Bengaluru | collected 2018-09-08
CGGCGCCGCGTCGGCAAGGCCGCGCGCGGCGACCGGAGCGGCCGGGACCGGGCCCGGCGCGGCGGCGGGACGCTCGACGAGCAGATCGGCCATACGCAGGTCCTCGTCGTCGACCACGTACTCGGGTCCGTAGCGGCCGGGGATGAGACGCGCACGGAGGCGGCCCGCCTTGATGTACCGGCGGAGCGTCGTGGCGGAGAGCCCGGTGCGCATGGCCGCGTGGCGGAGGGTCATCAGGGGCTGTTCGACTCCTACCGGCTCCGGCAACATCACACCCCTCGCCCTCCGGCCTGCTCACGCAGGCCACCGCGCCGCGCGACCGCGCGGACGCGAACCCTCGCCACCCCTTGTCGCTGGACGTGTTGCCACGTTGGTAACACGAAACGCGGGCCCGAATCAACGCGTTTCGCGACCCGTCGTCAGGTCGTGGCGGGCTCCACCGACAGCTCCGCGAAGCGCGCCACGTCCTCCCGGCTGCCGAGGATCAGCGGCGTCCGGTCGTGCAGCGTCTTCGGGTCCCGGTCGAGGATCGGCCGGACGCCGTCGGTCGCGGCGCCGCCGGCCTTCTCGAACAGGAACGCGAGCGGCCCCGCCTCGTAGAGCAGGCGCAGCTTGCCGGCGGGCTGCGCCGCGTCGGCGGGGTAGAGGAAGAGGCCGCCGGCCAGGAGCGTCCGGTGCGCGTCGGCCACCAGGCTGCCGACGTAGCGCATCGTGCGCGCCGGCTTGCCGTCGCGGGGCTTCTCCATCTCGGCCACGGCGCGCTGGGTCGCGTCGCTCCAGAGGAACCGGTTGCCCGTGTTGACCGACAGGATCTTGCCCCGCGGCGGGACCTTCATGTCGGGGTGCGAGAGCAGGAACTCGCCCAGGCTCGGGTCGAGCGTGAACCCGTGGACCCCGTCGTGCAGGGCCAGCACGAGGATCGTGCTCGACCCGTAGACCGCGTAGCCCGCGGCGATGAGGTCGCGCGGCGGCTGCAGCAGGTCCTCGACCCCGCCCAGCTGCTCGCGCGGCGAGCGGCGCCGGTACACGCCGAAGATCGTCCCGACCGGGACCGCGTAGTCCACGTTCGACGACCCGTCCAGCGGGTCGAAGACGGCGGAGTACTCGCCGGGGGTCGGGGAGGCCGGCAGCCGGATCGGGACCGCCAGTTCCTCCGAGCCGATCGCGCAGACCGCCCCGGTGCGGGTCATGGTCTTGACCAGGGTGTCGTTCGAGAACTCGTCCATGCGGGCGACGATCTCGCCCTGCACGTTGCGCCGGCCCGTGAGCCCGATCAGCTGGCCGAGGCCCGCCGCGTTGACCTCCCGCGAGATGATCTTGCAGCCCAGGGCGAACCCCTGCATGACGAGGGTGAACGCGCCGGTGGCCTGGGGAAAGGCCTGCTGGCTGCGGGTGATGTACTCGGTCAGGGTCAGCGGACGGGTTTCCATGCGGGCGTCCTCTTCGCGTCCCGCGCCGGGCGGCGATCGCGGGAACCCCCTCGCGGGTGTTGAGGCCCGCGGGGGATGCCCCTATTCTGCACGGTCTATGAGCGAGGAAAAGGCCCTCAGACGGCATTGGGCGGACGTGTTTGCCGACGACGTGCTCGCCCGCGGCGCGGCGCAGCCCGTCGTGGCCACCGGCATCTCGCCCTCGGGCGAGTTCCACGTCGGCCACCTGCGCGAGATCCTGACCGGCGACTCCCTCGCCCGCGTCCTGCGCGAGCGCGGCACCCCCGCACGGCTCGTGTTCATCGTGGACGACGTCGACCCGCTGCGGAAGGTCTCGCCGTTCCTCGACGCGGCGGTCTACGCGCCCCTGGTCGGCCGGTCGCTGTTCGACCTCCCCGCCCCCGGGGGGGGCGCCGGCAGCTACGCGGATCACTTCCTCGGGCCGTTCCTCGCCGCCCTCGGCAAGCTGCACGTCGAGGTGGAGGTCGTGCGGGCGCACCAGCTCTACGCCGCGGGCCGGATGGACGACGTCATCTTCACGGCGCTCGAGCGGACCGCGGAGATCGCGGCGATCCTGCAGGAGGTCACCGGCAAGGAGGTCGAGCCCGGCTGGTCCCCCTGGAACCCCCGCTGCCGCGGGTGCCGCCGGATCACCGGGGGCCGGGTCCTCGGCTTCGACCGCGCGGCGGGCACGGCGCGCTCCAGCTGCGAGCACTGCGGCGCGGAGACCGACCAGCCGGTCGCCGGCGGCGGCAAGCTGACCTGGCGCGTGGACTGGGCCGCCCGCTGGAAGGTGCTCGGGGTCACGGCCGAGCCGTTCGGCAAGGACCACGCCTCGCGCGGCGGCAGCTACGACACCGGCAAGCGGTTCGCGAAGGAGATCTTCGGGATCGAGCCGCCGGTGCCCGCCGTCTACGAGTGGATCGCGCTGCGCGGGCAGGGGGACATGTCCTCGTCCAAGGGGAACGTGCTGTCCGTGCACGAGCTGCTGCGCATGGTGCCGCCCGAGGTGCTGCGCTACCTCGTGCTGAAGAGCCGGCCGGCCGTGAGCATCAGCTTCGACCCGGGGCTCGCGCTCCTGCGCCTCGTGGACGAGGTCGACGACGCGTCCGCCTCGGGCCGTGACGACCGCGCGCTCGAGCTGTCGCGGGCCGCCGGGTTCCGCCCGGTCGGCGTGCCGTTCCACCACCTCGTGCTGGTCGCCCAGATCGCGCGCTTCGACGTCGACCGCACGGTCGCGCTGCTCGAGAAGGGGGGCTACGCGGTCGCGGACCGCGGCGCGCTGGCCGAGCGGATCGAGATGGCCCGGGTGTGGCTCGGCAAGTACGCGCCGGACGAGGTCCGGGTCGAGGTGCCGGACGCGCTGCCCGAGATGGCGAGAGGGCTCTCGCCCGAGCAGAAGGGGTTCCTGCACCGGCTCGCCGAGCGCCTCGACGCGGCGGTGGCGGGCGGCCCGGACGCCCCGGCGGACGGCGACGCGATCCAGGACCTGATCCGCACGCTCGGCGCCGAGGCGGGCGTCGGCGGGCAGAAGGCGTTCGCGGCCGTGTACGCCGCGCTGCTCGGGCGCGAGCGCGGGCCGCGCGCCGGCCAGTTCATCGCCATCCTCGGGCCCGGCCGGGTCGCGGAGCGCCTGCGCCAGGTCTGACGCCGGCTCTTCTGGAACCCCGCGCTTCTCGTGGGGGCGGGGCTTTGCCCCGCCCGGGCGGGGCACAGCCCCGCCCCCACGAGAACAAGAGGGGCACAGCCCCGCCCCCACGAACGAGTGCGGAGCGGGCGGCTCCGTGCGACCCTGACCGCTTATGGGTGTCTTCCAGCTCGTCTCCGACTTCGCACCGGCCGGCGACCAGCCCGAGGCGATCGCCGCCCTGACCGAGGGCCTCCGCGAGGGGCGCCGCGACCAGGTGCTGCTCGGCGTCACCGGGTCCGGCAAGACGTTCACGATCGCGCAGGTCATCGCGAGCCAGGACCGGCCCGCGCTGATGCTCGCCCACAACAAGACGCTGGCGGCGCAGCTCTACCAGGAGTTCCGCCGCTTCTTCCCGCACAACGCGGTCGAGTACTTCGTCTCGTACTACGACTACTACCAGCCCGAGGCCTACATCCCGACCTCGGACACCTACATCGAGAAGGAATCCACGATCAACGAGGAGATCGACCGCATGCGGCACTCCGCCACGCGCTCGCTCTTCGAGCGGCGCGACGTGGTGATCGTCGCCTCGGTCTCCTGCATCTACGGCCTCGGCTCGCCCGAGGCGTACCACGGCATGCTGGTGCTGGTCGAGAAGGGGGACCGGCGCGGCCGCGACCACCTGCTGCGGCGGCTGGTCGAGATCCAGTACGAGCGGAGCGCCGGCGACCTGCGCCCCGGCTCGTTCCGCGTCCGCGGCGACACGGTGGACGTCTGGCCGGGCTACGACGACACCGCGCTGCGGATCGAGTTCTTCGGCGAGGAGATCGACCGCATCCGCCGCATCGACCCGCTGCGCGGGAACGCGCTCGAGGACCTGCACCGGCAGCCGGTCTACCCGAACTCGCACTACGTGACGCCCGAGGACCAGCGCAAGCGCGCGCTCGCCGCGATCCGCGACGAGCTGGAGTTCCGCACCGCGCAGCTCCGGCACGCGAACAAGCTGCTCGAGGCGCAGCGGCTGACCCAGCGCACGCTCTTCGACCTCGAGATGATGCAGGAGGTCGGCTACTGCCACGGGATCGAGAACTACTCCCGGCACCTGACCGGCCGCCAGCCGGGCGAGCCGCCGCCGACGCTGTTCGACTACCTGCCGCAGGACGCGCTGCTCGTGGTCGACGAGTCGCACCAGAGCGTCCCGCAGGTGCGCGCGATGTACAAGGGGGACCGCTCGCGCAAGGAGACGCTCGTCGAGTGGGGCTTCCGGCTGCCGTCGGCCCTCGACAACCGGCCGCTGAAGTTCGAGGAGTTCGAGCAGATGCGGCCGCAGACGATCTTCGTCTCGGCGACGCCGGCCGCCTACGAGCTGGCGCTCACGGGGGGGGAGTTCTCGGAGCAGGTCGTGCGGCCGACGGGCCTGCTCGACCCCGAGGTGATCATCCGGCCGGTCGAGGGCCAGGTCGACGACCTGCTGCGCGAGGTCCGCGCGCGCACCGCGCGCGGCGAGCGGGTGCTGGTGACGACGCTGACCAAGCGCATGGCGGAGGAGCTGACCGACTACTACCGCGACGTCGGGGTCAAGGTCGAGTACCTGCACTCGGACGTCGAGACGCTCGACCGCGTGCGGATCATCCGCGACCTGCGCAAGGGGGAGTTCGACGTGCTGGTCGGCGTCAACCTGCTGCGCGAGGGGCTCGACCTGCCCGAGGTCTCGCTGGTCGCGGTGCTCGACGCCGACAAGGAAGGCTACCTGCGCTCCGCGACGTCGCTGATCCAGACCTCCGGGCGCGCGGCCCGCAACGTCAACGGGTGCGTGATCATGTACGCCGACGTGGTCACGGACAGCATCGCCGCGACGCTGGCCGAGACCCGCCGCCGGCGGGCGAAGCAGGAGGCGTACAACGCCGAGCACGGCATCACGCCGCAGTCGATCGTCAAGTCGATCGACGAGGTCCTCGGCTCGATCTTCGAGCGCGACTACCTGGCCGTGCCGGCGCTGACGCCGGACGAGGAGCCGCTGACGCTGGCGGAGATCGCGAAGCGCGTGAAGAAGCTCGAGAAGGAGATGTTCGCCGCCGCCGCCGGGCTGCAGTTCGAGCGCGCCGCCGAGGTCCGCGACGAGATCAAGGCGCTGCGCGAGCGCGAGGCGCGCGCCCGCGGCGCGGCGCCGGCGCAGGCCGTCGAACCCTGACACGATGCGCGACGACCTGCCCGAGAAGATCCGCGAGGCACTGGCGCGGGTTCCGGACGAACCCGGCTGCTACCGCATGTTCGACGGGAAGGGGGAGATCCTCTACGTCGGCAAGGCGCGCGCGCTGCGGCCGCGCGTGCGGTCGTACTTCCAGGAGAAGGCCCAGCTGCACCCGCGCACGCAGGCGCTCGTCGCCGAGGCGCGCGCGCTCGACTTCATCGTCACGCGCAGCGAGGTCGAGGCGCTGATCCTCGAGAACAACCTGATCAAGGAGCACCACCCGCGCTACAACGTGATGCTCCGCGACGACAAGAACTTCCCCTACCTGAAGCTGTCCGTCCTCGACGAGTTCCCGCGCGTGACGCTGGTCCGCCGGCCGCGCAGCGACGGCAACCTGTACTTCGGCCCGTTCCTGCCGTCGAGCCACGCCTGGCGCACGCTGCGGATGATCCCGCGCTTCTTCCAGGTCGCGAACTGCCACCTGCGCTTCGACGGCAAGCAGCGGCCCTGCCTCTACTACCACCTCGACCAGTGCCTCGCCCCCTGCGCCGGCAAGGCGGAGAAGGCCGAGTACGACGAGCGCGTGCGCGAGGCGCGGCTGTTCCTCGAGGGGAAGGACGAGGAGCTGCACGAGCGGATCGAGGTGCGGATGCGCGAGGCGTCCGCGGCGCTGGAGTTCGAGCGCGCGGCGCGCTACCGCGACATGCTGTCGTCGCTGAAGACGCTCTCGCAGCGGCAGGGGATGACCTCGATCGAGCTCGGCGACGTGGACTTCTGGGCCGAGCACCGCGAGGACCGCGAGGCGGCGGTCGAGCTGTTCCGGATGCGCTCCGGCCGGGTCGTCGGCCGGCGCGAGTTCACGCTCGAGGACCCGCCGCCGCCCGAGACGCTGTACGACGAGATCCTGCCCCAGTTCTACGCGTCGGAGGAGCCGCCGCCCGAACTGGTCCTGCCGCGCCTCCCCGCCGACCCCGAGCTGATCGAGGAGTTCCTGCGCCGCCGCCGGGGCGGGGAGCGGGTCCAGCTGCGCGCGCCGAAGCAGGGGGAGCGGCGGCGCTTCCTCGACCTCGTCGCCCAGAACGCGAAGCTCGCGTTCGAGGCCCGCTTCCGCGCGGCCCACGCGCACGGCGTGCAGACGCTCGAGGACCTGCGCAACCTGCTCGGCCTCGACGAGGTCCCGTACCGCATCGAGGGCTTCGACGTGAGCCACCTGCGCGGCACCGAGCCGCGCGCGTCGATGGTCGTGTTCGAGGGCGGGCGCCCGAAGAAGGCCGACTACCGGATCTTCAAGGTGAAGACGGCCGGGCCGGGCGACGACTACGGCGCGATGAACGAGGTCGTCGGCCGCCGCTACGCCCGGCTGAAGCGGGAGGGCCGCCGGCTGCCCGACCTCGTCCTGATCGACGGCGGCCGCGGGCAGCTGGCCGCCGCGCGCCAGGCGATCGACGAGGCCGGCCTGCCGCAGCTGCACGTCGTGTCGCTGGCCAAGCGCGAGGAGGAAATCTTCCTCGAGGGGCGCGGCGAGCCGGTGCTGCTCGAGCGCCACGACCCCGCGCTGCACCTCGTCCAGCAGATCCGCGACGAGGCGCACCGCTTCGCGGTCAGGCACCACCGCGCCGCGCGCGCGAAGCGGACGTTCCAGAGCTCGCTGACGAAGATCCCCGGCATCGGTCCGACCACGGCCCGCCGCCTGCTCCAGCAGTTCGGCTCCGTGGACGGCATCGAGGCCGCGACCGACGAGGCCCTCGCCGCGGCCGTCGGCGAGGCCCGCGCCCGCCGCGTCCGCGCCGCCCTCTTGTCCGCCCGGGACACCGCCTCCGACGCCGCCGGGTCGGCCGTCGAACCCGTAGACGGGACGGGCCGCGCCGAATCCGTAGGGGCGGGCCTCGCCGAAGGCGATGGTCCGCCCGGTGACGCCGATCCACCCGCGCCCGACCCCGACCCGCCTGTATCATCCCGCCCATGAAAGGCGTCCCGTACCCGCCGAAGCTGCGCGACCGCGACTACCGCGTCCCCGTCCCCCCGGGTTCGGTCACGTTCGATGTCCTGCTCGGCGACCTCCGCGCGCGCATCGAGGACCTGCCCACGCCGTGGGACCCGTTCGTGAAGGAGCAGTACGAGCCCTTCGCCGAGCCCCCCGGCGCCGCCGCCCCGCAGCTGCGCATCCTCTGCTCCGAGGGCACCGGCACGGTCCTCCCGGACCCCGGCCCCGGCGGCTCCACCGTCGTCGACCTCCAGCGCCTCGGGCCGAAGTCGTTCCGCATCCGCTCGCACTGGCAGGACGGCGTCGTCGACCTCGCGCGCGGGGAGGGCACGCTGCACCTGACCGACCGCGCGTGGGACCGCTTCAGCATGTCGGTCGAGAACTACCTGCGCGTCGCGCTGCAGCTCGCCGCGATCGAGCACCGCGCGTTCCTGCTGCACTCCGCCGCGATCCTCGACGGCGGGCGCTGCCACCTGTTCTTCGGCCACTCCGGGGCGGGGAAGAGCACGGCGACGGCGTTCTCGCTGCCGCGCCAGGCGCTGTCGGACGACATGGTGCTGCTCGACCTCGCGGGCCCGGAGCCGGTCGCGCGCGCCGTGCCGTTCTACATGGTGTTCCCGCCCGAGAAGCGGGTGCGCGGCGCGTGGCCGGTCGCGGGCGCGTTCCGGCTGCGGCAGTCGCCCGACGACCGGCTCGAGCGCCTGACCCCCGCGCGCGCGGTCGCGACCGTCTCGACGGCCGTGCCGTTCGTGCACGAGCTCGGCGTGCCCCACGAGGGCGTCACCGCGCTCGTCGCCGACTTCTGCGCGCGGGTGCCGGCCTACGACCTCCACTTCACCCGCAGCGCGCGCTTCTGGGACGTGATCCGGGCGGAGCTCGGCTGACCAATCGCCGGGCGGCCGGGGTACGATGCCGCCCATGCGCGTCGGACTCGTGGGGACCGGAATCGTCGGCACGCACGTCGGCCTGCGGCTGATCGAGGCGGGCCACACGCTCACCATCCACGACCTTGAGCCGGAGGCGCACCGCGCGCTCGCCGCGCGGGGCGCCGCGGTCGCGGCGAGCCCGCGGGACGTCGCGGCGGCGAGCGAGGTGGTGATCACGGCCGTCCCGCGCGGCGACGACGCCCGCGCGGTGGCGCTCGGGCCCGCGGGGCTCGCGGCCGGCGCCGCGCCGGGTCTCGTGCACGTCGAGATGTCCACGATCGGCCCGGACGCCGTGCGCGAGCTCGACGAGCGCGAGCGCGCGGCCGGCCTGCGGCTGATCGACGCGCCGCTGTCGGCGGGGCCGCAGCTGCCGGACCGCCAGGAGCTCACGCTCTGGATCGGCGCGCCCGGGGCGCTGTACGCGGAGTGCCGCGCGCTGCTCGGCGTGCTCGCCGAGCACGTCGTGTGGTGCGGGCCGGTCGGCCACGGCCAGGCGGTGAAGCTCGTCAACAACGCGCTCACGCTGCTGTTCTCGGCGGCGCTCGGCGACGCGCTCTGCCTCGGCGTGAAGGCCGGCGTGCCGCTCGAGATCCTGCGCATCGCGCTGTTCTGGGGGACGGCGCAGAACCGGTTGATGGACGACCTGTTCCCGCGGTCGGTCTTCGTCGGCGACTGGCGCCCGGGGTACACCGTGGACCTCGCGGAGAAGGACTGGAGGCTCGCGCTGGACCTCGCGGCGAAGGTGGGCGCGCCGCTCCCGGACGCGCCGCGCATCGAGCAGGCGTTCCGCGAGCTGCAGGAGCGCGGCTGGTCGGAGGCGTCGGTGCACGCGATCGTGCGCCTCGCCGAGGATGCGGCCGGCGTGAAGCTGCGGATGCAGGGCTTCGCGGACCGGCCTTAGATTCTCGGCGAAGCGCTGGAGCGCGCGTCGGAGGGCTCCGGGGTGCGCGGTCAGTTGCCGGACGATTCGGAGCGGCCCCCGAGGGGCTCGTCGCACGCCAGGCGCCCGCCCACGGCGCGCCGCGTGGGTTTCGGGACAGCTCGTGAAGCGCTTGACGTTGGCGACCCACGCGTCGGTGAGGGCCCGGGGGCGCGTTCGCTGGTGTTCGGTCGAAACGTCCGGCAACTGACCGTGCGCGCGCGGGGGGCACCGGGCGACCGGGCGGACCATCGCGCGCCTGCGGCGAGCCGAAACCCGCCGAGATGCGCAACCCTCTCTGACCACACGGGCGGACCATCGCGCGCCTGCGGCGCGCGAGGCCCGCCCCTACGCCCCTGCGTCTGACGCGTGGCAGATGGTCGCGGCGGAAGGGAGATCAGGTAAAGAAGCGACCTGCACCCAACGTGGGAGCCGGGTCAGCGGCGCGCGCTCTCGGTGCCGGTCGCCGTGGCGGTGCCGGTCGCCGTGGCGGCGCCGGTCGTCGTGGCGGCGCCGGTCTCCGGCGTCCACGACTCGAGGCGCAGCGGCAGGTAGGCCAGCGGCGCCGCGTCGGGCGACGTGAGCACCCGGATCCAGGTCCGCTCGCCGGCGTCCTCGCCGGCGGGCGCGGCGGTCCCGAAGTCCACGTCCCACGCGAGGCCGAGCGCCTCGAGCGTCGCGCGGCTCAGCCGGACGGTCCCCGACGCGTCGGCCGGCGCGGGCGCGGGATCGAGGGCGACGACGCGCGCGACGGTCGCGAAGGCCGTCGGCGTGCCGGCGTCGTCGAGGCGCACGACGCGCACCCAGCCCGTGCGGGCCTCGTCGAGGCCGGGCGGCAACGCGACGAGCCGCAGGTCGTCGTTCAGCACCTCGCCGCCGGCGACCGCGCGCAGGCGGCCCGAGGCGATCAGGTCGTGCCGCCCGAGGCGCCCCGCCTTGAGCAGGTCCCGGTAGGCGGGCGTCTTGCGCGCGACCTTCTGCCAGCGGCCGTCGGCCAGCGCCTCGAACGCGTTCGTCGCGTCGCTGACGAGCATCGGCGCGCCGCGCGCCCGCCGCGCGTCGAACGGCGCCGCCATCCCCGGCCGCAGGCGCAGCCGCCGCAGCGAGAAGTGCGCGATCGAGGCGGCGATGCGGTCCCGCTCCGCGGGGACCTCCTGGATCTCCTCGGGCACCCAGCCGCCGCGGTCCTCGTCGAACACGACGATCTCGGCCGCGCCGGCGTCCACGCCGGCCGGCAGGTCGAACTCGAGCCGCGCGGGCCGCGCGAGCTTCAGCCCGTCGGGCCGCAGGTCGAGCACCGCCTCGCCGGTGCCGTCGTCCTGCAGCAGCTCGGCCGTGACCTCGACCGGGCCCTCGAGCGCGCCCGGCGGCAGCCGGAGCCGGCCCAGGTTGCCGGGGACCGGCAGCTCCGCCCCCGCGGCGTCCACGCGCTGGCGCAGGCGCGCCACGGGCACGAGGACGTCCGGGTTCACGTCGGGCGGCAGGTGCACCGGGGCCGGCGCGGGGCCGGCCTCGCGCCCCGGGCTCCCGAGCGGCAGGGGCGGACCCCCGCGGAACCACGCGGGGTCCAGCAGACGGGGCCCGAGCAGCGCGAACGCGAGCACGACGATCACCCCGGCCGCCGCGAGCGCCGCCGGGCTCTGCCACTTGTCCGGGTTCCTGTGCGCCATCGGGGAGAATCTAGGTCCCCGTGCGGCGCGAGCGCAGGCCGGCGACGCGGCACGGGGCGTGGGCGCGGCCCGCGCCGCGGGGCCGCCGGCCGGCGGGCGCGGCGTGGCCTCGTGCCGCGCGGGGGCGCATCATCTGCGGGTTCCCGGAGGGTCCCCTGTTGGAACTCGCCGCCTATCTCGCGGACCGGAAGGGGCGCGTCGACCGCGCGCTCGACGCGGCCCTGCCGCCGCGCCGGCCCGACCCGGGACGCCTCGTCGAGGCGATGCGCTACACGCTCATGCTTCCCGGCAAGCGGCTGCGCGGCGTCGTCTGCCTCTCCGTGGCCGAGGCGCTGGGCGGGCGCGAGAAGGACGTCCTGCCGCTCGCGGTCGCGGCGGAGATGGTCCACGCCGCCTCGCTGATCCTCGACGACCTGCCCGCCTTCGACGACGCGAAGCGGCGGCGCGGCTCGCCGACGAACCACCGCGTCTTCGGCGAGCCGGTGGCCGTGCTGGCGTCGGTCTCGCTGCTCTCGGCGGCGTTCCGGCACCTCGCGCGCGCGTCGACGCCGCGCTGGGTCGGCCCCGACGACGCGGTCGGCTCGGTGGGCGCGCTCGCCGAGGCGATCGGCGAGGACGGGATGGTCGCGGGCGAGGCGCTCGACCTCCTCGCGCGCGGGTCGAGGCCCGGCCTGGCCGAGCTCGAGCGGATCCACGCGCTGAAGACGGGCAGCCTGTTCATCGCCTGCGCGGGCGAGGCCGCGCGCGTCTCCGGCGCGGGCCTGCCCGAGCAGACCGCGCTGCGCGCCTACGCGAAGAACGTCGGCCTCGCGTTCCAGATCACCGACGACCTGCTCGACGTGACGTCGGACCCCGCGATCCTCGGCAAGGACCACGGGCCCGACGCCGAGGGCGCGAGCTTCGTCGCGTTCTCCGGCATCGAGGGCGCGCGCCAGCTGGCCGACGAGCTGGTCGAGACCGCCGTGCAGAGCATCGCCCCGCTGGGCAAGCGGGGCGCGATGCTGTGCGACATCGCGCGCTTCGTCGCGCGCCGCGAGACCTGATGAGCGAGAAGGACGTGCGCGCGGAGCCGCGCGGCGGCGAGGACGTGCGCGACCCGGCGCGCGCCGACGGGCGCGGCGCGACCGGGCCGGGCCCGGAGCGGCGCGACGACGGCGTCCTCGCGGAGCCGCGCGGCTACGACGCGGTGCGCGCGGCCCTGCTGGAGCGGGGCTACCTCGAGACGCCGCTCGACCGGCTCTTCATCGGCCGCGGCTTCGACCCGCGCGCGGGCACGCTGCGCGGCCGCGCGGCCTCCGCGGCGCTCGCCGCGCTGGTCGCGGGCCCGCTGCTCGGCGTGCTGCTCGCGGCGGTGATCGTGATCGAGGGGCGCGGCGCGGTCCCGACGTGGCCCGACGGCGTGCTCTACGCGCTGCTCTTCGCGCCGGTGCTCGGCGTGCTCGTGGGGCTCGCGGAGGCGCTCGCCGGCCTTGCGATCCGCGCCGTCGGCCGCGCGCGCCCGGGCCTCTCGCCGCGGACGGCCGCGCTCGTCGCGGGGCTCGCGGTCGCCGCCGCGTTCGCCGTCTACCTCGGCGTGTGGTGGCTGCGCGGCGGCGGCGGCATCTCCACGCGGGACATCCTCGCGCTGCTCGTGCTCGCGGCGGGCGCGGGCTTCGCGGGGCGCGTCATCTCGGCCGCCGCGCTCGTGCAGGCGATGCGCGCCGTGGGCCGGGCGCCGCTGCGCCGGCGGCCGCGCACCGTGGCCCTGCTGCTCGGCCTCGCGCTCGCGATCGCCGGCGTGGTGGCGGGCGCGTCGGCCTGGGCGGCGCGCGCGACCGCGGGCGTGCCGGTCGAGGTGCGCGCGGGCGCGCCGGCCCGCGCGATCCTCGTCGGCTGGGACGGCCTGAGCCTCGAGCTCGCGCGCGGGCTCGCCCGCGTCGAGCCCGGGTGGGCCTGGCCCGGCGCGGCGCCCGCGGGCGGCCCGGGCGGGGGAGCGCCCGAGGGAACCGCGGACGGGACCCACGCGCTCGTCGCGATCGAGCCGGTGCCGTGGCGCGACCCGGTGGCCGCGTGGACGACGCTCGCGACCGGCACGACGCCCGACGTGCACGGCCTCGGCGGCATGGAGCTGGCCGCGCTGCGCGGGACGGACGCGCCGATGCCCAGCTCCGGCCTCGCGCGCGGGCCGCTGCAGCTGCTGGCGCGGCTCTGGCCGGTCGAGCAGCGCGTCGTCCGCTCGGGCGTGCGGCGCACGCCGGCGGCCTGGGAGATCACGGCGGACGCCCGCAAGACGGCGGTCGTCGGCTGGTGGGGGACGTGGCCCGCGACGTCGCCGGGCCACGCGGGCGGCTACGTCGTCAGCGACGGCGCCCTCGCGGCGCTGCGCCGCGGGCGCGGCGTCGCCGAGGCGGTCTGGCCGCCGGCGTGGGGCGCGAGCCGCGCGCCCGCGTGGCTCGCGACGGCCACGCGCGAGGCCGAGGCGGCCGGCGTGCCGGCTTCGGTCCGCGCGCCCGGTGCGGGCGGGGAGGAAGACTGGGACGGGGTCCGGCACGAGGCGCTGGTCGCCGACCTGTTCGCGATCACGGCGCTGCGCGAGGCGCTCGGCGACCCGGAGGTCGCGGCGGCCTTCGTCTACCTGCCCGGCCTCGACATCGTCCGCGAGCGCGGCCTGCGCGGGCACCTGGACCCCTTCGCCGTGCTCGAGGCCGTCCGGCGCCACGCCGCCGCGGTCCAGCCGCGGCTCGCGGCGGTGCTGGGCCTGGCGGGCGGCGCGACGGGCGGCGCCGCGGGTGAAGGTGCCGTCGTCGCGATCGCGGGGCTCCCCGGGCGGACAGGGGAGGGCGAGACCGGACTGCTGCGGATGGATCTTTCTCTCTTGGGCGGGGCGGGCGACGCCCGTGCGCTCGCCGTCGCCGGCGCCGGCGGCGGCGACGGCGACGGCCCGGTTCCGTGCGCGCCCCACGACGTCGCGCCCACCTGGCTCGCGGCCGCCGGCTACACGGTCGACGAGCGGATGACCGGAAGGTCGTGGGGGGCCCCCGTCCCGCGGCGGCTCACCCGCGTGCAGCCGGCCGCCGCGCCCCCGCCCGCCGAAGCGCTCGAGGGGGACGTCCTCGACCGGCTGCGCAGCCTGGGGTACGTCCGCTGACGAGATCGCGCGCCGCGCCGGCCGGGTTCGGCCGTAAATTGCCAAAGGTGACCCCGATCCAATGTCGGCTTACTGTTCCACTTTGAGGATGCAGTCGCGCACCCGTGACCGTACATTCCCGCCCGGCCGCGAAACCGCGGTCCGAGGCCCGGCGAGGACCCCGTGATCGACACCCCGTCCCAGATCGTCTACCGGCGGCACCGCGACGCGTCGTTCCAGAGCTTCGGCACGGAGATGCTCGTCGTCGTGCCCCGCGAGGCCTGGCAGATCGTGCTCAACGGCACGGGGCTGCAGGCGATGCAGCTCGTGGACGGCCGGCGCTCGGTCATGGACATCGCCCTCGAGCTGTCGAAGGAGTACTGCGGCGTCCCGGCCGAGCAGATCGCGGCGGACGTCACCGAGATGCTGCGCGACCTGGAACAGAAGGGCGCCGTCGAGCGGACCGCGACCGCGGGCTAGGACCCGGGACCGCCGCCGCGCCCGCCGCCCGACCCGCCGAACGAAAGGAACGACCCCCGTGTCCACGGCACCCACGAGCGCCCCGACGACCGTCGCGGACCTGATCAACCGGGCCTACGAGACCGCGCGCCCGATCACGGCGCAGCTCGAGCTCACGTACAAGTGCAACCTGCTCTGCTCGTTCTGCTACAACGCGCCGCGGCAGCGGGCGGAGCTGACGGGCGACCAGTGGATCGCGACGCTCGACAAGCTGCGCGGCGCCGGGACGTTCAACATCGTCCTGACCGGCGGCGAGCCGTTCTGCCACCGGGACTACTTCCGTATCGCCGAGGCCGTGCGCGACCGCGGCCTCGTGCTGAAGACCTACACCAACGGGGTCCTGCTCGCGGACCGCGAGAAGGCCGAGCGCTACGCGGCGCTCGCGCCGTTCGAGACGGAAGTGAGCCTGCACGGCGCCACCGCGGCGACGCACGACCGCCTGACGGGCATCCGCGGGTCGTTCGACAAGCTCGTCGCCGCGCTCGGGCACCTGTCGGACCTGGGCGTGAAGGTCACGGTGAAGACGCCGATCACGCGGCTGAACCAGCACGAGCTGCAGGACGTCGACGCCCTGGCCGCGCGCTTCGGCTACAAGATCACCTACGACACGAACATCCTGCCCACGGACGACGGCGACGTCGCGCCGCTGTCGCTGGCCGCCGAGAAGGAGTTCCTCGTCGCCTTCTTCGTCGAGCAGATGCGGAAGGGGGCGTCGGGCCTCAACCCGCGGCCGGTCGAGAAGATGAAGCAGAACTGCGGGACGGGCCTCACGACGCTGACGATCGACCCCTACGGGGACATCCTGCCCTGCGTCGCCTGGCGCCGTCCGATCGCCAATATTCTCGAGGTGGACGACCTGGACGCCCTGTGGCAGGGCCGGAACGGCCCGCTGAACGAGACGCTGGCCTACGTCCGCAAGGTCGCGCAGGAGGTCCCGTCCCGGACCCTCCTGCCGCACGAGGAGGGGGGCTACGCGTCGTTCTGCCCGGCCGCCGCCGAGAAGGAGACGGGCGATCCGTTCGCGTTCTATGGCGGCGCCAAGATGTCGGGGCTGACCAAACTGGCCGCCTTCAAGCGGGTCAGTGCGGACCGAAAAGGTTGAAAGTTTTGCGGCGGCGTATTGCCAGAAGGGGCGAAACGTCGTAAATCACCGTTCGACCTGACCTCAACCCGCCTCCGGACCTGATCCGGACAGGAACGGAGAACAACGGGAACAAGGTTGAACCACGCAGTCACCCTAGGGAAGAAGTACCTCGTCGAGGGAGGAAGTCGAATGATGAAGGCCTACGAGAAGCCCCGCGTGATCTTCGCGGAGAAGGTCGAGGCCCGGGCGGTGGGTTGTGCGCAGGCGGATGCAGCTTCCTGCTCCGCGGGCCCGATCCAGAGCTGAGCCTAATACGGGGCTGGGGCTCCTCCTGAAGCCGGCCGCGATCGGCCGGCCCGGGATCGAGGCCCAGACAGCGTGCACGTTGGACGGGCGGCCTTCGGGTCGCCCGTTCTCTTTGCCGGGGGAGGAGTCGCGCCGTGAGCCCGTACGAACCGCCGAAGATCGTGTTCGCAGAACGAGTTGAGGCCAGGGCCGTCGGATGCGCCGCGGGGGACGCGGCCTCCTGCTCCGCGGGTCCGATTCAGAGCTGATGGCCCGGTTCGCGGCTCCCCTGAGCCCGATAAGGCTGTATCTTCCACGCGGGCAGGGCTTCCGGGGACCACGCTTCGGGACAACTTGAGCACCTGGGTGACCGTGATGACTCCCTGCCGTTCGCGAGCGTTCGTCCGTACGCTTTTCCTGTCGATCTGCGCCGTGCTGGCCGTCGCGACCGCGACCGCTGCGCCGTCCCTGCCGCCCACGACACCCTCGCCGGCACGCACCGGCCCCGCCGTCCGCTACGCGGAGGACGGCCGTGGCGGGCCGACGCTGACGATCGACGTCCCGGCGGCCGACTGGGAGGCCGTCCCGGCGACGGAGCTGGAGCCCGCGGCCGTGATGCCCGCGATCCCGGGCTTCGGCCGGCTGGGCACCGTCGGCGCCCCCGACGTGCCGCAGCGGATCGAGCGGGTCGCGGTCGAGCCGGGCGGCGGTCTCGCGATCGCCGACGTCCAGGTCGAGTGGGCCGAGGGGCTCGTCCCGGGCCCGCTGGCCGCATTCCCGGCCTACGACCCGAACCGCCCCGCGCTGGACGGCGCGTTCGCGTCCGGCGGCTGGTGGCCCGCGGAGCCGGTCCGCCTCGTCCGCGAGGACGGCGCCCTGCGGTCGCTGCACTTCGCCGAGATCGCCGTCCTGCCGCTGCAGGTGGACGCGGCCGCGGGCCGCTTCCGGATCGCGCGGCGGATCACGATCACCCTGCAGCGCGCCGGCGTGGCGCGCGCGACGTCCTCGACCTCCGCGGGCGCGCCCTCGCTGGAGCGGGCGCCCGCCGGGCGCGAGCTGCTGCTCGACGGCGACCTCGCCGCCACGCTCGTGCACGGCGCGTCCTCCGTCGGCCGCGCCCTCTCGATCGCGAGCCCGGCCGGCCCGCGGTCGATGTCCGCCACGGCGGCCGATGCCGCAGAGGCGACCGAGGCCGCCCCGACCTACCCCGCGTGGCAGATCGACGTGACCACGGAGGGGCTGCACCGGATCACGCACGCGTGGGCGCAGGCCAACGCGCCCGGCCTGTTCTCGTTCCTGACCGCCAACGACCCGCGCCGCTACCGGCTGTCCTCGCAGGGCGTGGCCCTGCCGATCCTGGTCCAGGGCGAGGCCGACGGCGTCTTCGGCCCCGGCGACGCGATCGTGTTCTACGGCCAGCCCGTCTCGAACGTGGACCTGTACGCGAAGGACGTCTGGCAGGACGGCCGGCTCGCGAAGGCCAACGTCTACCGGCTCGACGTCGCCGACGGCCCGCCGCGCGTCGCCGCGGACCCGTCGGCGCGCGCCGCGGCCAGCGGGTACACGGTCGCGCCCTCGTTCCGCACGACCGTGCGCCACGAGGAGGCCGGGTTCTTCCTCGGCTTCGTCCCGCAGGACGGCGTGGACCACTGGTACGCCTCGGACAACGCGCTGCAGGCGACCTGCCGGACGAACCCCACGACCTGCGACGCGCTGCCCACCGCGCTGTGCGAGGACCCGGCCAACAACGTGACCTGCTCCGGCGCCGGCCAGGTCTGCTGCGCGGGCGCGCTCGACCAGGCCGTCTCGACCCCCGCCCACGCGGGCGGATCCGTGACGCTGCGCGCGCGCCTGCTCGGCTACAACTACGCGCGCAACTACCACCGCTCCGAGCTGTACGTGAAAGGCGTGCTGCGCGACACGAAGGACTGGGACGGCTACCGCGAGTTCACGCAAGGCGCGGACAGCGCGGCCATCACCTTCGACGCGACGCTCGACGCGACCACCGCGATCAAGGTCCGCCTGCCGCTCGGCCGGACCGGCGCGGCCGGGAAGGCCGCGCGGGACATCGTCGCCGCGAACTGGTTCGAGCTGGACTACGACCGGCGCTACGCCGCCGCCGCCGACGCGCTCGCCTTCACGGCGCCGAACGCCGCGCGCGAGCTGCGCCTCGAGTCCTTCGGCGGCGTGCCGGAGGTCTGGGAGATCACGGACGGGGCGGCGTCGCCGGCGGGGATGACGCTCGCCGTGCCGCAGCGCGTGAACGGCGTCGTCGGCTGCGCCGGCGCCCAGTGCTTCGAGATCCTCGCCGACGCGCGGCCCGCGACGCGGCGCTTCGTCGCCGCGGGGCCGAACGGGTTCGTCGCGCCGGCGGCCTCCGCCGTGCGCGAGGACCGGCCGCCGTCGAGCCTCGACCCGTCGCTCGGGTCGAGCCTGAAGAACGCCGGCCTCGGCGCGGACTGGGTCGTTCTCGGCCACCGCTCGCTGCTCGACATGGGCGCCGGCTCGCGCCTGCGCGCGCTCAAGGCGCACCGCGAGGGGCAGGGCTACACGACCGCCGTGATCGACGTGCAGGACGTCTACGACGACTTCACGGACGGGATCGCGGAGCCCGAGGCGATCCAGCGCTTCGCGGCGCACGCGCTGTCGAACTGGTCGCCGAAGCCGTCGTTCCTGCTGCTCGTCGGCGACGCGACCCGCGACTACCAGGGCTTCTACGGGCACGCGGCCTCGCGCCAGTTCGTGCCGACGTACATGTTCGACTTCGCGGCGAACAGCCAGTTCGGCTACTACCTGTCCGACACGTGGTTCACGGCCGTCGCCGGAACAGACGCCCTGCCCGACATCGCCGTCGGCCGCATCCCGGCGCACACGCTGGCCGAGGCCGAGGAAGTCTTCCGCAAGACCCACGCCTACGAGACGGGCGCCAAGCCGGCGAGCTGGGCCGGCAAGGCCTGCCTCGTCTCGGAGTGCGAGGGCCCCGGCTGCGTCTCCTTCCGCCAGCTGCACGACCAGATCTACGCCGACTGGTTCACGGGCACGCCGCAGCGGGCGGACAAGGTCTACGAGCAGTCGGTGGACGAGGATCCGGCCTGCAGCTCGCCGCCTTGCCCGCCGCGGCCGATGAACCAGCGCATCAACGCGTGCATCAACACGGGCGCCGGCCTGCTCTCGTACATCGGCCACGGCGGCTACAAGGCCTGGGGCCTGACCTCGTCCTTCTTCACGACCGCGAGCCCGACGGATCCCGCGCCGCCGACCGGCCCCAACGAGGACCTCAGCAACATCAACGCCGGCACGCCGCTGCAGTTCCAGGTCCACGGCAACTGCATCACGGCGCACTTCGCCGCGGACAACACCCCCGGCTCGAGCAACGACGGCTGGTACACGTTCATCGAGGACTGGCTCACGACCGCCAACAAGGGCGTCGTCGGCGCGCTCGGCCCCTCGCACCTCGTCTACAACCAGAACCTCAGCTCGATCCTGCTGCCGGTCTACGAGGGCCTCTACGGCCGCACCAAGGAGCGCCTCGTCGCCCGGCTCGACATGAAGATGCGGCTCGCGTTCGCGGACCTCGGCGACGTCGCGGACATCCGCTCGTTCGTGCTCGAGGGGGACCCCGCGTTGACGCTCGCGGTGCCGGCGCCGGCGCCGCCGACGAACGTCTCCGTCGCGAAGAACGGCTCGCGCACGCTGCGCGTCAGCTGGTCGGGCGCGGCCGGCGCGGCGAACTACCGCGTCTACCGGGCCACGGTCGCCGACGGGACGTACACCCTCGCGCGGACGGTGTCGTCCGGCACGACCGCGGTGGACGACACCGGGCTCGAGAACTGCCGCGAGTACTTCTACTACGTCGTGGCGGTGGACGCGGACGGGTTCGAGAGCCGCTGGTCCAACTACAACGCGACCTGCTACGGCGACCGCAGCGACTGCCGCGCGGGCACGCCCGAGAACCCGTCGGGCCCCGGCGTGCCGTCCGCGGTCGGCGCGACCGACACCCAGCAGGGGGGCCAGGTCGAGGTGACGTGGACCGCGCCGTCCGACCCGTTCGGCGAGATCACGGTCTACCGCGTCGCGTGGAGCCTCTCCTCGGGCGGGCCGGAAGTCGGGTTCCAGACCACCGGCGCCGCCTCGCGCTCGATCGCGATCGGCGGGCTGCAGAACGGCACGACGTACTGGTTCCGCGTGCGCGCGGAGAACTGCAGCCGGCCGGGCGCCTACAGCGCGGACGTCTCGGCCGTGCCGCATATCGTGAAGGGGCTCAACCCGCCGGACGCGGTCTCCGACCTGCGGGTGACGCGCGAGGGGAGCAACCTGCGGCTCTCGTGGACGATCCCCGGGATCAGCGTGTGGGGGACCGGCACGAGCGTCAGCAAGGTCGAGGTCTACGGCAGCCAGTCCGGCCCGGTGTTCGCGCTCGACGCCGCCACGAAGCGGGGGGAGGTCGCGGCGCCCGGGACGAGCTGGGTGCACACGGGGCAGGGCGCGTCCGGCAGCGGGCGCTGGTACTACACCGTCGTGGCCGTCGACGCGCAGGGGCGCCGTTCCGCCGGCGGGGACGAGGCCCTGCAGGGCATCGACTCGCTGACGGTCGAACGCCTGGCCGGGCCGCAGGACCGGCTGCGCTTCACGCCGGTCACGAAGAACCTCGACGACCGGCCCGCCCGGGTCGCGCGCTACAACCTGTACGGCCGCGCGTCGGTCCTGGGCCGCGCCGACTGCGCGCCCGCGAACCGGCTCGCCACGTGCACGGCGTGCACCGAGTTCGTCCGCGCCGAGCCCGCGGGCACGTTCTACACCTGGCAGGTCCTCGCCGAGGACAGCTACGGCGGCGAGTCCATCTGGTAACGCTCCCCGTGTTCGACGCGTCGTTGCTGTAGGGGCGGCCCTCGGGCCGCCCTCCCTCGCCCATCGCGCGCGTCTCGTCGAGACGTCCGTGATGGGGCTTTCGCGGTGTGATCACGGGCTCCGGGGGTGCACGGTCACTTGCCGGACGATTTCGAGCGGCCCTCGAGGGCCTCGTCGCGCGTCAGGCGCCCTCGTGCGGGGCGCCGCGTGGTTTCGGCGCAGCTCGATGGGAGGCCGTTCACGCCGGCGGCCCACGCGTCTTGGAGGGCGCCAGGGCCCGTTCGCTGGTGTTCGATCGAAACATCCGGCAATTGACCGTGGGCCCGGGGGAG
>JADHED010001379.1_pt1 | contig 20923 bp, 15 predicted proteins | sample 8952041 | NCBI WGS metagenome assembly JADHED01 (sample SAMN16124423, study PRJNA663239) | bioreactor sludge metagenome | isolation source: sludge (control) | place: India:Bengaluru | collected 2018-09-08
GTGCGGGCCGCATTGACCCGCCCCCCCGGGCCCCCGCCGGCGAGCCCCGGGGCGCCCGCCCCCGCGGCGTGTAGCTGGGCGAGCGCGGCGGCCGCGGCGGCCGCCCCCCGCCGGCCCCGGTCCGCGGCGAGGAGCGCGTGGACCCCGGCGCCGGCGAGGGCGGCGGCGAACAGCGTGGCGGGGAACAGGAACCGCCCGGCGCAGCGGAACGACGCGAAGCCCGGCACGCCGGCGTTCAGCCATCCGAACAGCGGCGTGGCGTCGCCCAGCGCGAGCGCGAGGCACAGCGCGGCGAGCGGCGCGGAGTACCGGCGGTGCTCCCGCCGGCCGAGGACGGCGCCGAGGACGGCCAGCGCGAGCCCCGCGACGCCGAAGAACGGCTGCGCCTCCCAGAGGAGGGAACGGCCCCAGTAGGGCAGGCGAAGGTTCGCCCCGAAGGCCCCGGGGGCGACCAGGAGCAGGAGGTTCTCCGGCGGCAGGGCGAACTCGGCGGCGAATTCCGGGGGCAGTCCTCCGGCCCCCCGGAACGAGTCCGCGGCTTCCTGCAGACCGATCATCCACTGCGCGGCGGAGAGGCCGGCGCCGAGGACGAGGATCCCGAGGAGGCCGGCCGCCGCCGCCGCGCGCCGGGGCGCGGCGAGGAGCCTCAGGAGCGCGTAGGACCCGGCGGCGAAGCCGGTGAGCAGGACGAACTGGGGGTGCCCGGCGAGAACCTGCAGGGCGAGCGCCGCGGCGCCGAGGAGGACGTGCCGCGGGCGGGGCCGGTCGAAGAGGCCGTCGATCGACGCCAGGAGGAGCGGCGCCCACGCCATGGCGCACAGGTGCGACAGGTGCCCGGGGTACACGTGGGCGAAGAAGCCCCCGCCGAAGGACGCTACCCCCGCCGCCGCGAGGCCCCCCGCCGGGCGCACACCGCGGCCCGTCACCCAGAGGAAGGTGAGGAACCCGAAGAGGAAGACGTGCAGCGCCACCAGGATGTTGATCGCCCGGCCGACCGGCAGCACGAGGTGGAGGAGGTTCGGCGGGTACAGGAGCGCGGACTGGAACCCGCCGAGGAACGGGTTGCCGCAGAACAGGTGGGGGTTCCACAGCGGCAGGCGGCCCGCCGCCATCTCCGTGAACCCGAACTCCCGCCACGGCACGAACTGCCGCGCCGTGTCCCCGAACCCATGGGACACCACGAGGCCCGGTTCCGCGAGGAGGACGTCCGCGAACATGAGGAAGGTGATCGCGGCGAGCAGCAGTGCGGCGCCGGCGGCGGGGGAGAGGCGGCGGAGGGCGGGGATCCCGGCGATCATGGCCGCGGCGGGGACGGCTCCTCTCCCGGGAAGCCGTGCCGGCTGCGGACGATGTACAGCGGGCGGGACTTCACCTCGTCGTACACGCGTCCCAGGTACTCCCCGACCACGCCGATGGCGACCAGCTGGAGCCCGCCGAGGAAGAGGACGAGGGACACGAGGGTGGTGAAGCCGGTGAGGGCCGTCTCCGCCCCGACGAGGCGCTTCACGATGAAGTAGGACGCGGTGACGAAGCCCAGCGCGCTGACGAGGACCCCGATCACCGTCATCAGGCGCAACGGCTTCAGCGAGAAGGAGAAGACGCCATCGAACGCATACCGCGCCAGACGGCGGAACGACTGCTTGGGCTCGCCCGCCGCGCGCGCCTCGCGGTCGAACTCCACCGCGGCAGTCCGGAATCCGACCCAGGACCGCAGGCCCGGCAGGAACCGGTTGCGCTCCGACAGCCGGGCCATCTCCGTGGCGACCCGGCGGTCGAGGAGGGAGAAGACGCCCGTGTTCGAGGTGACCGGGAAGTCGGAGAGGAGGCGGAAGAACCGGTGGAACAGGGCGAAACCCAGCCGGCGCCGGAGACCGCTCTCCCGTCGGCTGCGGCGGCGCGCGAGGACGACCTCGGCACCCCCGCGCCACGCCTCGAGGAGCCGGGGGATCACCTCCGGGGGGTCCTGGAGGTCCGCGTCCATGATGACGACGGCGTCGGCGGCGGCATGTTCCAGGCCCGCGGTGATGGCCGGCTGGTGGCCGAAGTTGCGCGACAGGCGAAGGAGCCTCGCCCGCGGGTCCCGGGCGCAGAGGGCTTCGAGCAGCGCGGGCGTGCGGTCCGCGCTGCCGTCGTCCACGAAAATGGCGTGCCAGTCCAGGTCCGGCACGGCGTCGAGCGCCCCGGTCAGGCGGCGCCACAGCTCGTCGAGGAGGTCCTCCTCGTTGTAGACGGGCATGACCACGGCAAGCGAACGGCGGTCCATGGGGGCCGAGGATACTATCCTCTGGGCAATGGAAACAGCCCGGGACGGCCGTGATGAACTGACGGCGGCGGAACTCGCGGGCGCGGGACTGGCCTCGAGGGACGTCCCGGCGTTCCTCGCCGCCTTCGCCGCGACCCGTTCGGCCGCGTCGCCGGAGGAGCGGTGGCGCGCCGTGGCCCGCGATCTGCTGCGCCCGGACCTCCCGTTCGGTGTCCACCGCCTGCTGTTCTCCCGGGTCTACGCGGGGCGCGGCCCCGCCTCGCCGCCGGCGCCCGCCTTCGTCCCCGACCCCGCGGAGACCGCCGCGAGCCGCGCGGGCCGCCTGATGGCGGAGAAGGGCTTCGCATCCTTCGCCGACCTGCACGCGTGGTCCGTGGCGGACCGGGCGGCCTTCTTCGGCGAGATGATCGGACGGATCGGCGTGCATTTCCGGACGCCGCCCGCGGCCGTGCTCGACCCGTCGGGCGGCCCGGAGGCGCCCCGCTGGCTCCCGGGCGCGGTCCTCAACATCGCGGACTCCTGCTTCGCCGGGGACCCCGCGGCGCCCGCCGTGCTCGAGGGACGGGAGGGCGCCCCGGGGACGATCCGCACCCTCAGCCTCGGCGACCTCGACGCCCTGTCCGCCCGCGTGGCGGAGGGCATCCGCGCGATGGCCGTGGCGCCGGGAGAGGCCGTGGCCGTCGCCCTCCCGATGACGGCGGAGGCCGTGGCGATCTACCTCGGGGCCGTGCGGGCGGGGTGCCCGGTGGTGTCCATCGCCGACTCCTTCGCCGCCGAGGAGATCGGCGTGCGCCTCCGGATCGGGCGCGCCGCCCTGGTCTTCACCGCCGACGGGGTCCGGCGGGGCGGGCGCCTCCTCCCGCTGTACGAGAAGGTCGTGGCCGCCTCGGCTCCGCGGTGCATCGTGCTGCCCGCCGGCGAGAGGCTCGGCACCGCCCTCCGGGCCGCGGACCTCGCCTGGCGGGACTTCCTCCCCACACGGGGGCTCGCGGACAGCGTGCCGCGCGGCCCGGACGACCTCCTCAACGTCCTGTTCTCCTCGGGGACGACCGGGGAACCGAAGGCGATCCCCTGGACCCACGCGACGCCGATCAAGTGCGCCGTGGACGCGTACCTGCACCAGGACGTGGGCCAGGGCGACGTCGTCGCGTGGCCCACCAGCCTCGGCTGGATGATGGGGCCGTGGCTCGTGTTCGCCTCGCTCCTCAACCGCGCCGCCGTCGCGCTGTTCGACGGCGCACCCACCGGCCGGGAGTTCCTCGAGTTCGTCCGGGACGCGCGCGTGACCCTGCTCGGCGTGGTCCCGAGCCTCGTCAAGGCGTGGCGGGCCGGGGGCTGCGCGGAGGGCGTCGACCTCCGGGGCGTGCGGCGGTTCTCCTCCACGGGGGAGTGCAGCAACCCCGACGACATGCTGTGGCTGATGTCGCGCGCCGGGTACCGGCCGGTGGTCGAGTATTGCGGCGGGACGGAGATCGGCGGAGGATACGTCACCGGCTCCGTCGTGCAGCCGGGCGTGCCGGGGGCGTTCTCCACGCCGGCCGCGGGGCTCTCGTTCCTCCTCCTCGACGAGGAGGGGCGGGAGGCGCGGGAGGGGGAGGTGTTCATCGTGCCGCCGTCGATCGGCCTGTCGACGACCCTCCTCAACCGCGACCATCACGAGATCTACTTCGCGGGGGCGCCGCGGGGGCCGGGGGGCGAGGTCCTGAGGCGCCACGGGGACGCCCTGGCGCGACTGCCCGGAGGGTACTTCCGGGCCCACGGGCGGGTGGACGACACGATGAAACTCGGCGGCATCAAGGTGTCGTCGGCGGAGATCGAGCGGCTCCTCGCCGGCACGCCGGGGGTGCGGGAGACGGCGGCGGTGGCGGTGCCTCCGCCGGGCGGCGGCCCCGACCGGCTCGTGGTGTTCGCGGTGCCGGAGGCCGGTGCGACGGGCGATCCCGAGGCCCTGCGGGCGGCGTTCCAGGAGACCCTGCGCCGGCACCTGAACCCGCTGTTCCGCGTGGACGAGGTCGTCCTCCGCGACGCCCTGCCACGCACGGCCTCGAACAAGGTCCTGCGCCGGGAACTCAGGAGGACCCTCGCCCCGTGAGCCCGGCGGCCCGCCCCGTCCTGCTGCTGCTCCTCGCGCTGCTCGCGCCGGAGTCCCCGCGGGTGGCGACCGTGCTGCCCTCCGGCCTGAAGACGGTGGAGACGCTCACGGCCTTCGAGCCGAAGGGCTCCGGGCCGGAGCGCCTGCGGCCCTCGCTCGGCCTCCGGTTCGGGACCTACCTCCCGGCGGGGGTGGAGGTGCGCGCCGTCACGCCGGGATCGCCCGCCGCGGCGGGCGGACTGCTGCCGGGCGATGTCGTGAGGTCGATCGGCCGCTACCGGATCGGCGAGGCCGAGGACCTCGAGCGCGCGCTCGCCTCGCTCCGCGTCGGCGTCGCGGTGCCGATCGGCGTGCGGAGGCCCGCGGTCCGGCGCGAGGTGACCGTCGAGGTCCGGCCCGACGAGGAAGCGGGAGGCCCGGGGTTCGAATTCCGCCACACGCAGGGGCATTTCGAGGTGACGCGGGTCCGGGGCGGCTCCGCCGCGGCGCGCGCCGGTCTGCGCGCCGGCGACTGCTTCACGCAGGTGGACCGCGTCGTCCACTCCACGGCGACCCAGTTGCGCCGGGCGCTGCGCGGCAGGTCGAAGTTCGCCCTGCTGCTGCAGCGCGAGGAGCGTTCGTTCCAGGCGGACGTCACGCCCGGCGGAGAGAAGGAGGAGGTCGTCGACTGGAAGGGGAAGACCTTCCGGCTCGCCGTCCTGCTCGTCGAGTTCAGCGACCGCAGGCACCACCCCGAGTACGACCGCGAGGACTTCGAGCGGATGCTCTTCTCGACGGGGGAGTACTCGACCTCGCCGGACGGGCGGGCGACCCACGGGAGCCTCCGGGACTACTGGCGGGAGGTCTCGGTCGGCACCTTCGACGTGCAGGGCCGGGTGTTCGACTGGGTGACGGTGCCGGGGACGTGGTCGTACTACGACGCGCAGGGGATGGGCGGCGGGGAACCCGGGACGCGGACGGTCTTCGAGGATGCCCTGGCCGGCGCCCTCGGGCGGTTCGGCGCGAACGCCCTGGATGCGTTCGACGGGGTGGTCTTCCTCTACGCGGGGGAGCGCGAGAGCCAGCGGGGCAGCCAGCTGTGGCCGCACCGCGCCTCGGTCGCCGCCGGCGGGCGCGACCTGCCCTACTACATCATCGAGGAGGGCGGTGTCCGTTTCGCGTCGATCGGCGTGCACTGCCACGAGTTCGGCCACATGCTCGGCCTGCCCGACTTCTACGGCTACGGCCATCGCACGGGTGTCGGGAAGTTCTGCCTCATGGCGATCGGGAGCCTCGGCGGCGAGCCCTCCGGCTCCGACCGGCCGTTCCACCTCTGCGCGTGGTGCAAGATCCGCCTCGGGTGGCTCCGGGCGCGCACCGTGCTGCCGGGCGAGCGCCAGCACATCGCTCTGCGCCCCGTGGAAGGGCGCGCGAACGAGGCGGTGAAGATCCTGCTCTCCCCGACCGCGGAGGAGTACTACCTGCTCGAGGTGCGCGGGCGGACCGGGTTCGACGGTGACTTCTTCCGCGAGGGGCTGCTCATCTGGCACTACGGGGACGAGGCGGCGAGCGAGCGGGGGCAGATCGCCGTGCCCATCGACCTCGTCGAGGCGCACGGCAAGCGCTACTTCGACGCCTCGCTCCGCGAGGAGAGCGACGTCCTCTTCCCCACCGACCGCCTCGGCGCCTTCACGCCGCTGACCGTGCCGGGCACCGCGGGAGGCGCCGGCGCGGGCGGGTATCAGGTCGTGCTGACGGACATCCAGGTGTACTCCCCGCCCTCGCCCCCGGCGGATGCGGACATCCCTCCGGGCTCGGTGCTGCTGCGGATCGGCGACCTCTCCCGGGCGCCGCGCGAACGGGGCGAGGAGCCCGAGCAGCCCGTCTACCCCGAGGACGAGCCCGTGATGGAGGTGGACCCGGTCACGAACCGGCCCGTGCCGTTCCGCGTCGACCGGAACGGCGTGGCGGCCCCCGGTCCGGCGATCCTGCCCCGGACCCCCGACAAGTAGCCACTCCGAGCAGCCACTCCGTGCCTTGACACGATTGGCTGGTGTGGCGAGTCAGGGGGCCCGCGTCACACCGGGAGCGCCGCCGCGCCCGGTCCGCAAGGAGCGAGGAGGGCGCGACCCGGGCTGGTCGCAAGCGACGAGCGTGAGCCGATCGCGGCCTCCGCAGGAGGCCGCTCCCGCGGCAGAGCCGCGGAGGCTCACGAAGGCAGCGGGGCGGGATGCGGCCCTGGCCGACCTCCACGTCGCCTCGGACGACGTGGGAGCGGGCTCCGGGGGAACCCGCGATCGGTCGGCCCTCGATGCAGCGGACTTCCGACTCACCACATCAGTTCGGGGCGGGGAGGATGCGGCCGGTGACCTCCCCGAAGCCCAGCGAGAGGCCGGGGCGCTCGCAGCGCGCGGTCATCGTCACGCGGTCGCCGTCCGCCAGGAACCGGCGCTCGGCGCCGGAGGACAGGCGGATCGGCTTCGTGCCCCGCCAGGTGATCTCGAGGAGGCTCCCGAAGGAGTCGGGCGTCGGACCGCTGATCGTGCCCGAGGCGAGCAGGTCGCCCGGCCGCAGGTTGCAGCCGTTCACCGTGTGGTGGGCGATCTGCTGCGCGTGGTCCCAGTACAGGTGACGGTAGTTCGACCGGCAGATCGACACCGCCTCCGCCTCGCCCGCCGCATGCAGGAAGACCTCCAGGGCGATGTCGTAGGTCCGGAGCCCCGCCGAGGCGAGGTAGGGGAGCGGCGCGGGGTCCTGCGCCGGACCCGCGCAGGCGAACGGCGCGAGGGCGTCCGGCGACACGACCCACGGCGAGATCGACGTGCCGAAGTTCTTCCCGAGGAACGGGCCCAGCGGCTGGTACTCCCACTTCTGGATGTCGCGGGCGCTCCAGTCGTTCACGAGGACGAACCCGAAGATGTGCTCCGCCGCCCGCTCCACGGGGATGGACTCTCCCAGGGGGTTGCCCGGCCCCACGAAGAACCCGACCTCCAGCTCGATGTCGAGCAGGCGGCTTGCGCCGAACTCGGGCGGCTTCGCCTCGTCGGGGCAGAACTGGCCCCGCGGCCGGCGGAGGTCCGTGCCGCTGACGACGATGGACGACGAACGCCCGTGGTAGCCGACCGGCAGGTGGAGCCAGTTCGGCAGGAGCGCGCTCTCCTTCCCGCGGAACATGGCGCCCACGTTCGTGGCGTGCTCGCGGGACGAGTAGAAGTCCGTGTAGTCGCCGATGTCCGCGGGGAGCAGCATCTCCGCCTCGGCCCGCGGCAGCAGGGCGCCCACGGGCAGCTTCGGGCCGCCGGCGGCGAGGAGGTCGCCGAGGATGGCCCGGGCCGCGCGCCACGCGGGCCGGCCCAGCGCCATCAACGCGTTCAGGACCGGCGCGGAGAGCGCGGCCCGGGCCGCGGCCCCCAGGGGATCGAAGTGCCCCGCCTGCGCCGCCGCGCGCACGTCGAGGACGTGGTCGCCGAGGGCCACCCCGATCCGGGCGCCCCCGCCCGCCGCCGGCCGGAAAACGCCCCAGGGCAGGTTCGCAAGGGGGAACGGCGACCCCTCCGGCACCGGCACCCGCGCCGCCCCGCTCACGGGAGGACTCCCATCTTCCGCAGGTTCTCTCGAGGTTCGTCGAAGGAGCAGGTGCCGAAGGAGGTGGCCAGCGCGGTCCGCGCCTTCGCCACCTCCGCCGCGGAGGCCGACAGCCCGCGCCACAGGAACCGCCCCCCGCCGAACCCGAACGAGGCGGCGGTCTCGTCCTTGAGGACGTCCACCAGGCGCTCCTCCTGCAGGTTGCGCGCCACGGCGAGGACCGCCCCGCCGAAGAGGTTGAGAAAGCCGTGCTCCGCGACGCCGGCCTCGCCGCGCACGCCCCGCACGGGATGGTGGAGGCCGGCGGTGGCCTTCATCGGCAGGCGGGCGTCGCGGCAGGCGCCGAGGGCGAACGCCAGCAGCCCCACGGCGGGGTAGGCGGCCGGGGTCGTCCCGCCGCAGCGCACCTTCAGGAGCGCGCGCTTCTCGCCGGCGAGGCCCTTGATCGCCGTCGCGACCGCCGCGCGGAGGCCGGACGCGGAGGCCGCCTCGAAAGCGACGGGGACCGCCGGCAGGCCCCGGGCCGTCATCGCCGCGGCGAACGCGTGGGCGAACCGGCGCACGCGCTCGGGGTCGCCGGATTCGAGGTCGGCGGCGGGAATTCGAGTCTCGCAGGCTCCGAATTCCGCGCTGGCGCCGTGCGCGGCGAGGAAGGCCCGCACCGCGTCGAGGTCCTCCTCCGGCCGGTCAACGAGCACGGCGAGCGGCACCGGCGGCCCCGCGGGAGGCAGGTGCGGGGCGAGTTCCCGGAGCCGGGCGGCGGGGCACAGGAACCGGCCCAGCATGAAGGCGTCCGGCCCCTCGCGGTAGGAGAGGTAGTTGCGGACCGCCGGCTCCATGGGCAGCCTCGCCGGGGGGAACAGGCCGGCGTAGTCGAGCAGGCCGGTGAGGAACGAGGTGAGCGCGGGGTCCATGCTCTAGCCCCCGTCCGCCACCCACGAGCGCGGGTAGTCGTAGTCCTCGGCGTGCAGCGCCGTCCCCGAGACGTGCAGCGCCCGGAAGGTGTCGATCATCACCGCCAGCTCATTCGTCTCCTTCCTGCCCACGGACTCCTCGTACTTGCCGGGGTGCGGCCCGTGGGGCAGGCCGTCCGGGTGCAGGGTGATGGACCCGTACTCGATGCCCTTCCGGCTCATGAACTCGGAGTTGGCGTAGTACAGGACCTCGTCCGACATCACGTTGCTGTGCGCGTAAGGGGCGGGGATCGCCTGCGGGTGGAAGTCGAACGGCCGCGGCACGAAGGAGCAGATGACGAAGCCGTCGCCGGCGAACGTCTGGTGGACCGGCGGCGGCTGGTGGATGCGGCCGACGATCGGCTCGAAGTCGGAGATGTTCAGCGCCCACGGGTAGTAGTAGCCGTCCCAGCCGACGACGTCGCGCGGGTCGTGGTCGAGGACGATCTCGTGGAGGGAGTTCTCCTTCTTCACGACGATGCTGAACTCGCCGGTGGCGTCCACGACGGGCAGGCGCTCCGGGCGGCGGATGTCGCGCTCGCAGAACGGGGAGTGCTCGAGGTGCTGGCCGTGCGCGTTGCGGTAGCGGTCGGGCGTCCGCACCGCCCCGGTGCTCTCGATGACGAGGTGGATCTGGCGCGGGCCGGAGAAGCGGTAGCGGTGGAGGATCCCGCGCGGGATGACGAGGTAGTCGCCCTTCCGGTAGGGGAGGTCGCCGAACTGCGATTCCAGGACGCCCTCGCCCTCGGTGACGAACACGATCTCGTCGCCCATGGCGTTCCGGTAGAAGGCGTCGTCGGGTGCCGAGGGGAACGCCATGGAGATCGCCACGTCGCCGTTGAAGAGGACGGGCACCCGGCCGAAGATCGCGCTGCCGCTCGGGGGCGTGAGGCGGTGCGCCCGGAAGTGCCGCATCCGGAGCGTGGGGTCGGGGTCCGAGTCCCACGACAGGTCGACGAGGTGCTTGCTGGCGAGGACCCGGGTCGGCGGGCGGATCGAGTAGAGAAGCGACGAGAGGCCCGCGAACCCGAGGTTCCCCATGAGGTGCTCGTAGTACATGCCGCCCCGGGGGTTCGCGAACACCGTGTGCCGTTTGCGGGGCACCTCACCGAGCGAGTGGTAGAGCGGCATCAGAGGTTCCCCCGGCGGGCCTGCTCCCGCTCGATGGCCTCGAAGAGGGCCTTGAAGTTGCCCTTCCCGAAGCCCTGCGCGCCGCAGCGCTGGATGATCTCGTAGAACAGCGTCGGCCGGTCCTGGACGGGTTTCGTGAACAGCTGAAGGAGATAGCCCTTGTCGTCGCGATCCACGAGGATTCGGAGGCGGCGGATCGCCTCGTGGTCCTCGGCCACCGGCTCCACCCGGCTCCAGATGAGGTCGTAGTAGGAGTCGGGCACCTCGAGGAACTCGACGCCGCGTGCGGAGAGTGCCGAGACCGTGGCGAGGATGTCCTTCGTGAGCAGGGCCACGTGCTGGGCGCCCGCGCCACGGTAGAACTCCACGTACTCCTGGATCTGGCTCTTGCCCCGGCCCGGCGCGGGCTCGTTGATGGGGAACTTGATGGAGCCCTGCGGGCTCGACATGACCTTGCTGCGGAGCGCGGAGTACTCGGTGGAGATGTTTTTGTCGTCGAAGGACAGGAACTGGTGCCACCCGAGCACGCGCTCGTAGAAGGACGCCCACACGTCCATGCGGCGGTCTTCGACGTTCCCCACGATGTGGTCGATGCGGAGGAGACCGACGCCCGGTTCCTCGATCCGCGCCTCCACGTAGCCGGGGAGGAACGGGCCCGGGTGGCCATGGCCGCTGATGAACGAGTGGACCGTGTCGCCGTAGGTGCGGATGGTGGCGCGGCGGACCTCCCCGCGGGTGTCGGAGACCGTGTGCGGCTCGGCGCACGGCAGGGCTCCCCGGCGCACGGCTTCGGCGAAGGCGGCGTCGGCGTCCTCCACCGCGAAGGCGATGTCGCGGACGCCGTCGCCGTGGAGGCGCAGATGGTCGCTCATGGCGCCGTCCGGGGTCAGGGGGGTGGTGAGAACGAGTCTCACCTGGCCCTGGGCCAGGACATAGGACGCCGCGTCGCGCCGGCCCGTCTCGGGGCCCGCGTAGGCCATCTGGCTGTAACCGAACGCCTTCCGGTAGTAGTACGCCGACTGCTTCGCGTTGCCGACCACGAGCTCGACGTGGTGCACCGCCTTCACCGCCACGGGATCGCCCATCTCTTGCCTCCTTGCGGCCGGCGGAGAGGATAAGCCGGTCGATCCCATTCCCGCACTTTCTCGCCCATCTCCTAACACCGGTGCCAGGTCAGATTCTGAGGACTTGCGCCCCCCTGACACTGGTGTCAGGTCAGATCCTGAGGACTTGGTGTTCCCCTCCCGGCGGCCGGACATCGACGAGGCCCTCCGGATCTGGTCCTGACCTGTGCCGGTGTGCGTCGCACCGGTGTGCGGGGTGCCGGCGAAGTCCTCAGAAACTGACCTGGCACCAGTGTGAGGGGCAGCGGTGGGCGGCGAGCCAGGACTGCTCGGTGGCGGCGAGCATCCGGGGGAGAGAGTGGTGGTCGGCGGCGCGGGCGCGGGCGAGGCGGCCGAGGGCGACGGCGCGGGCGGGGGCATCGCGCAGCGCGGTCACCGCGGCGGCGAGGGACGCGGCGTCGCCCGGCGGGAAGAACAGCCCCGCCTCCCCCAGAGCCTCCCGCGCCGCGGGGAGATCGGCGCAGACGCAGGGGACTCCCGCCGCCATCGCCTCCAGAAGCGAATAGGGCGCCGCCTCGAACCGCGAGGAGAGCACCGCCGCGTCCGCCGCCGGCAGCAGGTCGGCGGCGTTCGCGAACGCCCCCGCGAGGCGGACCCCGGCGTGTTCCGCCGGTGCGCGCAGCGGCGCCAGCAGCGGCCCGTCGCCCACGAGGACGAAGCGGAACCCGGCCCCCGCGCGCTCCGCCGCGGCCACGAACGTGCCGGGGTCCTTCGGCGGCGCGAGGCGTGCGATCATGAGGACGACGAAGTCTCCCTCGCCGGCCCCGAGCAGGGCCCGCCGCGCCCGACGCTGCCCGGGCGGGACCGGGGCGGGCATCGGGACCCCGTTCGGGACGACGACGACCCGCCCGCCGGGCGCGAGCCCCTGCCGCCGGGCCGCCGCCGCCTCGAACTCCGCGCACGCCGCCAGCACCGCCGTCCGCCCCGCCAGCGCCCGCTCCGCGATCCGCGCTGCCGTCCGCGCCGCCGGCGCCGCCGTCGGGTAGTCGTGGAAGAAACCATGGGGCGAGTAGACGACGGGCGTGCGGCCCGCCGCCAGCCTCGCCAGCGCCCCCGGCTTCGCGGCGTGGGCGTGGACCACGTCCGGCCGGAACCGGCGCACCGCCGCCCGGATCGCGACGAGCGCGGCGACATCCGACCGCGGGGCCGCCCCGCGCGCCAGCGGCAGCGGGATGACCCGGGCCCCCGCGGCCGCGAGCACCGCGAGATACTCCGGATCCTCCCGCGGCGACGCCAGCGCCTCGATCTCGTGGCGGCCGGACAGTCCGGCCACCGCGTCCCGCACGTGCCGAGCCGCGCCGCCGGTTCCGGCGCGCGTGACGAGGAGCACCTTCACCGCGCCGCCGCCCGCGTCCCCGCGAGCGCCTCGTAGAGGTCCGCGTGCGCCCGGACCTCCCCGGCGAGTGGAAACTCCCGCTCGGCGCGCGCCCGGCCGGCGCGACCGAGGGCTGTCGTCCGCTCCGGATCGGCGAGGATCCGCAGGACGCCCGCCGCCAGCGAGTCCGGGTCCGCCGGCGGCACGAGCACGCCGGTCTCGCCGTCCACGACGATCTCGGGGATGCCGCCGACTCGCGTGGCCACCACCGCCCGCGCGGCCCGCATCGCCTCCAGCAGCACGAGCCCGAACCCCTCCCAGCGGGAGGGCAGCAGGAACAGGTCCGCGGCCGCCATCAACCGCGGGACGTCGGCGCGGTAGCCGACGAACCGCACGCGGTCCTCCACCGCGAGGCGGGCGGCGAGTTCGCGCAGGGACGCCTCCTCCTCGCCGCGCCCGGCGACGAGGAACCGCAGGTCGGGGCGCGCCTCGGCGAGCAGCGAGGCCGCGCGGACGAGGTCCGCAAGCCCCTTCTGCTCCGACAGGCGGGCGACGGTGAGGGCCACGGTCGCCTCCGCCGGGAGGGAGAACTCGCGGCGGACGTCCTCGCGGGCCTCACCCTCCGGCGGCGCCGGGGCGTCCGCCGGCGGCAGGCCGTGCCGGATGCGCACGAGGTCCCCGGGCGCGAGCGAGAGGGCGCGGGCGAAGAACCGCCCCACGGCGTCCGACACAACGACGGTCCGGTCCGCCAGCTCGGCCGCCGCCCGCGCGGCGACCCGCAGCGCGGGGTGGCGCAGGTAGCGGTCCTCGTTGTGCTTCGTGGCCACCACGAACGGCACCCGCGAGAGCCGCGCCGCCACCGCGCCGACGACGTCGGCCTTCATGAGGTGCGTGTGGACGATGTCCGGCCGCAGGGCGCGGCAGAGGTCGAACGCCCGGCGGAAGACGGGGGCGTCGAGGAGGCCGCGCAGGCCGAGTCGGTGCACGGGGATGCCCGCCGCGTCGTAGCGGGGCGCCAGCCCGCCGGCCCCCTTCAGGTAGGCGACGGCGCAGTCGAACCGCTCCCGCGGCAGGCGCGAGAGCACCTGCAGCGTCTGCAGCTCCGCCCCGCCGGGGTCGAGCGTCGTGAGAATGTGGAGGACCCGGATCATCGGATTTCGACGGCTACGGTACCGGTCCGGCACGGCGTTTTCCACTCCGCGCGGGCCCCCCGGGCCCGGCGGCGTCCGTGCGGGCCGGCGCGTCCGCCGGGTATACTGCCGGGTCTTCGCCCGTAGAACAGATCCGAAGGAGCGGCATGGCGACGGAGACGACCGGCACGGTGGACCAGGCGAGCGTGGCGCGGTTCGCAGAGACCGCGCGACGCCTCCGCACCGACCTCGCGAAGCGCATCGTCGGTCTCGAGCGCGTCGTCGAGGAGCTCCTGATCGCGCTCCTGAGCGGCGGTCACGGGCTCCTCGTCGGCGTCCCCGGCCTCGCCAAGACGCTGCTCATCCGCAGCCTCGCGGAACTCCTCGAGTTGTCCTTCCGGCGCATCCAGTTCACGCCGGACCTGATGCCCTCCGACATCGTGGGCACCGAGGTCCTCACACGGGACTCCGGCACCGGCGACCGCTCCTTCGCCTTCATGAAGGGGCCGATCTTCGCCCACGTGGTCCTGGCGGACGAGATCAACCGCACGCCGCCGAAGACGCAGGCCGCGCTCATGGAGGCCATGGAGGAGCGGCAGGTGACCTCCGTGGGCCAGCGCTACCCGCTGGAGGCCCCGTTCTTCGTCCTCGCCACGCAGAACCCCATCGAGCAGGAGGGCACCTACCCTCTGCCCGCGGCGCAGCTCGACCGCTTCCTGTTCAACATCTGGCTCGACTACCCCGAGGCGGCCGACGAGAAGCGGATCGTGCGCCTGACCACGACCCGGGACCCCGCCCCCCTCTCGCCGATCCTCTCCCGGCAGGACGTCCTCGACCTGATCGCCCTGACGCGCCGCCTCTCGGTGGCCCCCGAGGTCCTCGCCTACGCCGTCGAGCTGTCCCGGCGGAGCCGGCCGGGCAAGGCGAAGAGCCCGGACTTCACGAACGAGTGGGTGGCCTGGGGAGCCGGGCCGCGGGCGGCCCAGGCGCTGGTGCTCGGCGGCAAGGCCCGGGCTCTGCTCGACGGCCGCTCGGCGGCGACCCCCGAGGACCTGCGGGCCGTGGCTCCCGCGGTGTTCCGCCACCGGCTCATCCTCTCCTTCCAGGCCCAGGCCGACGGCATCCGCGCCGACCAGGTGGTGGAGCGTCTCCTCGAGACCACCCCCGCGCCGGACCGCGGCGGCGCCGTCCGGCGGCGCTCCTTCCTCGCGCGGGTCTTCGGTGGCCGCTAGGCGAAGGCCCCCTTCGCGGGCGGTCGCCGTCGCCGCCGGCGCGGCCTTCCTCCTCCTCGCCGCGGGCCGGGCGGACGCCTACGTGGGCCCGGGCGCGGGTTTCGTGCTGGCGCCGCTGTTCGTCGGCCTCCTGGCCGGCGTCCTCGCCGTCCTCGGTCTCCTCGCGGTGCCCTTCCTCCTCCTGTGGAACCTGCTGTTCGGCCGGCGGCCGCCGAAGGGGCGGGTGCGCCGGGTCGTCGTCGTGGGCCTCGACGGCCTCGACCCCGTGCTGGTCCGCCGCTTCATGAAACGCGGCCTCCTGCCGAACCTCTCGCGCCTCGCCGACGAGGGGCAGTTCTCGCCGCTCGCGATCCCCGTGCCCTCCATCAGCCCGTCCTCGTGGTCGTCGTTCATGACCGGGGCGGACGCCTCGCGGCACCGCATCTACGACTTCCTGACGCGGGATCCGTGTACCTGCGCGCCCATGCTCTCCTCGGTGCGCATCGATCCGCCGCGCCGCACGCTGCGCGTCGGCAAGTACGCTTTCCCGCTCGGCCGCCCGCGGGTCCGGGGCCGCCGCGGAAGCCGGGCGTTCTGGCACGCGCTCTCCGACCACCGCGTGCCCTCGGCCGTGCTCCGCGTGCCGATCACGTTCCCGCCGGAGAAGTTCCGGGGCGTGATGCTCTCGGGGATGTGCGTCCCGGACCTCCGCGGCACGCAGGGTTCGTTCTCGTTCTTCACGACGGCGCCCCGCGCGGCCCTCGACGAACCCGGTCTGGGCTACGCCGGAGACACCGGCGGCATGGTCACCCGGGTGACCCGCGAGGGGGACGTCGTCCGCGGGCGGATTCTCGGGCCGGCGAACACGCTCGTCGAGGGCGGCGGGCCGCTGGCGGCCGGGTTCGAGGCCCGCCTCGACGAGGCGGGGGGGCGGGTGCTGCTCCTCGTCGGCGGGGAGCGCCTCGACCTCGTCCCCGGCGAGTACTCGCCGTGGGTGCGGCTGACCTTCCGGCCCGCGCCGCTGCTCCGGGTCCACGGGATCGCGCGCTTCCTCGTCACCTCCCTCGCCCCGGAATTCGGACTCTATGTAACCCCTATCCAGATCGACCCGGAGAAGCCCGCCCTGCCCATCAGCCACCCGCTCGTCTACTCGGTGTGGCTGGCCCGCCGTCTCGGCCCCTTCGCCACGCTCGGCCTCGCGGAGGACACCTGGGCGCTCAACGAGGGCGTGCTGACGGAGGAGCAGTTCCTCGCGCAGGCGCTGCTCCACCACCGCGAGCGCGAGGAGATGCTGTTCACGGCCCTCGCGACGACGCGCCGCGGGTGCGTGGCGGTCGTGTTCGACGCCGCCGACCGCGTGCAGCACATGTTCTTCCGCCACCTCGATCCGCGGCACCCCGGGCACGGGGACGGGCGGCACGCGGACGTGATCCCCGACCTCTACGCGCGCCTCGACGCCCTCGTGGGGCGGGTTCGCGAGCGCCTCTCCCCGCGCGACGCGCTCCTCGTCCTGAGCGACCACGGCTTCACGTCGTTCCGGCGCGGCGTGAACCTGAACGCCTGGCTGCGCCGCGAGGGCTACCTCGTCCTCCGCGACGGGGCGTCCGGCGCGAAGCCCTGGCTGGAGGAGGTGGACTGGTCGCGGACGCGGGCCTTCGCGCTGGGCCTCACCGGCCTCTACCTGAACCGCCGGGGACGCGAGGCGCGGGGCGTCGTGGCGGAGGGCGAGGAGGCCCGGGCGCTGGCGCGGGAGATCGCCGGGCGCCTCGAGGCGCTCGTGGACCCCGTCACCGGGCGGCGCTGCGTGCGGAAGGTCTACCTCGCGGAGGAGGAGTACGACGGGCCCTATCGCGACGAGGCCCCGGACCTCTTCGTCGGCTACGCCCGCGGCTACCGCAACTCCTGGGGCGGCGCCACCGGCGTGACGGCCGAGGAGGTCGTCTCCGACAACCGCAAGGCGTGGAGCGGCGACCACTGCGTGGACCCGAAGGTCGTGCCCGGCGTGCTGTTCGCCGACCGGCACCTCGCCACGGACCGGCCGCGCATGACCGACGTGGCGCCCACCATCCTCGACCTGCTCGGGGTCGCGAAGCCCGCGCACATGACCGGCCGGTCCCTCCTGCCGGAGGAGGGACGCCCGTGACCCGGCGCGCGCCGCTGCTCCTCGTCGCCCTCCTCGCCGCCTGCGGCGGGGGGGAGCCACCGCCGCGGTTCCCCGGCGTCTTCGTCTTCGGCTTCGACGGCATGGAACCGACCATCGTGGAGCGCGAGATGGCGGCGGGGAACCTGCCGAACTTCTCGCGCCTCGCCGCCGCCGGGGGCTACTCGCGGCTCGCCACCACGCTGCCTCCCGAGAGCCCCGTGGCGTGGGCGACGTTCCTCACCGGCCGGGACCCCGGCGCGCACGGGATCTTCGACTTCCTCGCCCGCGACGTCCGCCCCGAGGGCGGCATCGCCCTGAAGCTCTCCGCCGCCGCCACCGAGCCGCCCTCGTCCTTCATCCCCTTCTTCGGCTACCGTCTCCCGCTGTCCGCCGGCGGCACCACGTGCACCGTCGGGGGCCGGTTCTTCTACGAGACCATCGCGGAGGCGGGGATCCCGGTGTCGGTCCTCCGGGTGCCGTCCAACTACCCGCCGCGCGGCGACCACGGGGAACGGACCTTCTCCGGCATGGGCACCCCCGACATCCTCGGGTCCTACGGGGTGTTCTCCCTCTTCTGCGAGAGCCCGCCGCTCGACGCGCCGGAGTGGGAGGAGAACGCCCACGTCATGCCCCTCGAGTTCCGCGACGGGAAGGCCGAGAGCGTGCTGCGCGGACCGCGGAACGACTACCTGCCGGAGGCTGCCGGGCGCGCGCCGGCGCCCTACGCCACGGTGCCTCTCGTCGTCTACGCCGACCGCGAGCGCGGCGCGGCCCGCGTGGACGTGGGGGAGCGGATGCTCCTGCTCCGGCCCGGCGAGTGGAGCGAGTTCGTCCGGGTGGACTTCCCCCTGATCCCCGGCCTCGTCTCCGCGGGGGGCATCGTCCGCTTCTACCTGAAGAGCCTGTCCCCGTTCGTCGCGCTCTATGCCTCGCCGGTGAACATCGACCCCGCCGACCCCGAGGTGCCGCTCAGCACGCCGCCGGAGGCGTCCCCGGACCTCGCCGCGCGCATCGGCCCGCACTACACGCAGGGGATGGCCGAGGACACGCAGGCGCACCGCCTCGGGGCGCTCGACTTCGACGAGTTCATGGCCCAGGCGCGGTTCGTGCTCGCGGAGCGGGAGCGGATGCTCGCGGTGGAGGTGGAGCGGTTCCGGCGGCTCGGCGGCTTCGCGTTCTTCTACTTCTCGACGACGGACCTGTGCGCCCACATGCTCATGCGCTACCTCGACGAGGGCCATCCCCTGTGGGTGGCGGAGGAGGCCGCGGCGAGGGGGCGCGTGCTCGTCGAGATCTACCGGGAGATGGACCGCATCCTCGGCGAGTTCTTGGACTCGGCGCCGCCGGGCACGCGGATCGTCGCGCTCTCCGACCACGGGTTCAAGCCGCTGCGCCGGGAGATGGACCTGAACGCCTGGCTGTGCGAGAACGGCTACCTCGCCGTGTGGAGCCCGGAGCGGCGGGACGAGATCGGGAACTACGACAACGTGAAGTGGTCGGAGACGAAGGCCTACGCGGTGGGGTTCTCCGGCATCTTCCTGAACCTCGTGGGCCGGGAGCGGCCGGGGTGCGTGATGCCGGGGCCGGAAGCGGACGCCGTGGCGCGGCAGATCGCGGACCGCCTCGAGGCGGTCGTGGACCCCGCGACCGGGGAGCGCCCGGTGACGAAGGTGTACCGCCGCGAGGACGTGTACCACGGCGAGCGCGCCCACGAGGCGCCGGACCTCGTCGTGGGGTTCAACGTGCACTACGGCTGCGCGGACGAGTCGGTGAACGGCTTCGCGTCGCGGGAGGTCCTCCGCGACGTGCGCGACGCCTGGAGCGGGGACCACCTCATGGACCCGTCCCACGTGCCGGGGATCCTGCTCGTGAACGCGCCGATCACGCTGGCGGACCCGTCGCTCCAGGATCTCGCGGCCAGCATCCTCGCTGAGTTCGGCCTGCCCGCCGGCGACCTGCCGAGCCGGCGGATCTGGGGGAGGTGACGCCATGTTCGGGAAGAAGGGGCTCGTGCGCCTCGATCCGGATCTCCTCGACCGCGCCCGGAAGGCCTCCGAGGCCGCCGGCTACGCCGACGTGTCGGAGTTCCTGACGCGGCTGATCGAGAAGGAGCTCGAGAAGATCGAGGGGCCGGGGGACGAGAAGGCGCTGAAGGAGCGCCTGAAGGGGCTGGGCTACATCTCGTGACCGAGGCGCTCGTCCACGTCCTGAACGCCGTCGGGAACGCCCTCGGCGCCCTCCTCGCGGGGGCGGTGGCCTGGGCCCCGCCGTGGCTCGCGCTGCTCCTGCTGTCGCTGCCGTTCACGGTGATCGGGCTCCTCGTGTTCCGGTGGACGACGCCGCAGGCGAAGGTGAGGCGGGCGAAGGCGCGCGCCAAGGCCCACCTGCTGGCCGTCCTCCTGTTCCGGCGGGACCCGGCGCTGGCGGCGAAGTCGCTCGCCCTGGCGTTCGCGGCGAGCCTCGGGAACCTGCGGTTCCTCGCGGTGCCGCTCCTCGTGCTCGCGGTGCCGTTCGGCCTCCTGTTCGTGCAGATCGACCTCCGGTTCGGTTACCGCGGCTTCGCGCCAGGGGAGGCGGGCGTGCTGCGCGTCCACCTCGGCGGCGGCGTGCGGGCGGACGACGTGACGGCGGAGGGAACCGGCGGGGTCGTCGTGGAGACGCCGGGGGTGCGCGTCGCCGACCCCGCGCGCGGCCTCTCCGAGGTGGACTTCCGCGTCCGGGCGACGGCGCCGGGTCGGCACGAGGTCGTCGTCGGCGGGCCGGGCGGGCCGTGGGCGAAGCGCGTCGTCGTCGGCGGCTGCCGGGAGGCGGTGTCGGACGTCCGGGGGCGGGCGGGGTTCGCGGCCCTGCTCGCGCCCGCGGAGCGCCCGCTGCCCGAAGGGGGGCCGGCGGCCCTCGAGATCGCGCACCCCGCGGCCCTCGTGCCGTTCCTCGGCATCGACTGGGCCTGGTGGCTGCTGTTCCTCGTGTACATGGTCCCGGGGCTCTACGTCCTGAAGCGCCCGCTGCGGGTAGAATTCTAGGCGGGAGGTCGCCATGCGTCGCGCCGTACCGTTAGCCCTCGCCGTCCTCGCGCTGATCCTGTCGCCCGCGCTTGCCGACGATCCGCCGGCGAAGCCACCGGAGGCGCCACCGGCGGAGAACCCGCCGCCGGCGAATGAGCCGCCGCCGGCCAAGGCCCCTCCGCCGGAGGAGATCAAGCCGGCCACGGACGCCCAGGCGAAGCACGAGCTCGAGGTCTTCAAGCGGGACTTCGCCACGGAGGACATCGACTTCCTTCTCGAGGCCGTCGTCCGGCTCAGCAAGTGCGTCCACGAGAACGTGACGAAGGAGCTTCTGAACGCGGCCCTGAAGCACCCCGACCCCCACGTGCGGGCGGAGGCGATCCGGGGCCTCAAGCGCCAGAAGCCCTATGTGAAGTCCTTCATGCCGAAACTGCTGCCGCTCCTGAAGGACGAGGACCTCGACGCGAAGGTCCTCGCCCAGGTCGTGCTGACCGTGGGGTTCTACGGCTGGCGACCGGCCTGGGAGGAGGTCTGTGACCTCCTCGCCCACGACGACGACACGGTGGTGGCGAACTGCTTCTTCGTCCTCGGCGAGTGGCGCGAGCTGCGGGCCTGCGACCTCATCCTCGAGTTCTGGTCGGCCTACCCGAGCGAGGGGTCGTGGTCCACGGGCTCCGTCCGCGTGGACACCGGTGCCGCGGGCAACGAGGACGCCAACGCCGCCAAGGCCAAGTGGATGGCGAAGTACGGCAGCAAGGGGAAGCAGCGCGCCCGCGCCGAGTGCGTGAAGGCGCTGAAGGAAGCCGTCCACAAGATCACGGAGACGGCGATGGAGGAATCCGCCGAGTTCAAGCGGTGGATCGACGAGCACGAGGCGGACATCAAGGCCGCCAAGCGCCGCCGCGACTAGCCCGCCCAGGGGCTATCCCCTTCGGCGGGCTAGGAGCCTGTCGCCGTAAAGCCCCACACGATCTCTGGTCGCTACTGCGTCG
>JADHED010001381.1_pt1 | contig 20911 bp, 21 predicted proteins | sample 8952041 | NCBI WGS metagenome assembly JADHED01 (sample SAMN16124423, study PRJNA663239) | bioreactor sludge metagenome | isolation source: sludge (control) | place: India:Bengaluru | collected 2018-09-08
CGCTCCTGCCAGCCGGCGCGCTGGTACGTGACCGACAGCTGCTTCAGCAGCTCGCCCAGCGGCTCGTCGCCGCGCGCGATCGCGTCCTCGAGGTGCGCCGCGTCCTCGAGCGCGCGCTGCCGCCCCTGCGACGCCTTGAGCGCCGCGCGCTCCAGCGCGCCGCGCGGGCGCACGCGCACCCACAGGTCCGCCATCTCGTTCGCCGAATTCGGCCCGAAGACGATCCGCCGCGGCGGCTGGTGCGGGTTGCGCTCGTTGGCCGCGCTGTTGTCGAAGACGTACTCCATCGCGAGCACCGTCCCGGCGGGCAGCCGGGGCGGCGTCACGAAGCGGTACTCGTCCTGCCAGTTGAAGTCCCAGTCGGCGATCCGGACCAGCCAGCGGCGGCGGCCGTCCGGCAGCACGGCCCAGGCCTTCATGTCCCGGCAAATGTAGTGCGCGTGCGGCATGACGCTCAGCACGTCCACCTCGACCGGCAGCGTGTACGTGTCGCGGACCACGTAGCGCGCCTCGCCCGCCGGGATGTCCATCGACTTCGAGCCGAGCCGCAGGTTGACCGGCACGACCTCGGTAGGCGGCCGCGGCGCGAAGTACAGGCCCACCTGCGGGCGGAACGTCTCCGCCTTGCCGGACGGCAGCATGTGGAACTGCACGACCAGGTCGGTCCCGCGGGCCAGCTCCCACGCGCGCGTGTCGGGCTCGAAGCGGGGCGTCTTGCCGGGCACCCAGCTGAGGAACTGCCCCTCGGGGTAGTGCGCGGTCTCGGCGTCCATCCCGTCGTAGCCGGGGGCGGGGTCCTGCTCGTCGCGCCGCCGCGAGCGGTCGGTCTCGTCGACGCGGAACTCGGCGTGGTGCACGACGCGCGCGCCGCCCGGCAGGAACTCGAAACCGCGCACGTAGCGCGTCGCGTCCACGACGTCCGGGATGACGAAGTTGCGGAACACGTCGGGGCCGTCGGCACGCAGCGTGACGTCGTAGGGGAAGGCCACGACGAGGTCCGGCGTGCCGAGCCGCCAGCCCGAGGGGAACGCGGGCGGCGGCGGCGTGGCGGCAGGGTCCCCCTCCGGCGCGCCGGCCTCGACCCAGCGGCGGATCAGCGCGATCTCGGCGTCCTGCAGCCGGCGCTCGCCCTCGAACGCGTCGTCGCCGTGCGCGGGCGGCCAGGGCGGCATGTAGCGCTGGCGCGTCACCAGCGCGACCTGGCCCTTGCGGCTCTCGACGTCGCGGTACGTGAGCAGGCTGAACGGCGCGCCGCCGCCGGGGTGGTGGCAGGGGCCGCAGGCGCGGTGCACGAGCGGGGCGACGTCGCGCGCGAACGTCGGCGTCGCGGCGCCGGGCACGGCACGGCCCCCGCCGGCGGCGGACGCGATCCCCGGTTCCACGGCCGGTTCCATGGCCGCCACGGCCGGTTCCATGGCCGTTTCCACGGCCGCGATCTCCGGCGGCGGCACGGCCGCGCGCGGGTCGTCGAGCGTGTCGGGGTGGGGCGGCGGCGCGGGACGCCGGGCGGGCGCGGGGCCCCCGCACGAAGCGAGCGTCGCGAGCGCCGCGAAGATCGCGAGGGTCGCGAGCGTCGCGAGCGTCGTGCGAGCCGCGAGCGCGGCGCGGCCGACCCGCGTCGCGCGGGACAGGGGCGTTCGGGTCATCGCAGGTCCCGGAGGGTCATCGCAGGTCCCCGATCAGGCAGCCGACGGCCGGCGTCGTCGCGACCTCGACCGGCCGGCCGGCGAGCGTGTCCTCGAGCGCGCGCTCGAGGTCGTGGCGCCCGGCGGCGGCGCGCGCCTTGCCGTAGGCGGGGAAGCGGTCGTCCACGCGGCCGCGGTAGACGAGCCGTCCGTCGCGCGCGAACAGGGCCGCCTCGGGCGTGACCGAGGCGCCGGTCGCGCGCACGAGCGCGTGGCGCACGTCGCGCGCGGCGTGCGCCCGCGCGTAGCCGTACGCGGCGAGGTGCCGGCGGATCGCCGCCGGTGGCTCCGCGGGGTCCACGTACACGAGCCAGAACGCGACCCCGCGCGGGACGAAGCGCTCCGCGAGCCGGTTGACCTCCGGCGCGTAGCGGTTCGAGATCGGGCAGTCGGACCGCGTGAAGAGCGCGACCGTCGCCGCCGGGTCGCCCGCGAGCGGATCGACGGGGCGGCCGTCGAGGTCCTCGAGCGCGAGGCGCGGCCGCGCGGCGGCCGCCGGGGCGTCGAGCCCCGGCGCGGGTCGCTCGCACCCGGGGAGCAGGCCCGCGCCGAGCAGGATGGCGAGCGTGACGACGCGGATCGCGCGCACGCGTCAGGACAGGCCGTAGACCGGCAGCAGCGCGCCGTGGATCGCGCGCGCCCGGTCGGAGGCGAGGAACGCGATCACCGCGGCGAGGTCGTCCGGCGCCACCCACTTGGCCGGGTCGGCCCCCGCCATCGCGCGGCGGTTCGCGGGCGTGTCGATCGTGCTCGGCAGCACCGCGTTCACGTTGACGTTCCGCTCGCGCAGCTCGGCGGAGAGCGCCTCGACGAGGCGGTGCAGCGCCGCCTTCGCGGCGGCGTAGGCCGCCTGCCCCGCGGGCGCGGCGAGGCCCGAGCGGGAGCCGATCGCGACGATCTTCCCGCCCCCGCCGCGGAGCATCACCGGCACGACCGCGCGCGCGGCGAGGAACACCGACCGCGCGTTCAGGCCCATCAGGAAGTCCCAGTCCTCGTCGGAGGTGTCGACGACCGCGCCGCCGCGCCAGCCGCCCGCGACGGTGACGAGCACGTCGGCGCGCCCCCAGCGGGCGTCGACCTCCCCGACCCAGCGCGCGACCTGCCCGGCGTCGGTGACGTCGGTGACGGTGTAGAACGCGCGCTCCGCGGGGAGCCCGAGCGCGGCGAGGAGGCGATCGCCGTCCTCGCGCGAGATGGCGGTCAGCGCGAGCCGCGCGCCCTCGGCGGCGAACGCGCGCGCGACGGCGGGTCCGAGCCCGCCGGACGCGCCGGTCAGCAGGACGACCCGGCCCTCTGTGGAATCGGTGGTGTTGGTGGCCATGGCCCCGCAATATACGGCCACGGGGCGGCGTACAGACTCGTTATCCGTCCCGCTGACCTCCGTCACGACACGCTCCAGCTTATCGAAGCCCGATCACGACCGATGCCGAGGGCGGCCCGAGGGCCGCCCCTACACGGGGTCACCAGCGGTAGAGGGCCGCGCCCCAGTTGAGCCCGCTGCCGAGCGCCACGAAGCAGACCAGGTCGCCCGGGTTGACCTTGCCGGCCTGGCGCGCCTCGTGGAACGCGATCGGGATCGTGGCCGCCGTCGTGTTGCCGTACTTCTGGATGTTGTTGAAGACCTTCTCTTCCGGCAGGTCCAGCTTGCGCCGCGCGGCCTCGTTGATCCGCAGGTTGGCCTGGTGCATCACGAGCAGGTCGAGGTCCGCGGTCGTGTAGTGGTGGCGCCGCAGGATCTCCTGCACGGCCTCCGGCATCAGCGTGACCGCGACGCGGAAGACCTCCTGCCCCTCGACGATCGGCACCATGTCGCCCCGCTCCACCATCTCGGGGTCGAAGTACGGGCGGTACGCGCTGCCCCCGCCGTTGATCCACATCTTCTGCCAGTGCTTGCCGTCGGTGCGGACCTGCAGGTCGATCAGGCCCGGGCCGTCGTCGGGGCCGGCCTGCAGCACCGCGGCCCCCGCGCCGTCGCCGAACAGCACCGCGCGGTCGCGGAAGCGCGAGTTCCAGGCGTACTCCTCGGGCGAGAGCTGCCGGTCGCTCTCGCCGAACAGGATGTCCCACGCCTTCCACGGCATGAAGCCGCCGTGCACCTCGGCGCCGATCAGCAGCACCGTGCGGTAGCGGCCGGACTGGATGTACGCGTCCGCGACCTGCATCCCGTAGAGGAACCCGGCGCACTGCTGCCGGATGTCGAGGCACGGGACGGGCCGCAGGCCCATCTTGTGGTGGAACTCGGAGCCCGCGCCCGGGAAGTAGTGGTCCGGGGTCATCGTCGCGAAGACGACCGCGTCCACGTCCTCCTTCGACACGCCCGCGTCGGCGAGGGCCGCCTCGGCGGCCAGGACGGCGATGTCGCTCGTCGCCGTGCCCGGCGGCGCGAAGTGCCGCTGCACGATCCCGGTGCGCTGCTGGATCCACTCGTCGGACGTCTCCATGACGCGCGACATCCGGTGGTTGTCGACGGGATAGGGCGGGACGTACATGCCGGTGCCGCGGATCACGGTCTTCATGACGGTCTCCGTTCGGATCGGGTCGGCGAACGTTACGCTTCGGCGCAGCGCACCCGCAAGAGCAGCGGCGTCGGCGGCGCCGGCGTCCGTCCCCGATTGTACCGGTTGTACCGGGGCGGGGACGATGGCGACCATCCGGCGCGAATACAATGCGGGCCATGTCGCAGGCCATGTCTTCGAGCCCCAAGGTGCGACCCCGCGGCCGGACCCGGGCCGCGCAGGCCGACCCGCAGGACCTCTACCAGCGTTCGGTCCAGCGGCCCGCCGCGGACGTCGCGCTGTTCGACCGCCTCTATCGCGACGCGTACGGCCGCCGGCCGCTGCGCCTGCGCGAGGACTTCTGCGGCGGCGGGCTCGTCGCCTGCGAGTGGGTGCGCTCGCGGCGCGACCGGACGGCGGTCGGCGTCGACCTCGACGCGCGGGTGCTCGCGTGGGGCGAGGCGCGCAACGTCGCGGCGCTCCCGGAGCCGGCGCGGTCCCGGGTCCGGCTGCTGCGGGGCGACGTGCGCGCGCTCGCGACGCCCCCCGCCGACGTGGTGGCGGCGGGCAACTTCTCGTTCTTCACGTTCAAGACGCGCCCGGACCTGCGCGCGTACTTCGAGGCCGCGCGGCGCCACCTCGCGGACGAGGGGGTCCTGGTCCTCGACGTGCTCGGCGGGGCCGAGTCGTACCTGGAAGACCGCGAGGAGGTCCGCCGGATGCGCGGCGGCTTCACGTACGTCTGGGACCAGCAGCGCTACGACCCGGTCACCGGGCACGCCCGCTTCGCGATCCACTTCCGCTTCCCCGACGGCAGCGAGCGGCGGGACGCGTTCACGTACGACTGGCGGATGTGGTCCATCCCGGAGATCGGCGAGCTCCTGCTCGAGGCGGGCTTCCGCCGCTTCGAGGTCTACTGGGAAGGGACGGAGCGCGACACCCGGAAGGGCAACGGCGTGTTCCGGCGCGTCGCGCACGCGCCCGCCGATCCCTGCTGGCTCGCGCTCGTCGCCGGCATCCGCTAGGCCCGCGGGAAGGGACGCCGGGTGTTCCAGGTCGAACCGGTCCTCTGGCTGCAGGCGGCCGCGTCGCCCCTGCTCACGGCGTTGATGACGGCGGTGACGCTGCTCGGCTACGCGCGGGCCTACGTCGTGCTGGTCCTCTTCGTCGCCTTCGCGGTGCGGCTGCGGCCCGCGCTCTACGTGCTGCTCGCGCTGCTGATCGCGGGCCTTGCGACGGAGGGCCTGAAGCTCTCCGTCGCGTTCCCGCGGCCGGTCGACGTGGACGCGCGGGTGGCGGACCTCGCGCGCTCCGGCGCGAGCGCGCTCGTCGCGGCCGGCGCCGCGCAGCACTTCCTCGGCGCCCCCGCCGCCGACGCGCTCGCCGCGATCCGGGCCGCGCCGAACGCGGACTTCGGCTTCCCGAGCGGCCACGTCGCGGGCGCGACCGCGCTCGCGGCCGGGCTGCTGCTGTTCTTCCGGAGGCCCACGCCCGCGAGCGGGGGCGCCCCCCGGCCCGCGGCCGGACTCGTCGCCGGCGCCGTCGCGTGGCCGCTCGTCATGGCCGCGTCCCGCATGTACCTCGGGCGGCACTTCCTGGGCGACGTCGCGGGCGGATTCGTGGTCGGCGGGCTCGCGGTCGTGGCGGCGTACGGCCTCGCCCGCTGGGTGGACCGCGCGCCGACATCCCGCGCCGCCGCGCGCCGGCCCGCGCTCGCGGCGGCGGTCGCGACGGCGGTCCTCGCGGCGGCGCTCGCCGCCGGCGCGACCTGGCTGAACCCGGAGAACGCGGGCCGCGTCGCCGGCCTGCTCGCCGCGCTCGCGGCGCTCGCCGCGCTCCGGCACCAGGCCGAGTCCGCCAGCCTCCCGCGGCGCCTCGCGCGCTTCGGCGTCGCGCTCGCGCTGTTCCTCGCCCTGCAGCGCGGCGCGGCGGCGATCCTGTCCGCGAGCGGCGCCGCGGACGACGCGCTGGCGGCGTTCGCCGCGGGCGGCACCGTGCTGGCCCTGGCGCTGGTCGGGTCCGTCGTCGCCGGCCGGAGGCTCGGCCTGTACGACGCGGCCGCCGCTCGCAAGTCGCGGGGCGTGCCCCCATAATCCGCGGCCGGAGTCGCCTTGCCCCAGGTCGCCCTGCTCGCCCTCGCCCTGCTGGCCCTCTTCGCGGGGCCGCTCGTCCTGCGCGGACTCTCGCGCGCGGGCGGCACGCTCGCGTTCGCGGACGGGCTCGTGCTGGCGAGCATCGGCGGCATCGTCCTGCTGGCGATCGTGCCCGAGGCGATCTCCGCGGGCGGACCGCTCACGCTGCTGACGTTTCTCGCGGGGTTCGCGATCCTGGCCGGCGCGGAGCACATGGCCCGCATCACCGCCGGCACGCTGAACGCCGTCTCGACCGCGCTGTCGGTCGCGGCCGTGATCTTCCACGAACTGGGCGACGGGGCCGCGCTCTCGGGCGTCCTCGCCGGGCACGACCACGCGGCCGGCGGCGCGATGGCCGGCGCGGTGATCGCGCATCGCATCCCGTTCGGCATGGCGCTCTGGTGGATCCTGCGCCCGCGCTTCGGCTTCGGCGCGGCGGCCGCGGCGCTGGGGGCCGTCGGGGCGGCGACGTGCACGGGCTACGTGCTCGCGCCGGCGCTCGCCGGGTTCGTGTCGGGCACCGGGTTCGCCCACGTGCAGGCGTTCGTCGCGGGGTCGCTGCTGCACGTCGTCGCCCACGGCCACCACGCGCCCGCGTCGGCGGCGCCGGCCGCGGGCACCGAGCGCGCGAACGGCGTCGGCTTCCTCGTCGGCGCGGCGGCGGTCGTGCTCGTCTTCGGCGGCGCGCACGGCGCGGAGCACGCGGTGCCGCGCCTCGCGGACACGTTCCTCGACCTCGCGCTCGACAGCGCGCCCGCGCTGCTGCTCGCGTTCCTGCTGGCCGGCGCGATGACGTCGTTCGCGCCCGCGTCCTCGCTGGAGTGGCTGCGCCGCGGCAGGCCCCCCACCCAGGCGATCAAGGGCATGGCGATCGGCCTGCCGCTGCCGATCTGCTCGTGCGGCGTCGTCCCGCTCTACGAGGGCCTGCTGCGGCGCGGCGCGCCGGCGGCCGCGGCCATGGCGTTCCTGGTGGCCACGCCGGAACTCGGCGTGGACGCGGTCGCGATCTCGGTCCCGCTGCTCGGTTGGCCGATGGCCGTGGCGCGGCTCGTGGCGGCGGCGACGCTCGCGTTCGCGACCGGCTGGCTCGTGGGGCGCGCCGTGCCGCCGCTCCGTTCCGCGGCGCTGCCCTCGTTCGGCGCGGCCGCGGCCCCCGCCCCGGCGACGTGGACCGGGCGCGCGGTCACGGGCCTGCGCACCGGGCTGGTCTCGATCGTGGACGACACCGCGCCGCCGATCCTGGTCGGGCTGATCATCGCCGCGCTCGCCGCGCCGATCCTCGACCTCGAGGCGGTGCGCGCGATCCCCGCCGCGCTCGACGTGCCGCTGCTCGCGCTGATCGGCATCCCGACCTACGTGTGCGCGTCGGCGGCGACGCCCCTCGCGGCGCTGTTCCTCGCGCACGGCCTGTCGCCGGGCGCGGCGCTGGCCTTCCTGCTGACGGGGCCCGCCACGAACGCGAGCACGTTCGGCGTGCTCTCGCGCCTGCACGGCCGCGGCGTGGCGCTGCGCTTCGGCGGCATGGTGTTCGGCGGGGCGCTGCTCTGCGGCTGGATCGTCAACGCGGTGCTCGACGCGCCGGCGGGCGGCGCCGCGGACGCCCTCGAGGGGCACGTCCACGGCTCCGCGCTCCAGTGGGCGTGTCTCGCCGTCGTGACCCTGCTCGCGGCGGCGTCGATGGTGCGGCGCGGCGCCCGCGGGTTCTTCGCGTCGATGTCCCCCTGACGCGCGCGCCGGCACGCCCGGCGGCGGAGGAGGCTGCGGTGATCGAGGTCGGCAAGAAGGCCCCGGCGTTCACGCTGCCCGCAGAGGACGGCCGCGAGGTCGCGCTTGGCGATCTCGCCGGCCGCTGGGTCGTCCTGTACTTCTATCCCAAGGACGACACGCCCGGCTGCACGACCGAGGCCTGCGAGTTCACGGAGGGGATCGAGGGTTTCCGCGGCCTCGACGCCGTGGTCCTCGGCTGCAGCCCCGACACGCCCGAGAGCCACCGGAAGTTCATCGCGAAGCACCGGCTCGCGCTGCGCCTGCTGTCGGACCCCGGCCACGAGGTCATGCGGGACTACGGGGCGTACGGCGAGAAGACGCTGTACGGCAGGAAGACCGTGGGCGTGATCCGCTCCACCGTGATCATCGACCCGCAGGGCAAGGTGGCGCACCACTGGAAGTCCGTGAAGTCCGCGGGGCACGCCGCGAAGGTCCGCGAGAGGATCGCCGAGCTGCAGGCGGGCGGGGCGTAGCCTCGTCGGGCGGCGCGTAGCCCCGCGCCCACGAACCGGCTAGTCGGCGCGCGGGCGCCGCGGCGCCTCGCGCCGGCGGCGCGAGGCCGGCGGCGGCGCGTGCCCGGAGCCCGCGCCGCGGCTCACCAGCTTGTTGAAGTTGGAGAGGTCGCCGCCGGCGGTCTCCTCCTGCACCAGCAGCGCGAGCTTGCGTTCCTCGAACTTCTCGAACCAGTCCTCCCACGAGATCGACTCGAGCTTCCCGGCGCCGCTGTACCCCGGGAAGTCGATGCGGATCATGCCGACGTCCTCGTCGCCCCCGGTGCCGATGACGCGCGCGGGCCTGCCGCCCCGCTCCTCGGCCCACGTGCGGATCTCGTCGTGATCGGTGATCGGCTTCGCGCTCGACATGGACACACTCTTCGACTGCGACCGGCGACCCCGCGGGACGAAGGGCCGCTCCCTCTCGAAGCCGAGGATAGCCCCGCCGTCACGATCCGCCGACGTCAGGGGCGAACCAGATCACCCACGCGCAGCGCGGGCAGCGGTAGGCGACGACGTCGTGCGCCGCCCGGCCCTTGGTGGCGAAGGTGCCCCAGCGGCTCTTCTCGGGCGCGCCCTCGATCCAGCGCAGCAGCTCCTGCGAGTTTTGCGACTTGTCGAGCACGAACCCGCGCACCATCGTGACGCGGCACGCGGGGCAGTCCGGGATCACCACCATGCGTCAGTCTCCTTCGCCGCCGCCGCCGCCGGCGTCGCGGGCGGGCGGGGGGCCGGGCGCGCCGCCGGGATCCGCCGGAGCGGACCCCGGCGCGGGACGCGCGCCCCCGCCCTTCCAGCGGCCGGACTCGGCGAGCGCGGCGCGCAGCAGGAACTCGATCTGGCCGTTCACGCTGCGCAGCTCGTCCGCCGCCCAGCGCGACAGCGCGTCGTGCAGGGCGGGGTCGATCCGCAGCAGGAAGGCCTTCTTCTCGGCCACGGCGACCTGCGGCCTAGTGGTACAGCGAGCCGGTGTTGACGACCGGCTGCGTGTTGTGTTCGCTGCACAGCACGACGAGCAGGTTGCTGACCATCGCGGCCTTGCGCTCCTCGTCGAGGGCGACGACCTGCTTGGCGGCCAGCATCTCGAGCGCATGGTCGACCATGCCCACCGCCCCCTCGACGATCGTCGAGCGCGCGGCCACCACCGCCGCCGCCTGCTGGCGGCGCAGCATCGCCGCGGCGATCTCGGGCGCGTAGGCCAGGTGGCTGACGCGGGTCTCGATCACCTCGACGCCGGCCTGCGCCAGCCGGTCCTGGATCTCGCGCTTGAGCTGCACCCCGATCTCCCCGGCGTGGCCGGAGAGCGAGATCTCGTCCGTCGCGTGCGCGTCGTAGACGTCGTAGACGTAGCCGGTGGCGAGGTTGCGCAGCGCGGCCTCGCTCTGCACGTGGACGTAGTTCTCGTAGTTGTCGACCTGGAACGCCGCCTCGGCGGTGTCGACCACGCGCCAGACGACCACCGTCGCGATCTCGATCGGGTTGCCGCGCTTGTCGTTGACCTTCAGCTTGGTCGTCTCGAAGTTCCGGACGCGCAGCGAGATCGCCCGCTTCGTGTAGAACGGGTTCGTCCAGCGCAGGCCCGGCTCGCGCGCGGTGCCGCGGTAGTCGCCGAACAGCTGGAGCACGCGGCCCTGGTTCGGGTTGACCGTGAAGAGCCCCGCGTACAGGACGATCGTGGCGACCAGCACGATCGGCGCGCCGATCACCTCGCCCATCGACTGGCGCGTCGCGGCCCAGGCGAACCACGCCACCTCGGCGAGGGTCGCGAGGACCAGGAGCAGCAGGATCGGGATGCCCGGGACGGCGTCACGCCTCGTTTCGCGGATCATGTCAGCAGCCTCCTTGATATGCCGATGATATCACTCCGATAGAGGGATAGGCGCGACACCGCTCGCGGGGATCTGGCGACCACTCGGGGGTTGCGAACAGGACCGGTCAGTGGCGGTACGTCTGGTCCGCGACGGCGGGTTCGGGATCAGTGGCGGTACGTTCCCGCCGGCGCGTCGAGGACCTCCCGGACCCGCGCCCCCAGCTCCTCCGGCCGGAACGGCTTCTGCAGGAACGCAAGCCCCGGCTCGAGGATGCCCAGGGTCGCCACCGATCCCGCCGTGTAGCCGGACATGTAGAGCACGCGCAGGCCGGGCCAGCGGTTCCCCAGCCGCTGGGCGAGCTCGCGCCCGTTCATGCCGGGCATCACGACGTCGGTCAGCAGCAGGGCGGCCGGCTCCGCGGCCCGCTCCGCGAGGGCGAGCGCGTCCCGCGGCGCCGCGGACGCGACGACGCGGTACCCGCGGTCGGCGAGGGCGCGTTCGACGAAACCGCGCACGAGGTCCTCGTCCTCGACGAGCAGCACGAGCTCGCCCCGGCCGCCCGCGTCGTGGGGCGGGTCGTCGTCGGCGCGCTCCGCCGGCGCCGCCACGCGCGGGAGCAGCACGCGGAACGTCGTTCCGGCCCCCGGCCGGCTGTCCTCGACCCAGATGCTCCCGCCGCTCTGGCTGACCACGCCGTACACCGTCGAGAGGCCCAGCCCGGTCCCGCGCCCCGGGTCCTTGGTCGTGAAGAACGGCTCGAAGATGTGGGCCTGCACCTCCGGGGTCATCCCGGTGCCGGTGTCGCTCACGTCCAGCGCCACGTGCGCGCCCGCGGCGATCCCGACGCGCTCCCGCGCCTGCGCGGCCGAGACGACCACGTTCGACGTGCGGATGCGCAGCGTGCCGCCGTCCGGCATCGCGTCCCGCGCGTTGACCGCGAGGTTCATCAGCACCTGCACGATCTGGTTCGGGTCGGCCTTGATCCGGCCGGCGGCCGGGTCGAGGTCGGTCTCGACCGCGATGTGCTCGCCGATCAGGCGGGACAGCATCTTCTGGGTCTCGGCCACGATGGCGTTGAGGTCGCAGACGCGCGGCTGCAGCACCTGCTTCCGGCTGAAGGCCAGCAGCTGCGCGGTGAGGCCCGACGCGCGCTGGGCGGCGCGGGCGATCTCCGCGAGGTTGGCGCGCGCCGGGGCGTCGTCGGCGAGGCTGCCCAGCGCGAGCTCGGTGTGTCCCCCGATCGCCGTGAGCAGGTTGTTGAAGTCGTGGGCGAGCCCGCCGGCCATGCCGCCGACGGCCTCCATCTTCTGCGCCTGCCGCAGGTCCGCTTCCAGGTTGAGGCGCTCGGTGACGTCCTCGTAGGCCCCGATCATCCGCAGCGGCGCGCCGGACGGCCCGCGCTGCACGACCGTGCCGCGGATCCGGACCCAGCGCCAGCCCCCCACGCGCCCGGGCACGCGGATCTCGCACTCGAAGCGCGGCGCCACGCCGTCCATGTGCAGCTGCAGCGCGGTCCCGGCGCGCGCGGCGTCGTCCGGGTGCGCCTGCTCGATCCAGCCGGAGAGCGTCGGCGCACGGTCGCCGAGCAGCGGCGGCCGCGGCCCCTCCTGCTCGATCCGGCCCGTGGTGAGGTCCACGTCGAAGAGCCCGATGCCCGCGCTCTCCTGCGCGAGCCGCAGCCGCTCCTTGGTGAGCGCCAGCGCGGCCTGCGCCCGCTGCCGTTCGGCCCAGCGGCGCTCGCGGGCGAGCGCCGCCCCGACGCCCGCGACGGCGACGAAGAACGCGACGAGCATCGCGCCGAGCGCGCCGAGCCACGCGTTCGAGGCGGCCATCGCCTCGCGGGCGCGGATCGACGCCACCACGACCCATCCGGACCCGCGCACGGGCGCCGCGCTCGCCAGGACGGCGCGGCCCGCCGCGTCGGTGAAGCGCCCGAACGTCACCGGTGCGCCGGCCCCGTCGAACCCGACGCCGTCCGGCACCGGCGCGAGGGGCCGCGCGCGCGGGTCGCGCGGCGCCGGCGCGAGCAGCACCCGCGGGGCGCCGTCCGCCGCGGAGACCAGCCGCGTCTCGGCGGTCCGCGCCGGCGCGGTCTCCTGCCGGAGGCGCGTGTAGAGCCAGGCCGCCGGATCCTCGACGAGCACGATCCGGCCGACCTGCCGCTCCCCGTCCATGACCGCGCTCGCGAACAGCACGCGCGGCTCGCCGCGCTCGTTGCGCGCGAACGTGCAGCCCGCGTGCGGCGCCCCGGGGAGCCGCGCGGGCGCACCCTCCGTCGCCACGAGCACCCGCCCGTCCGCGGCGAGGAGGTACACCGCCTCGACCCCGCGCGCCGTCACAAACTCGGTGAGGATCGGCCGCAGGTGCCCCGGGTCGAGGGACGGCGCGTTGGCCTCGGCGGCCCCGGCCTGCGCGCGCACGCTCGGGAAGCGCGCCATGATCCCGGTGTCGCCGAGGCGGCCCTCGATCCAGTGGGCGACGATCTCCTGCCGGTCGAGGGCCCGCGCGATCAGGCGCGCGCGCCAGTACTCGAGCGCGCGGGCGCGCTCTCCCGGGACGAGGACGAAGGCGTACACGGCGATGCCGGCCGCGAGCAGCAGGACGAGCGCGGCGAACAGGATCCCCTGCCGGCCGGGACGGGTCATGGGCGTCCGAGGTCGCCGCGGATCGGCGCGAGGTCGCCGTCGACCTGCGCCTGCGCCGCGAGTTTCGGGTTGAGCGCGATCGCGCGGCGCGCGGCCGCGATCGCGCCGGCGCGGTCGCCGGCCGCGAGGCGGATCACGGCGAGGTCGTACAGCACCTCGGGCAGGACCGCCGGCTGTCTCTCGGCCTGCTGCGCGGCGAGCTCCTGGAAGCGCCGCGCGTCGGCGAACTTCTTCTCGGTGAACAGCGTCCAGCCGCGGTTCCAGGTGTCGTTGACGAGCCCGATGCCGACCAGCCGCTCCAGCTCACCGAGCGGGTCCTGGTGGTCGTCCACGCGGACGTCGATCGCGCGGTCGTTGAAGCCGCCGTAACCCCCCTTCGCGCGCGCGACGAGCAGCGCGGCGGACTGGCGGCCGCGACTGTCGCCGCCCGCCGCGTCGCCCGCGCGCAGCGCCGCGAGGAGGCGCAGCGCGAGCGGCTTGCCGCGGCTCTCGAGGTAGGCCTTCTCCATCGCGGCCACGACCGGCTCTCCCGTGAGGATGTTGCCCTGCACCGCGTAGCCCGGCCCCGAGCGGCCGCCGGCCCACGCCGCGCACCCGGGACCGCTGTAGCTGATCGACGCGCCGTCGGGCGCCACCAGCCCGACCTGCCGCCGCTCGAACTGCGGGTCGGTGCGCTGCAGCGCCGCCAGCGCCTCGGCCGGCGTCGCGCCGAGCGCCAGCAGGTCGAGGCCGTTGGGCCCGTACGCGCCGTTCGCGTAGGCCTGCGTCGCGACCGCGCCGGCGCCCGCGCGCGCGAAGGGCACGACGGAGCCGACCGCGAAGAAGCGGCTCGCGACGGCGACGCCGACCTCGCCCGTGTCCGGGTCGGCGGCCGCGATCGAGAACGTGGACGGGTGCGGCGGGGCGGCGAGCGCCGCCGCGGCGAGCGCCGCCGCGGCGAGGGGCGCGGCCAGCAGCGGAAGGGCGAACGAGCGGCCCGGACGGGTCATGGGTCCTCCTCACGCGGGAAAGACGGGCGGCGGTGCCCCGGAGTCTACGGTCTGCCGGGCCTCCGGGGGGCGCCCCGGCGCCCGGGAGCGCCTGTTGCGGGGGGCTCGACGGGCGACGGAGAATCCCGCCCGCCGCGGTTCGATCCCCAGCGGATCGGACGACGGCAGGCCGGGGGGCGAGACGGCGATCCGCCGGCTCCGGTCCGCCCGGCGGAAGGGGGCCTCATGAGTCTCGGTCGGAGGGCGGCCGCGGAGCTGCTCGGTACGTTCTGGCTCGTCCTCGGCGGCTGCGGCAGCGCGGTGCTGGCCGCGGCGTTCCCGGGAGTCGGCATCGGCCTCCTCGGCGTGTCGGCGGCGTTCGGCCTGACGGTGCTGACGATGGCCTACGCCATCGGCCACGTGTCGGGCTGCCACCTCAACCCCGCCGTGTCGGTGGGCCTCACCGTCGCCGGGCGCTTCCCGGCGCGGGAGCTTCCCGCGTACGTCGCCGCCCAGGTCGTGGGCGCGATCGCGGCGTCCGGCGTGCTCTACGTGATCGCCTCGGGCAAGCCGGGCTTCGACGCGGTGGCGTCCGGCTTCGCGGCGAACGGCTTCGCGGAGCACTCGCCCGGCGGGTACTCCCTCCTCGCCGCGCTGGTCTGCGAGGTCGTGCTCACGGCGGTGTTCCTCGTCGTGATCCTCGGCTCGACGGACGAGCGCGCGCCGAAGGGCTTCGCGCCGATCGCGATCGGCCTCGCGCTGACGCTGATCCACCTGATCAGCATCCCGGTCACCAACACCTCGGTGAACCCCGCCCGCTCCACCGGCCCCGCGCTGTTCGTCGGCGGCTGGGCCCTGGGGCAGCTCTGGCTGTTCTGGGTCGCGCCGATCGTGGGCGCCGCGATCGCGGGCGTCCTGTACCCGGCGATCGCCGGCGAGGCGAAGGCGCCGGCGGCGCCCGCCCGCGCGCGGGCCTGAGCCCCCTCCCATGGGGCCCGGCGCGGTATCGTCCGCGCCGGGCCCCGCTCGAACCCCGAACCCTCTCCCCCCTTGCCGATGGCGACCGTCTACGACCTGAAACCCGCGTTCCAGCGGCTCCTGCGGCCGCCGTGCGGCGCGCTCGCCCGCGCCGGCGTGACGGCGAACCAGGTCACGGCCGCGGCGCTGCTGCTCTCGCTCGCGACCGGCGCCGCGGTGGCGCTGCAGCCGGGCCGGCGCGGCCTCGCCCTGCTCGTCCCCGCCGTGCTGTTCGTGCGCATGGCGCTGAACGCGATCGACGGCATGCTCGCGCGCGAGCACGGGATGAAGTCCGCGCTCGGCGCCTTCCTCAACGAGCTGTCCGACGTCGTCTCGGACGCCGCCCTGTACCTCCCGCTCGCACTCGTGCCCGGCGCCTCCGCCCCGCTCGTCGTCGCGGCGGTGCTGCTCGCCGGCCTGACCGAGATGGCCGGCGTCGTCGCGCTGCAGGTCGGCGCGGCGCGGCGCTACGACGGGCCGATGGGCAAGAGCGACCGCGCGACGGTGTTCGGCGCGATCTTCCTCGCGCTGGGGCTCGGGATCGCGCCCGGCCGCTGGCTGCACGTCGCCGTCGCGCTCGTCGCGCTGCTCTCCGTCCTGACGATCGTCAACCGCGTGCGTCGCGCGCTGCGCGAAAGCGCGTAGGATCGCGGCATGCCGATCACGCTGACGTCGCACGGCGCCGCCGGAGAGGTCACCGGCAGCAAGCACCTCCTCGACACCGGGAAGGCGCGGATCCTCGTGGACTGCGGGCTGTTCCAGGGTCCGCGGGCCGAGACGCGCGAGCGGAACCGCGCGTTCCCGTTCGACGCCGCCGGCCTCGCCGCGTGCCTGAACACGCACGGGCACCTCGACCACGCGGGCAGCTACCCGACGCTGGTCAAGCAGGGCTTCGAGGGCCCGATCGTCGCCACGCCGGCGACGCGGGACATCGCGGGCCTCGTGATGCGCGACTCGGCCAAGGTCCAGCAGGCCGACGCGCGCTTCCTCGCGAAGCGGGGCCGCCCGTTCGCGGCGCCGCTGTACGACGACGACGACGCGCTGCAGGCCATCGCGCGCTACGTCGGCGTGTCGTACCACCGCGCGTACGACCTCGCGCCGGGCGTGCGCGTCACGCTCTACGACGCCGGGCACATCCTCGGCTCGGCCCTGTCGCGCCTCGAGATCGAGGGCGGCCTCGCCGTCGGCTTCACGGGCGACCTCGGCCGCTGCGGCACGCCGATCCTGCGCGACCCCGAGCCGCTCCCGCCGGTGGACTGGCTCGTCTGCGAGAGCACCTACGGCAACCGCCGCCACGACGACAAGGACACCGCGGAGGAGGACCTCGCGGCGGTGGTCCGGGAGACCGTGGCGCGGGGCGGGCGCGTGATCATCCCGTCGTTCGCGGTCGGCCGCGCGCAGGAACTCGTCTACCTGCTGCACCGCCTGCACGACGACGGCCGCATCCCGACGGTGCCGGTGTTCGTGGACAGCCCGATGGCGGTCTCCGCGACCGCGATCTTCAAGGCCCACCCGGACTGCTACGACGCCGAGGCCCGCGCCGACTTCTTCGACCAGGGGGAGAGCCCGTTCTCGTTCGAGCGGCTGTCCTACGTCGTCAAGTCGGAGCAGAGCAAGCGCATCAACACGCTGCAGGAGCCGTGCATCGTCATCTCGTCGTCGGGAATGTGCGAGGCCGGCCGGATCCTGCACCACCTCGCCAACAACGTCGGGGACCCGCGGAACACGATCCTGATCGTCGGCTTCATGGCCCAGGGGACGCTCGGGCGCGCGCTCGCGGACCGGCGTCCGCAGGTGAAGATCTTCGGCGAGCCGCACGCGGTGCGCGCCCGGGTGAAGATCCTGAACGCCTTCTCGGCGCACGCCGACTACGTCGAGATCGGGGACTGGGTCTCCCGCCTGGACCTCGGGCGCCTGAAGGGGATCTTCCTGGTCCACGGCGAGCCGGGGGCGCAGGCCCACCTCGCCGAGCACCTGCGCGCCCGCGGCGTGCGCCGCGTCGAGCCGCTGGCCGCCGGGCGGCCGGTCCCGCTGTCCTGACCTCGCGTCCGTGGTCCGTGCTCCGTGGACCGTGGTCCGTGGTCCGCGGTCCGTGACAGGCCCGTGACCGGCCCTTGGTATCAAGGGCGACATGACCCGACGCGCCCTGACCGCCGGTGAAGAGATCGCCAACGCCGTCACCCACGGCGTCGGCACGTGCCTCGCGCTCGCCGGCCTGGGCTGGCTGACGCTGCCGGCCGCCCGGGCGGGCGCGGTCCTCGAGGTCGTCAGCTTCGCGATCTACGGCCTGTCGGCGGTGCTGCTGTACCTCTGCTCGACGCTCTACCACGCGCTGACCCACGCGCGCGCGAAGCAGGCCTTCGCCGTGCTCGACCGGTCGGCCATCGGCGTGCTGATCGCGGGCACGTACACCCCGTTCGCCCTCGTGGTGATCCGCGGCGGCTGGGGCTGGTTCCTGTTCGCGGCCTCGTGGGCGCTCGCCGCGGCGGCGGTGCTGCTGACGGTCGCGTCGCGCGAGGGCTACCGCCCGCTGCGCGTGGCGATCTACGCCGTCTCGGGCTGGCTGATCGTGATCTGCTTCCGCCCCGCGGTGCGCGCGGTCGGCCCCGAGGCGATGCGCTGGCTCGTCGGCGGCGGCCTCGCGTACACGATCGGGATCGGTTTCTACGCCGCGCGCCGGGCCCGCTACTCCCACACCGTCTGGCACCTGTGCGTGCTCGCCGGCAGCGTGCTGCAGTTCGTGGCCCTCCGGCTCGCGCTGCAGCACCGGCTGGCGGTGGCCCCCTGAACGGAATGTGGGGGTGGGGCTTTGCCCCACCCGGGCCTAGGCTGGGGGGCTCTGTGGGGGTGGGGCTGTGCCCCACCCGTGCCGCCTTATAGGACGAGGGCGGCCCGGGGGCCGCCCTCGATGTCGCGAATGCGAGGCGCGCCGCCGTCAGCGGCCGGCCTCGAGCGCCGCGATCCGGATCTCGAGGTCCGGGTGGGTCGAGAACAGGCCGAGGAAGCCCTTCGTCCCGTTGATCTTGAAGGTCGCGAGCGCCTGGTGCGAGGTGTCCACCATCTCGCGCTGCCGCATCAGCTGGCGCAGGGCGGAGATCATGTTCTCGCGCCCGGCGAGCTGGGCGCCGCCGGCGTCGGCGCGGAACTCGCGCTGCCGCGAGTACCACGCGGTGACGAGCGAGCCGAGGATCCCGAGGCCGATCTCGAGCGCGATCATCACGACGAAGCTGATCATGTAGGCGAAGCGGCTGTCCACCGCCTGCCGGACGAAGAAGGCGACGACGCGCGCGAAGAAGATCACGAACGCGTTGATCACGCCCTGCAGCAGGGTCATCGTGACCATGTCGCCGTTCTTGATGTGCGCGATCTCGTGGCCGAGCACGGCCTCGGCGCCGGCGCGGTCCATCGTGTTCAGCAGCCCCGTGGACACCGCGACGAGCGAGCGCTTCTGCGAGGGCCCGGTCGCGAACGCGTTGACCTCGGGGGAGTCGTAGACCGCCACCTCGGGCTGCGGCAGGTTGGCCTGCTGCGCGAGCCGCGTGACGGTCGCGTGCACCCAGTCGAGGGCGGGATCGCCGGTCCTGCCGTCCACCACGACGGCGCCCGTCGCGCGCTTCGCGACCCAGCGGGACATCTGCAGCGACAGGAACGCGCCGCCCATGCCCCAGATCAGCGAGAAGATCGCCAGCGGGACGAGCTGCAGCCGCCCGTCGGGGCTGATGTAGCGGCCCACGCCGAGCACGGACAGCACGATCGACAGGGTGACGACGATCAGCAGGTTGGTGATCAGGAACAGTCCGACGCGCTTGAACATCGGGCATTCTCCTCGTTGAGGGGAAAACGATGATAAGCGACGGGCGCCCGCCCCGCCCATGGGCCCCCTCACCGCCCGGTTAGCCAAGCGCCGGTCACCGCAAGAAACTCAGCGCGGGAGCGGGAAGGCGATCGTCGACAGCAGCGCGTTCTCGGCCTGCCGCGAGTCGAGCCGCGTGTGCTGCACGATCACCGGCACGTCCGAGTCGAGCACCGCGGCGTACCCGCGGCCGGCCGGGATGCGCTCCGGCGCCTCCAGCTCGTCCATCCGGACGTGACGCGTGCGCCGGGCCGGGACGTCGACCCGGTACGGGCCCGCCGGCTCGCGCGTCTCGAAGTAGACGGTGATCTCGACGCGCGCGTCCTGCTCGCCGGTGTTCAGGATGCAGAGCGCCTCGTGGCTCCTCATCTCCGGCTCGGGACCGTGGCTCCACGCCGGGATGTAGCCGTCCGCGATCGCCCAGCGCCGCGCCCCGAGCGCCGCGCTCACGACCGGCTCCCGCGCCCGCCCGACCGCGCGTCGAGCGCGGCCAGCGCGAGGCCGAGGGCCGCCCCGAAGACGACGTGGGCACCGATCATCAGCGCGTTGCGCGAGAGGGGCTCGCGCGTGGCGCTCGGGTGCAGGCCCGCGACGGGCAGCCAGCCGAGGTAGCTCGCCGTCCAGACGCCGAGCCCGAAGAGGATTCCCTTGGCGACGGGCGGCCCCGGCAGGCGCGGCTCGACGAGGCCGTAGATCGCGCCGGTCGCCGCGCCGTAGCCGAAGTGCCCCGCGAGCGTGGCCGCGAGCCGCTGCTCGTCGCGCGGCAGGAGCGCGTCCGCACCGGTGGCCTCCGCAACGTTCATCGTGATCACGCGCGGCGGCAGCGGCCGCCGGGCCTCGCGCGGGAGCGCGCGGAAGGCGCCCGCCATCAGCGCGGTCATCGGCGCGGTCGCGACCGCTCCCGCCGCGCTCCCGGCCAGCACTCTCATCGTCATCGTTCTCATCGTGTGAGAGTAGCGAGCGCCGACCGGCTCGGCCCGTTGCGAATGGACGCCGGCGACCGCCGGCCCGCTCGGTCCGTTGCGAGTGACCTCTCACCGGCGGTGAGAATCGCCGACCGGCGCCTCGCAACCGGAGCCTCCGCTGGTTCCGTCGTACGATGACGGGGCGTTGGACGCCCGGGCCTGCGCCTTCTTTCTTCGAGGGAGGCTCACGTGCGGACGTCGGCACGATCTCATGTTGCGATGGCAGGTCTCGTCCTGGCGCTGTCCGGCGCCGGCTGCACCACGATGTCGGAACAGGACCAGCGCGCGGCCGCCAGCCCCGCGAGTCTCGTCGAGGTGGACAGGGGCGTGTACCTGCTGCGGTCCGGGAGCGCCGACGCCCTGCTGTCGCTCGGCCAGCGGGCCGACGTCAAGGTGCTGCGACTCGGCGCGCTGGACCGGGAGCACTTCAGCGAATCGCACATCGCGCGCCTGCGCGACTGGGTCAACGCCGGCGGCACGCTCTGGGTCGAGGGCCGCGCCGCCGACGAGCAGTTGCTGCAGCCGCTGCTCCAGGTGAACGTGGAGCGCTTCGACTTCGAGAAGACGGCGACCGGCGACCGCGGCGGCGAACTGATCGTGCGAAACGCCTCGCCGCGGATCCGGATCGCCGACGACCCGCTGATGACCGGCGTGGACCAGTTGTACCTGTACCCGCGGTTCCGGTTCGACGGAACCCCGAACGCGAGGCCGCTCGTCACGATGACCGACTCCGGCGGCAACTCCGGGATCGTGCTCGCCGCGGTCTCGCTCGGCCAGGGAACCGTCGTCCTCGACGGGACGGCACGCGAGAGCCGCTTCCTGTTCGGCAGGATTCCCGGGTTCGACCCGGACCACCCCAACGCGGTGCGGAAGGGCGACACGTGGGAGGCCTACGACTGGCCGCAGCTGGTGCGCAACGCCGCCGGCCTCCCCGCCACCGGCGAAGGGACCGGCACCGGCTCCACCCAGCCCGAGGCCCCCTGAATGGGGCGGCCCCTCGCGGGGCCGCCCCTCCGACATCCGCTTACGGGCACGCCTCCGCGCGCCGCGTCCCGCACGCGGCGCTCGGCTGCGGCCGG
>JADHED010001382.1_pt1 | contig 20910 bp, 16 predicted proteins | sample 8952041 | NCBI WGS metagenome assembly JADHED01 (sample SAMN16124423, study PRJNA663239) | bioreactor sludge metagenome | isolation source: sludge (control) | place: India:Bengaluru | collected 2018-09-08
CAACGCATCCCCTCGACGGCCCGGTCGTCAAGGACGGACTTCATCGGACGCTTACGTCGCTCTGGGAATCCCGGTCAAGGTCGTGCGGATCGACCTCGCGGACGGTGCGATCGTGGCTGTCTGCGCCGCGGGTCGGCACCGGCAACGGATTCCAGTCCTCGACCTGCCGCTCCCCGATCCTCCTCCGGACGGATCGGAGTGGATCGAGGCGTATCGGCACTGGCGGCGCGGACTGTGGGGATAGCGTCCGGTGCTCGAAGAAGTCGGGCCCCCGCCGGATCGAACCCGCGACCCACTTGAGTCCGATGACGGAACGACATCGCGTATCGGGTGCCGGGCGCTTTCCGGGCCGACCTCGCCTGCTGCCGAAGCGATTGAGCGAAAAGAGCTTGGAGCAGGCTCTCGTCGGACGGCTGCCACCAGTCGGTGTCGCTCCGAACGCGCGGCCGTGCCGTGAAGTGGACGAAAGCGTGGACACCGGGTCGGCGGTTCGACCCTCTCGAAGTTCCGTAAGTTGTTTGGATTGAGTGGTCGGGACGGCGGGATTCGAACCCGCGACCCCTTGAACCCCATTCGTTCGGAACCACCTAGGCCCGCCGCGTCGATCCTAGGACGCGGCATGCGGCACCTCCTGTAACGATCCTAGGATAGCCGAGGATGGCTGCGGCTGTAGCAACAGCACCAGCGACAGCACCGGCCGCTACAGGCACGTTGGACTCGATACCGGCCTAACGTCCCGATCACATCCTCATCCGCGAGTAGACCGCCTCGACATCGCAGGCCTCTCCACCCTCAATCGTCAGCCGGCCAGCACCACTCCCGTCCACCGACAGAATCGAGTCCTCCCCGAGAGCCAGACTCAGGCAGCCCAGCGTCTTCACGAATACGTTCACGCCCTCCACCTCGAACCAGTCGTCCTCCTCTCGAGTCACTCGAACGGAGTACTTTCCCGGCTTCGGGCTGGTCCCAGAGAACACGGCCTTCACGTCACACTTCTCCTTGCTCTCAAGGAAGATCAGCTCGCCACCGCCACCTGGCAGTTTCAGGATCGCTTCTTCTGCGTATGCGTAGACATAGCAGTACCGCGTCTGAATCAGGACCTTCTCCTCGCTCACCCGATACAGGTTCTTGCCTCTTCTCGTGACGGTGACCTCGTAGCTCTCGGCAGTCGCCGGGCTGCAAATCGTCGTCAGCGTCAACGCCGTGACGCCTGCCATGGCCCATCTGCGCATACTCCACATCGACGCCTCCGTCACTCAGAAACCACGTCCGGAAGCAGGTCCTCGTCTGAACGCACTCCGGCCGAAACGACAAACTCTCGCTTCGCCCCTCATTGAATGAGCATCACAGACTGAAGAAACAGATCAATCTCGTTCCTGGCCGATGTGGTCAACGGTCCGCCGTGGGTCGCACTGATTCGCAACACAGCTTTACGATTCGCAATCCAGAACCCCCTCGCTCGCAGTGCCATCCCCTTGTACTGCCACGGGTACTCGAGACGAAGAATCGGCGACCCCGCACCGAACGTGTCCTTTGTTAGAACCAGGTCGCCCCGGGGAACCCCGATTGAGTCAGCGAAGACCATCGACAGCTGCCGAAAGTATGCTGTCCAGGAAAGGCCTGGCGGCGGCAGCTTCTCCCCCGGCAGATTCGGTATCACGGTCACCGTGTACAAGACGATGCAGGACTCGTATTCCTTCACGGCCTGATAGGCATGCCCCGTGACACTCGCCTGCTCGGCTGCGACCTTCTCGGGCGCCGTCGGAAACAGGGCCCCGATGCCGTCCTCGCGTGACACCCATGCCTGTGGAATCACCGGCGGGGACTGCGCCACGGCGCTATGAAACGCCTCTGCGCTGTCCTCACCTAGCGCTGCCGCACGTACTCCGCAGAGGAGGTCCGGCAGACAAAGAACCACCGGAGCAAGGAAAGCCCAGACAAGAACTGCCAGCGCCTTGACCCATCGAGTGTCTCCATGACCGGAAATGTCCAGAGTACCCTGCAGCGAACGGCTCCGACTCATCCTCGCGGCTCTCCTTGCTCTATCACCCAGAGGTCTACTCCGGTACGCCTGCCTGCCGAGCCACAAAGGTGTTGCGGACACGGCGCGATCGGCTAAAGTAGAGACCCCAGACGATCAGGATCAGAGACTCTCGAACTATCCCGCCGAAGAGCTCAGACGCCATCGGATTCAGTATCTGTGGCGGAAGATCTGAGATCGACGAGTACTGCACGAAAGTCATCAGCATGGATCCGATGAAGCGGATTCCGAGATAGCCGAATGCCAGCTGCCGTCCGTTCGGCGGGGCTTTCTCCAGGAGAATACTCACGACTATTCCGAGAACCACGATCACCGCCGCCCCGAAAAAGCCAGGGATCAGGAAGCTCTTCAAGGCCGGGAAGCGGGAGAAGTAAGGCGACAGCTGCTCCCAGCTCCTCATCAGCTGCCCGCCAGTCGCCAAAGGCGAGAGTATGCCGACAGAGATGATGAAGAACCTGAGCCATCCCCCGATGCCCACGGGACCATCTAGGAGCGACTGGGTCGACGCAACATCCGAAGCAGGCGTGGTGGGAGGCCAGGCATTCGAGAGCGGTCGATGGGCCCCCAGTCCCGGCCGGGCAGACACCGGTAGCGGGGGGACAGCCGGGATCGAAATGCCCTCGAGCTCCGATAGCGGACGCCAATCCGATATGCCCGCTCGCCAAGCAAGCTCGTTCCCAGCGAGCTCGCCCCGCTGCAGAAGTGCATTGACCTCCTCCAGCGAATAGCTCTCCTGCTGCCCCTCTGGCCGCAGGACGAAGATGCGCGCACTTCCGCTCGTGCTCTCGAACGGAATCAGTGCCCCAGCGCCCCCCTCCGTTGACGCCGGAGAGGCGGGTCCCGGCTCTCGAGGAACCGGATGCCGAATGGAGGCGCCGCAGGCGTAGCAGAAGGACGCTGAGTCGGGGTTCTCCTTACCGCAGGTCGTACAGAACACGAATGTCTCCCCTTACTCACAGATCCTCGAGCCCACGTACACCCAGGAGTACCCCGGCGGCGTGCGCGTGCAATTCGAGGCCGACTAGAAGCGTAGTGATGAGATCACGCTGTCGCAGATTGGCCGAAGTATCGGCTCCAGCTTCTCCGCGTATGAAATCGTGAAGGTAAATGACTCTGATCCGTTCAGCACACGGACCAGCTGGACGCGAAAGGGCCCAATCGAATCGCTCCCCGAGCGGCTGTATTCCGATACGAGAAGATAGCGGGTCAGGTGCCTGACGCGGCGAGTCCCCCACCACCTCGTAATTCGTCCTCCGAACGCAACGTAGCCCTTTCCCGTCTCCGCTGCCAGGCTCCTGTCGAAGACCGCGAGGTCTTCATCTGACGCACCAGCGACGTCTTCCTGCGTCACCGTTTGCGCCGGATAGAAGCGAAAGTTCGCCAGGGCGATCGTCCTCTTCTGATCGTCGTAGAGGTTCGCTGCGAAATTGAGATCGCTTGTGGCGAACACTGCTCCCGCCTGATCCGCGGTCTTTGCGCCCACCAACGCATCGAGGGTCGTCCGGAAGTTGTCGGAAAGGACCTTCCAGTTTCTTGGGAGTTCCACAGACACGCCATGTGGCACGTGCACTCGCACGTATGAGGCACCGAGAAGTCTAGACGGCTGCGCCGTTCCGCTTTCGTCGCCTTCGCCCGGCGAGGTCGCCGTGGTTCCCATTGGCGGATCCAGCCGCGCTCTGCTCTCGTTGGCGACACTGGATTCAAACCCTACAGGTCGGGCCGCGCTTCCAGTCGATGAGTCATATCGCGATGTAATTGAGGGAAGCCATAGGAGACTTATCGCGTAGAGCACGACCGCGCCTGTTGAGGCGACACCGGAAAACGCCAACCAGGGCCGTCGAGTCACCCTCGCTGCGATGGCCACGAAGAGTCCAACGATTACGAGAATCGCAACAGGCACGGCAGCGGAATGGCCGATCAGGTATCCGAATTCATACGCGTCAACCGATCTCGATGACAGGCGTCGCACACTGCGGAACACTTCTGCGAGGGCTATGCCGAGGAGCACGAACGCGAACAGGATTCCGCGAGTCCTTCCCCTCATGAAGCCTCGGGCACGGCTCTGATGTGAAGGTCGCGGTTCCGACCGAGCGAGCACCTCCCCCACGGTCGTCCATGCATCGCTGCCGACGACACGGCACGCAGTGCCCGAAGAAAGGGAGCCAGATTCCTCTCGCTCCCGCAGGTCGGACACCCGGTAGGGGCCTTGGGTGCCCTCCAACGTTCTAATGAAGTATGTGGTCTCCGAGCTGGTCGAAGCCGCCGCGCCCACTGCTGCCACAGGACTTCCCGATGACGGTGTGGCTCCGCCGCCGGCGACACGATTGGAGGACGCCGATTCAGCTGCGCAGCGCGCTGAGGCCTGCGCATGGCCCGGCGTCGCCGGCGGCGTCTGCAAACGCTGCCCGTCCTCCGGCTCGTGCTCGCCGTTCTCCGAGCTCTGTCGCTCCGGTTCCGCATTCGGCTTCGTCCTGTCATGTTCCGGCTCGTACATCGTCGTTCCGCACTGAAGGCAGAACCGTGCATGCTCAGGATTCGAGGTGCCACACGCTATGCAGAACATCGGCTCGGAACCACCTCGGCCCACCGCGTCGATCCCCGGACCCGGAATCCGGTCCTCTACCGCCGATTCTAGGATAGCCGCGTCCCTGAGGTAGCGCTCCAAGGACCAGCGGACGTCGGGCGTCTGAAGGGGCCGTCCGTCATGAAGAACACTCCGTCCCGAAGCCGAATTCGGTATTACAACCCCGTGCCGTCGTCTTCTATCTCCGAGGCCAGATAGGTGGCGGCGCGGGCTCCGCTCCGATTCGCGTCAGGCACTCGAAGACCGCGGTCATGGCCTCGGCCTGATCGAGATACACGCACCGGATGGGGTCGAGTTCGTCCACGCGGGAAAGCAGGACGTTGATCGTTCCGGACGGCCGATTCCCCCGAATAGCAGACGTCGGGGGGATCTTCTTCCGCTTGAAGCTCACAGAGGTGGCGCTCGGTCGCTGCCGCGTCGCCTCTAACAGGCTGCTGAAGAGATGCCACTTTTCGGAGGGAGGGTCGCCGTAGGACGTGCTGGGGACGACGCGAAGCCCACGCGTCGCCGCGATTCGAGGCTCGAGAGCCTTTCTCTCGCCTCCCAATCCGTTCAGAAGGCGCTTCGGGAGCGTGGCGCCTCAGGCGGCGGCGGGGTCCAGGCGCGCGATGCGTATGAGGTTGTAGGCGGTCATCGTGGAGAGGAAGTCGGCGGCGACGCACGGTATCCCTCGGAATCGGGTATTCGCCTTGCCGGCCGTGGCCTTCACCCAGCCGAAGATCTCCTCGACCCGCTTCCGTCGGACCTGGCTGACGGCGTGTCCGGGGTGGCGTGTCGTCCTGCCGTCGATCGCGCTGCGACGACCGCTGGTGTTCTGCGTGACGTGAGGCGTGGCGTTTCGCTCCCGAAGCTCATCGACGAAGTCATGGGTGTCGTAGCCCTTGTCGGCTCCGAGGGTGATCCGCCGCTTCCCGCTGAAAGCCTCGACCAGCTCCAGGGCCGCGCTCCGCTCTCCCCATCCATCGGTCTCCGTCACGGTGGCACCCACGCAGAGCCCGTTCCGGTTCTCCATGAGCGCGTGCCCGAGGGAGGCCATCTGAGCGACCTGACCGTTCCCGCGGCAGTACAGCCTCGCGTCGGGGTCGGTCGTCGAAGCGTGGGTGTCGTTCCTCCGTTCCTCTCCCTTGAAGTCGACCTCGGCCTTCCGGCCCCCGGAGGCGGGCGGTTTGCCGCCGCCCTGCCGAGACCGGAAACTCTTCAGGGAAGCGTTGGCCTCGATCATCCTTTCGTCGACCGTGAAGTAATCGTCGAAGAGAAGCCTTCGACACCGGGCCTCTTCGAAGACCTCGGTGAAGAAGTCGAGGTAGATGTCGGCCGAAAGGAGCCTCTCGCGGTTCTTCGAGAAGGTCGTCGCGTCGAAGGCCGTCCCCACGCCGGGCAGGTCCAGGAACCAGCGAAACAGGAAGTACATCGCTGAACTCATCTGGGCTGCGCCTGACACCTTCGACCGGCATTCAAATTAATGCGCAGCCTTCGCATAAGTGATCTGCTATCGCTGAGGGCCATCCCGCAAGATGGAGAGCCGAAGCGAAGAGATCCGGTCCGCCCCTACTCAGTGTAACCTTACCGGTCGTGAGGAGGCAATGAGACGTCGGCCTTGGGTCCCGCCAACGATCGCGTGCGCGGTTGGGCTCGTGCTGCTCCTCGTTCTTCTCATTCCCGGCGTCCTCGGACGGGCCGAACCGGCCGCCGTGAACCATCCTTCGGCTCGGGCGGCGCGGCGCGAGGGCAACCTGGCACTTGAAAGGCGTGCGGCGACCCTCCGCGGCCTCCTCGACGCAGGTGCCTGCATGGGCTATGGCGGCCTTCAGACGCCCACTCGGGCGCTCCGGCCGGAGGAACAGGCCGCGCTCCCCCCACCTCCGCCCGAAGAGGCGTCCGTGCCGCCTGCCTCGCTGCCCGATGGACAACCCTTCAGCGGGTCCCTCCTGGATTTGCTCCGCCAGTCGACGGTGCTCGTCTTGGTGACCAGCTCAGACGGGACACTGAGCAGTGGTACCGGGTTCTTCGTGGCGCCAGGCGCAGTCCTGACGAACCGGCACGTCGTCGCGACCGGGCCTGGGCGACGCGTCCTGGTGATCAACCGCGTCATCGGTGCCAAGAATGCCGAAGTCGAAGCGGAGAGCGCCGATGGGCCTCCGGGCACTCCCGATTTCGCCCTGCTGCGAGTGCCCGATTCTGACCGCGCAGTTGCGCTGACCTTCGGTCCTCCCGCCGAGCTGCTGGTGAACGTCATTGCTGCAGGTTTTCCCGCGATGGTCCTCAAGACGGACGATCGTTTCCGGAAGCTCCTCAATGGCGAGGAACACGACCCGCCGGACCTGACCGTGACGACAGGCATGGTGGGCCAGATACAGCCAAGGAATGGAGTCACGAACCTGCTCCACCGCGCGCAGGTCACGCCCGGAAACAGTGGCGGGCCGCTGGTGGACTCGTGCGGCCGCGTTCTTGGCGTCAATACCTACATCCTGGCCGAGAAGGAAGGGCACTGGGACTACTCGCTCGCAGCCGCTGATGCCGTGCGGTTCCTCGCCTCCCACAACGTTGCAGTCCGCACTTCGACAAGCTCCTGCAACCCGGGCGCGGCCGCGATTTCGCCTGACAACCCTAGCCGCGAGCGACAGGACTGACTGGCATGGTCCGCCAGCCCATCGCCGAGACGTCGCTCTCCGGACTCCGGCCAACCGGCGTCGCAGGTCGCCGCGTCCTCGACTGCTGGGACCAGATCGATAGCTATCTGAGGAACGAGCATGGCGCGGATCTCGCCGACCTGTTCGCGGAGCCAGTCGCTCAGTCGGGGAGAATCGTCTGGTTTGGCCCGGAGGGGAAGCTCCAGCATTTCCGCGATCTCGGGCCCGATGAGCAGAATGTGCTGCAGGGAGCCCTCAGGGAGCGAGTAGACCGGCTGGACGCCGCGGTCACGCGCTTAAGAGGCTCTGCCGACGTGGCAGCCCGCCTCATCGGTGAGACCTTGGAGCTAGCACAGCAAGTGCCCGGTGCTGTCGAAGATGCCCTGTGCGCGGTCAATGGTGTTCCTGTGCTCATCAACTGGAGCCTGGAACCGGAGGGAGCGCCTTCGCCGAAGGCGCCGCTCAGGGAGTTCGTTCGACGCGCCCCTCCACCTCCGCCGAGACCGGACACAGCCGCATCGCCGGAAGCACCACCGGGAGGGGATAGCCCGATTGTCCCTACCCCACCCCCGACACCCCCCGCTCCGCCACCGCCAGATCCCGTCAGGGTAAGAGAAGAGCCAAGAGTTGCCCCGATCGCACCTCGAGCCGATGCGCGGCCCTTTCGATGGTGGTGGCTGCTTTGGATCATTGCCGCGCTGCTTGCAGCCGCGATCGTCTACCTGCTGATTGCGTGCGGTCCCTGGGCCCGTACCCGAGGATGCTGCTGCCCTCCATTGGCCAGCGCGCCGACAGATCCTGAAGTCGAACGCGCTGCGGCCCTTAGCGAGGAGATCGCGCAGCTCGAGCACAAGCTCGGTAGCGCTCCGCCCTGCTCCGCAGCGACTCCAGCCGGGTCGGATCCGAGCGCGGAGTTCGACCGGCGCCGAGCTGAGGCAGGTGCCACAGAGGGAGACCTCACCATTACCCTTATGTGGAACACGTCGTCGGACCTGGACCTGCTCGTGACATGCCCGGACGGCCAAACGACGATCTTCTATGGGAACAAGCAAGGATGCGGCGGCAGCCTGGACGTGGACGCCAACCTGAAAGACCAGATTCAGGAACGGCCGGTGGAGAACGTATTCTTTGGAGCCGGCGCTTGGTCTCCCGGAATCTATCGCGTAGGCGTTATCAACAGCCGACACCGCGGCCCCGGCGACCGTGACGACTTCCAGGTCGAGGTCAAGAAGCGCGGGCAGACCGTGGTCAGAAATGGCACCGCTGTCGCGTGCGCAGTCCCCGGTCGATGCCGGCCTGAAGAAGCGGTCGAAGTGATCGAAGTTCAGATGCCATGAGCCCAGTCCAGGGACCGATAGGATGGTAGCTCGATGCTAAAGAGCCTATGCCGCTGGCAGAAGGGGAGCGTAGTCACGCTCGTCCCCAACAGCGGGGTCCAGTTTCTCGATTTCGGTGTGACTCCCACGTACGCGGCGACAGTACAGCAGCGCTTTTTCTGCGAGACTCGCATGGACGAGCTCGACGCAGATGGCCGCCCAGCGGAACTCCTCCACGCCGTGGAGCACGACCCGGACAAGGAACCCTACTACGTCGACGTAGCCAGCAATAGGCGGGTCCCGATCTCAGAGGACTCGGTGTTCTCCGTTCGCGGCGAGCAAGGGCTCGATGCATGGTCCGGGCGATGGCTGCCCGTGCCGGTGCTGCGGGTCCAGGAGGACGGAGGATTCGCGGACGGTCCTTGGAACTGGGCCCGCCTTTTCGTGACCCGGCTCCCCGAACCCGACACAGATGGGCATCGCTGGCGAATCACGCTGGCGCTCGACACGCTTATCGCAGAACGCCCCGGGGACCAGCGCTATCTCATGCCAGAGCCGCGAGATGCCGCCGAAATGACCCCCTTTGGCCTGGCGACAGCCTTTCGCGATGTGAACGTCTTCCTCCGCCTGTCCTGGGTGCGTGGATGGCTGCGGGACAGCTTTCTTGCTGCGGAGAGCGCGCGTCGCGGTGGTCGAAAGGTGACGCTTGATGGCCTGAACCGGGCCGGCCTCTACCTGGCCACGTATCTCACCATGCTCAAGGTGCTCGGCGCAGACGACCATGGCGCAGATACCCCTGACGGGCCGCTGATTCCCCGTTTACGATTTCTCGACGAAGCGCCATACGTGCGCGACCGAGCGGCAATCCCGGTAAACCTGGTGATTGACGTAGGCAACAGCCGCACGTGCGGAATCCTCATCGAAGAGGGCGCCGAAGGGGCTCAAAGGCTCGACATGAGCCAAGCCTACCGCCTCGAGCTGCGCGATCTGTCGAACCCCGCGCATACGTATGCGGATCCTTTCGAGAGCCGAATCGAGTTCCACACGGCGAACTTCAACTTTGGCGCCTATTCGAAGATGGCCGGACGTCCGGTCCGCGACGCCTTCTGGTGGCCGAGCCCGGTCCGTATCGGGCCCGAAGCCGCATGGCTGGCTTCACTCACTGATGGGACTCATGGGCGCAGCGGTTTGTCGAGTCCAAAACGCTACCTGTGGGATCGATCGGAACGTACGACACCGTGGACCAACAATGACGGCCTCCTGGCCCCAGGTGAACGGATTCCTCCGATCAGGGGGCCTATTCCCAGTCAGCTGACGCAGAAGGGGGACCTTCTCAAGCCCGGCGCGCTCCCGGGAATGAAGCCTGCCTATTCGCGGAGTTCGCTCTACATGCTGACGCTCTGCGAACTCCTGACCCACGCGCTGATTCAGATCAACGCGCCATCGACCCGTGCCCAGCGTAGCCGCAGCGAGGAGCCTCGCCAGCTGCGGCGAGTCATCCTAACGATGCCCTCGGCAACGCCTGTCGCCGAACAAAAGGCACTCAAGAACCTGGTGAAGTGGGCTGTGGACCTGCTCTGGAAGGTCATGGGTTGGGACGCGAGCCACCCGCTGCGCCAGCGTCCAGAACTGAAGCTGGACTGGGATGAGGCTACCGCTACCCACCTCGTCTATCTTTACAACGAGATCACGCAGAAACTGCAAAGTGCACCAAGTGACTACTTTTCAATGCTGCGCCGAAACCGGCAGGAGTCGGGGGGGCGTCCCATGCTGCGGATTGCCAGCATGGACATGGGTGGCGGCACCACTGACCTCATGATCATCCAGCACGAGATAACCGACAATGACCGTGCGATCCTCCCGCGGCAGCTGTTCCGTGAGGGGTTCCGCCTGGCCGGCGACGATATCTTGAAGCAGGTGATCGAGGACGAGGTCCTGCCGTGTCTGGGCCGAGCGCTCGCGGCTGCCGGGGTCGCCCACCCCGTGAATTTCCTGGCAGAGCGATTCAGCGGAGATCGGGAGAGCATGGCCCAACAGGAGCGGACGCTCCGTGCTCTGTTCGTGAGTCAGGTACTTCGCCCCGCGGCGCTCGCGCTGCTGGCGCGGTCTGAGGTGGCTGGCCGACGCGCAGAGGACGAGGCCGTGACCGTTCGCCTGGTGGACACGTTTCCTTCCGACCGGCTGCCGCGACCCGCGGTGATCGACTATGTGGTGGAAGCGGCCCGACGGAACGGAGCTCCAAGCTTCTCCTTGGACCAGGTAATGCTCGAAACCCGGCAGGATCGGATCGCCGCGACAATCAGAGGAGTCGTCAGTCCGATGCTGACGGATCTGTGCGACGTCGTGCGCGCATATGATTGCGACGTTCTCCTGCTCTCCGGTCGGCCTTCGCGCTTGCCGGTAATCAAGGACCTGATCATCGGCCAGGCCCCTGTCCCGCCGGGCCGCACGATCCCCATGGATACGTATGAGGTCGGGAACTGGTATCCCTTTCACGCGCCGACCTTCCGGATCGAGGATCCGAAGACCACCGCGGCGGTCGGCGCGATGCTTTGCCAGGTCTGCGAGGGGCAAGTGGAAGGCATGCTGGTTCGCGCAAGCGAGATCCGGATGCGATCGACCGCTCGCTACATCGGCGTGATGGAGCGCAATGACCAGATTCGGTCGCACCGTTTGATCTTCTCGGACATTGATCTGGACGAGCGCAACATTCAGCGGAGCCAGACGGTCGCAGTCACGCCGCCAGCCTTCATCGGCTATCGCCAACTCCCTCTAGAGCGTTGGAAGACGACAGCCCTCTACTTCCTGGATTTTCGCGACACGCGTCGGGTCGGGGACCTGCGTATGCCACTGACTGTGACTCTCGAGCGCGCCACCGACGACGGCGGAGACGAGGGCGCGCAAGAGGCGTTTTCGCTGCGGGAAGCCCGCGACGCAGTTGGCACTGACGCCACCGACATGCTGCGCCTGAGCTTCCAGACGTTGCGCGTCGAAAGAGATCAGGAGGCGGGATACTGGCTCGACAGCGGCGTACTGTCGATCAACTGGGTGAGCTGAAGGTGATGGACAGCGCAAGAGACGAAGACCTCGCAAACACATGCCTCCGGATGGCCAGAGCAGCGAAGGACGCGCTGGCCTGGGTCGGAGACAACGCGAAGCTGGTCGGACCCGCTCGGTCAGGGCTCGAGCGCTGCCTCAAGCGGCATGTCGTGGAAGCGACGCGTCTAGCCATCGCTGCCAGGCGACCGATGTCGGCCGCTGTGTTCGGGCCCAGTCAGGCCGGCAAGTCATTCCTCATCGGGAAGTTCATCACGCCTCCCGGCCGTCCGACCCGTGTGGTGTTCGAAGGAGAGGCGCTGGATTTCCTGAGCCAGGTGAATCCCCAGGGTGGCAAGGAAACGACCGGGCTAGTGACACGATTCTCCACCACCACAATCGAGACTCCGCCGGGGTTTCCTGTGGTCCTCCGGTTGCTGCGGGAGATCGATCTCGTCAAGATCCTCGTGAACACCTTCGTTCTCGATCTGTCCGGCAGCTACGAGTCGCGCGAGCACCTGAGCGCGAACTGGGTCGGTCGCTTGGTCGCCGAAGTGGAACCTCGCGTCGAGAGCTCTCCGACCGGGGGCCTCTGCATGGAGGACGTGCTCGAAGCCCGCGAGTATCTCGAGGAACGCTTGCCCTCCCACCCTTACGTCCAGCTGCCCGAGGTGGCTGAGGCGTACTGGCCCGCGATGGAACGTTTGCTGCCCTGCTTGCCGCTCAAGGCGCGCATCCGTGCCTTGTCGCCGCTCTGGGGAGCGCTGCCCGAGCTCGATGCGTTGTTCGCGGACCTGAAGTCGGCTCTCGACCAGCTCGGGCATGCTCCGGTGGTCTTCGCGCAGATGGACAGCATCCGGGACACCTCAGCCGGCGTCCTGCACGTCGATCGCATCTACGAGCTGTCGCAGACTGGCGGTCCCGGTGCACAGACGGTGCGGCTCGCTCTGGAGGACGGCACCCACGTGACGCTGCGGAAGTCAGTGGTCACGGCACTGACCTCCGAGCTGAGGGTTACGCTGGACAGCACCCCTTGGCCGTTCCTCGAACACACCGACCTACTCGACTTCCCCGGTGCGCGCTCACGGGAGGCGAGCTCGGTCGAAAAGTACCTGCGGCGGCCCTTCAAGGCGGGCTCGGAGAAGCCGCCGCGCGAGCACTGCTTTCTGCGGGGCAAGGTCGCGGTGCTCTTTGATAATTACGTGGCGGACCTCGATCTCAACGCAATGCTGCTTTGCATTGCCGATAGCAACCTGGAAATCCGAACGCTGCCCGAACTCATCGAGGGCTGGGTACAGAAGACACACGGGAGGACACCGCAAGAGCGGGCGGGCCGGATCACGAGTCTGCTGTTCTGCATGACGAAGTGCGATCGTCTCTTCGATCTGGCCGCCGGCGCAGGGATCGAACAGCAGATCGAGAATCGTTTCCGGACGAACTTCGACGAGTTTCCCGGATGGACGCGCGAATGGCATCCGGGTCGTGCGTTTGACAATACGTTCCTCCTCCGGAATCCCAAAGCAATCGAGCAGCGAGGGGTCTTCCACTACGAAGGTGCCGCAGCCAACCGTGTCGTCCGCGACGAAGCGGCACTGATGCCCGATTTCGAGACCCGCCTGCTTCCAACGTTCTACCGGGCGCTCGCCGACAACCGGACCGCCGTGACCCACATCGCGGACCTGGACGGAAAGATGGCTGCGCTGATGTCCCTTAACGATGGCGGCACCTCGTACCTTGCGCAGGCACTGAGTCCGGTCTGCGATCCCGACTTGAAGCATCAACAGATCCGCCCTCGAGTGCAGGCGCTGGCCGTGGAGATGAAGGGCATGCTCGCGGCGTACTATGACGAGGACGACATCAAGGCCAGGGTAGACGGACGCACTCGCCGGGCCGTTGATGCCTTCCGCACAATGGCCTCGCGTGTGAATCCCGCCCTCGGGCTGCTCCTGCACGAACTCGGAGTGGAAGAGGCAGCGTTGCGTCAAGCCTATTTCGAGTACTCACGCCGCGACGGCAAGGCCAGTGCCGTCGCATCGGCAGCGGTAAAGCCTGCCGCTCGTAACGACTTCGGTATCGATCTGGACGCCCTCGAAAGCGAGTCCCACGCGACGGCGGGGGCGCCGGCGCTACCGCCGCGCGAGACCTATGGAGGAACCGCTGTGGGGCGATGGTTGGAAGGCCTCATGCGAAAGGCCTCCGATCCGTCGTTGACCGGTCGCTTCGGTCTCGCGCCCGAACAGTTCCAGGTCTTCGTCGATGAACTGAGAAGCGGCGCGAAGCGACTCGGCCTGATCGAGCGCATCGACCTTCACGCCGATCGACTGCTCGGCTACCGACAGGCGCTGCCGGCGACAGCGGCGGCAGTGGCCCTGGGTGCGAGCCTGATCATCAACGACTTCATCAGCGATGCGGGGCGCCGCTTGATGGAGGACCATCCCGACCCGGAACTCGCGGCCCGCGCCAGGACCGCTTTCTCGCCACCGCCCGCGCTTGCTCCCGGGCAGCTGCCGACCCTGCCGGAAGAAGAGACAGCCCTCGGTGTCCTAAGGCGGCAGTACCCCACGGAGTGGACCAAGGCCTTCTTGGCGTTTACCAGGGAGAACGCGGCTTCCACTAGCGGGCGGCTCGTAGATCCGGAGCAGAACGCGCGCCTTGGTGCGATCCTAACCGCCTGCAGCCTGTGAGGGGACAATGACGACACGTCTGCCGTGCACGATCCGGGACGACAACGCATATCCTGACTGTGGGGTCGTCGCGGTGGTAATTCCAACCTCAGCCGGAGGCACGGGAGACCCTCTCGAGGTCGTGATCGCGCAGGACGATCCCGGTCTCCCCTACCTCGGACCAAGTGGCTGGCAGCCGACGGAGTACCGTTGGCGGTCGGGTCCGGTCCGCCGTGAGGGATCCGATCTGATCGTTCCGCTCGGCGAGCGTGTCACCACGCAGCTTGAGGACTACACGCCGCTGCGCATCCTGATCCCCACCTTGGACCTCGAGGGGCAGGCGGTCTGGCAAGGGATCACGCCATATCCTCGGATGGCGTCTCCGGTCGCCAACCCTGGGGGCCGTGGGGGTTCTTCCTTTCCCACGGAAATCGCCGCCGCGCCGCCCAGGGTTGTCCAGGCTGCGCGAGTGGACGCCCCGCCACCCAGGCGTCCGCCGCCAAGCCCTCCCGCCCAGCCGACGCCTTCAAAAGTCGCAGAGCAACCTCCGGTGGCTGCCCCTATCCTCTCGTCTGCAATGGCCTCAGGGGATAACGCCGACTCCGGTGCGTCGCGCGTTCCGATCCGCGTTCCGCCACCGATGTCCGCAGTCGGCGTAGCGGAGCCGGCTCCGCAAGTGAAGCCCGAAGTTGCTCAGCCCCTTCCTTCGCTCGGTGGCGGCCGGGCGCCCTTCGACCCGGCAGGTGCGACCGTCGCCCAGCCCGTCAAGAGCGCCCCGGAGGTGCCCCCGAACTGGCCGAAGGCCGCGCCCGGCAGGGAAAGTGGCGGCCCGAGCGGAGTCAAGCCCACGCCTACCGCGAGCCCGGCTGTCTGGAACGCCGCTCGACCCCCCGCGAGCCGAGAGCCGAGCGCACTCACGGCCGGCCGCATCTTCTGGTTAGGAATGGCCGCTCTCGCCGCTCTGTTGTGGGGATACATCATCTACGCGCACTACCTGGCGCCCGCTCCCGTTGCCGCGCCGAGTCGCTCCGGAACGCACATCCAGTCTCCGACACCCTATTGCTGGGCTCGAACCCTACCCGAACGGGTGTCTCTTTCCTGAGACATGGCGAACAACCTTCTCGACCTGTGCACGTTGCGCAGTCTGTTGATCCAAAAGAGTTCAGATTCGGGAACTCGCTATAAGTCGGCGGTGGAAGGAGAGATCGCATGAACGCTCTGACGAAGGCTGCCATAACCATTCTGGTCCTTCTGGGCGCTGGTGTCCTCGCTTGGCAAGTGATGACGAAGAAGCCGGCCCCCGAAACACCGCCTGCACCCGCACCAGATGCTGCAGTCGGTCCCAGCATTCAGCGGATTCGTACCCGGGGTGAGCTCTTGGTCGGTATGGACGTCGGCATGGAGGTGGGCAGCCCCGGCTGGAACGGCACGCCACCGATGCTCTATCCGAACGCAAACCAGACGCCCGACGGTTTCGACTATCGGCTCGCTCAGGCGGTCGCGGACGCGGTTGGCGTCAAGAAGGTCACCATCGTGCCTGCGGAGGCGCCCAATGCCTACGAACGTCTCCCTGGAATGCTGACCGATGCGAAGTCCGTAGATCTGGTCATTTCGGGATACTCGGAGACCACCTTGCCTGGTGTCGCATGGTCAGATCCCTACCTGGAATACGGCCTTTGTCTCGTCGTCCCGAGCAAGTCTCAAATAAAGACCGTCGCCGACCTCTGGGGAAAGAAAGTCGGGATCTTCAACGACGACGCCGCGGCTGCCGAAGTCGGCCGCCTGGTCAAGGGTCATGCCGGAATCGTCAGACGCGAGCAGGATTACTGGGATGACCTCCTGAAGGGGGTCTACGCCGGTTTCATCTACGACTATCCGTACGTACCTGCAGAGATCGAGGGCTACTACGAGGAGAATCCGGATCGTCGGGGTTCGCTGCGGATCGCGCAGTTCAATCTCACTGCTTCGACCTACAATGTCGCTGTCCGAGCTGACGAGAAGGATCTTTTGGCAGCGGTCAATGACGGTATTCGCGCGTTCCGCAGACCGGACAACTACGACGAGGTAGTTAAGAAATACCTTACGGATCCCAACCAGGCCGAGACAACCACTGCGGAAGCCGGCGAGAACTCGTACGTGATCCAGCCGGGCGATACATTGAGCGGTATCGCCCGGACGAAGCTGGGCGATGCCGGAAAGTGGACAGTTCTGTGGGAGCTCAATAAGTCGCGCTTCGCCCATCCCAGTCTGATTTTTCCGGGACAACCGCTAGCGTTGCCGTGAAGGCCTACCCGCTCAAAGGCGCAGGCGTCCCAGAAGGGACCACCCAACGGATCGGAGCGGAGTGGGGCGCCTCCCGGCGTCAGGCGTCAATCGACGAGAGGTTGTCTTAATGATTCCTCTCCCGCGCGAGACCGCAAGGGAAGCACCTGACGGCTGATGGAGGACTTCGTACGTCTCGAGAACGTCTCCCGACGCTACGGGGGCGTTCTCGCCGTTGACCGCGTGTCGCTCTCCGTCCGCAAGGGCGAGGTCTTCTCGCTCCTCGGACCTTCGGGCTGCGGCAAGACGACGCTCCTCAGGATGCTCGCGGGGTTCGAGCGGCCCGACGCGGGGCGCGTCCTCCTCGGAGGCGAGGACATCACCGGCATCCCGCCGCACCGGCGCAAGGTCAACACCATCTTCCAGAGCTACGCGCTCTTCCCCCACCTCGACGTGCGGCAGAACATCGCCTTCGGCCTGAAGATCGCGGGGCGGCCGAAGAAGGAGATCGACGCCGAGGTCGACCGGATGCTCGCCCTGATCCAGATGGAGGACCAGGCGCACAAGAGGCCCGACCAGGTCAGCGGCGGCCAGAAGCAGCGCGTCGCCATCGCCCGGGCCCTAGTGAACAAGCCCGACGTCCTCCTCCTCGACGAGCCGCTCGCGGCGCTCGACCTCAAGCTCCGGCAGAGGATGCTCATCGAGCTCGACCGGATCCACGACGAGGTCGGGATCACCTTCCTCTACGTCACGCACGACCAGGGCGAGGCGATGAGCCTCTCCGACCGGATCGCCGTCATGAACCGGGGCCGGATCGAGCAGCTCGGGACGCCTGCAGAGGTCTACGAGGCGCCGAGGAGCAGCTTCGTCGCCGCCTTCATCGGCGACACGAACTTCTTCGAAGGGACGGTCGCGCAGGTGCTCGACGGCGGCCTCTACGGCCGGCTCGCCATCGAGGGGCTCGGCGAGGTCCTCGTCTACAACGACAAAAACGTCCGCGAGGGGGACCCGGTCTTCCTCAGCGTCCGCCCCGAGAAGCTCCGGATCGGACGCGAGCGTCCCGCTGAGGCCGCCGACACCAATGTCGTCCCGGCCCGCGTCGAGGACGTCATCTACCTCGGGAGCCAGACGAAGTACCGCGTGCGGGCGGGCGAGTACCGGCTCGCCGTCTACCAGCAGCACAACCGCTTCCTCCTCGACGAGAGACCGATCACCTGGGCCGAGGAGGTCTTCGTCTCCTGGCACGCCGACGATGGCTACATGCTCGAGCGCTACGAGGAGTCGGACGAGAGCCTGATGGACCTCTCGCCCGAGGCTGTCGGTGGCTGAGCACGAGGCCCCGCGCCGCTCCGAGTGGCCGGCCACGCTGCCGTCGCTCGTCTGGCTCCTCGTCCTCTTCGTCGTCCCGGCGCTCCTCGTCTTCGCCTTCGCGTTCCGCCCGCCCGACCCGTTCGGCGGGATCGGCCCCGGCTGGACGCTCGAGACGCTGCGGGCGCTCCGCAACCCGAGCTACCCCGCCATCGCCTGGCGGACGGCCTGGCTCGCGGCGGCGACGACGGCCCTGTGCCTCCTCCTCGCGACGCCGGTGGCCTACGTCATGGCGCGCGCCCCGCGGAGGTGGCGCTCGGCCCTCCTCCTCGCCGTCATCGTTCCGTTCTGGACGAGCTTCCTCGTCCGGGTCTTCGCCTGGAAGGCGCTCCTCCACCCGGAGGGGCTCGTCAAGCGCGCCCTCGTCTCGGTCGGCCTCGCCTCCGAGGAGACGCAGCTCCTCTACGGGCCGTTCGCGATCCTCCTCGTCCTCGTCTACACCGAGCTGCCGTTCGCGATCCTGCCGATCTACGCCGCCGCCGAGAAGTTCGACTTCCGCCTCGTCGAAGCGGCCCGCGACCTCGGCGCTTCGCCCTTCCAGTCGTTCCGCCTCGTCTTCCTCCCCGGGATCCGCCGCGGGCTGCTGACGGCGACCCTCGTCACCCTCATCCCCGCCCTCGGGACCTACGTGATCCCGGACATCGTCGGGGGGGCGACGAGCGAGATGATCGGCAACAAGATCGCCCAGCGGGTCTTCTCCGACCGGAACCTCCCCCACGCGAGCGCCCTCTCGATGCTCCTCGCGCTCGTCGTCCTCGCCCCCGCCGTCCTCGCCCTGACCCTCGACCGGACGCGCGGCGCCGCCGCCCCTGGCCGGGAGTGAGCCGATGGAACGGAGCCGGACCCCCTGGATCACGACGGCCGCCGTCCTCCTCTTCTTCTACCTGCCCGTCGCCGTCCTCGTGGCGAACTCGTTCAACGCCTCGCGCTTCGGCGGGAGCTGGGAGGGCTTCACGTTCGAGTGGTACCGGAGGCTCGCCACGCAGCGCGAGATCTGGACGGCCCTGAAGAACACCCTGATCGTCGCCTTCGCCGCGACGGCGGTCTCCACCGTCGTCGGGACGAGCGCCGCCTTCGCCCTGCACCGCTGGCGGAGCCGCCTCCAGAAGGCCCACTACCTCCTCGTCTACACGCCGCTCGTGGTCCCCGAGATCCTGATGGGTATGGGGCTCCTCCTCTTCTTTGTGACGATCGGCCTCAGGCTCGGGCTCCTGACCGTCGCGCTCTCGCACGTGACCTTCTGCATCAGCTACGTCGCCTTCGTCGTCCTCGGCCGCCTCCAGGACTTCGACTGGACGCTCGTCGAGGCCGCCGAGGACCTCGGAGCGACGCCGTGGGTCGCCTTCCGCAAGGTCGTCCTCCCGATTTTGGCCCCCGGGATCGCCGCCGGCGCCCTCCTGGCGTTCACCCTCTCGATCGACGACTTCGTCATCACCTTCTTCACGTCGGGGCCCGGGTCGACGACCCTCCCGGTCCGGATCTACAGCATGATCAAGCACGGCTCGCCCGCTATGATCAACGCGCTCTCGACGCTCCTCCTCGTCGTCACCTTCACAACGGTCTGGCTCAGCCAGCGCCTCACAAGGGAGAACCGATGACCGGTGCCGCCCGACTCGCCGCCCTCGCCGCCCTGATCGCCGCCCCTCTTCTAGCGCCCGGATGCGGGAAGCAGGAGGCCGCCGCCCCGTCCCGCGAAGCCGCTGCGGGCCCGGTGCGCGAGCTGCACCTCTACACCTGGGCCGACTACGTCAAGCCCGAGCTCGTCGCCCGCTTCGAGAAGGAACACAACGCCCGGGTCGTCATCGACACGTTCGACTCGAACGAGGCGATGTACGCCAAGCTGAAGGCGGGGGCCTCCGGGTACGACCTGATCACGCCGTCGAGCTACATGGCGACCGTCCTCCACGGGCAGGGGCTGCTCCAGCCGATCGACAAGGCGAAGGTCCCGAACCTCGCGAACGTCGACCCCGAGTACCTGAAGCTCGCGCTCGACCCGAAGATGGAGTTCAGCGTCCCCTACATGCTGACGAATACGGGCTTCGCATACCTGAAGTCAAAGCTCGGCGACGTCGAGCCGAGCTGGGCCGTCTTCGACCGGCCGGGGGCGAAGGGGCGCGCCACGATGCTGAACGACATGCGCGAGACGATCGGCGCCGCCCTAAAGTCGCTCGGCTATTCGCTCAACGCGACGGACGACGCCCAGCTCGCCGCTGCGCGCGACGTCGTCCTCCGGTGGAAGCGGAACCTCGCCAAGTTCGAGAACGAGCAGTACAAGACGGGGCTCGCCTCCGGCGAGTTCCTCCTCGTCCACGCCTACAACGGCGACGTCCTTCAGGTGATGCCCGAGAACCCCGACATCGCCTTCGCCGTGCCGAGGGAGGGGACCTCGATGGCGTGCGACGACTTCGTTATCCCGAAGGACGCGAAGGAGGCCGACCTCGCCCACGCGTACGTGAACTTCATGCACGACCCGGCGGCCGCGGCCGAAAACACGCAGCAGGTCCAGTTCCTCTGTCCGAACGCGCCGTCCTACGCGATGCTCCCGGCCGACTACCGGGCCAACCCGGCGATCTTCATGGACCCCGCGATCCGGGCGAAGAGCGAGGTCATCCGCGACCTCGGCGCCGACAACGCGAAGTACACGAAGGTCTGGGACGAAATCAAAGCAGCGAAGTAGGCGGGGAGGGACCGCCCCGGGGCCCTCGCGCAGGAACGCCCGAACGGACGCGCCGTCAACGCGCCTCTCCCCTCCCCCGAGGTCGTCGTCGTCGGGGGCGCCGGCGTCGACACGTGCGTCTACCCGTACGGCGACGAGATCGACTGGAGCGTCGAGGCGAACTTCACCGAGAACCTCGACACCGTCGGGTAGGCGGGCGGCTATGCGAGCCGCGGCTACGCCCGTCTCGGCCGCCGGACGGCCTTCGTCGGGCACGTCCGCGCCGACTCCGCCAGGGACGTAAACGTCCGATGAACCCCGTCCTTCTCTCGGTGGTCCTGACGCCGGAAGCTC
>JADHED010001372.1_pt1 | contig 20892 bp, 11 predicted proteins | sample 8952041 | NCBI WGS metagenome assembly JADHED01 (sample SAMN16124423, study PRJNA663239) | bioreactor sludge metagenome | isolation source: sludge (control) | place: India:Bengaluru | collected 2018-09-08
GCGGGGCGCCGCCCCGCCCCCACGACGAGACGCCGGACGCCGCCAGCCGGGCACGGCGTCCACGTCGCCCGTACAATCCCCTTCCCCCGGGCCGCGCCGGCCCTCCGTCCGGAAAGGGAGACGCATGATCGACTTCGACCTGTCCCCCGAGCACCGCGAGGTCGAGCGCGCGGTGCGCGAGTACGCCGCGCGCGAGGTCGCGCCGCGGATCCGCGAGCTGGACGAGAAGGGCGAGTACGACCCGAAGATCGGCCGCCAGCTCGGCGAGCTGGGCTTCCTCGGCATCTGCGTGCCGCGCCGCTACGGCGGGGCCGGCCTCGACTACATCGCGCTCGGCCTCGCGTCCGAGGAGCTCGAGTACGTCGACACGTTCCTGCGCGTCTTCCTCTCGGTGCACACGGGCCTGAACTGCATGTCGCTCCTGACCTGGGGCACCGAGGAGCAGAAGCAGCGCTGGCTGGTGCCGCAGGCGAAGGGCGAGCTGCTCGCGGGCTACGCGCTGACCGAGCCGAACGCCGGCTCGGACGTGGTCGGGCTGCAGTCCACCGCGGTGAAGCGCGGCGACCGCTACGTCCTCAACGGCGAGAAGACCTGGATCAGCCTCGCCGACGTGGCCGACACGTTCCTCGTCGTCGCCTGGACCGACCTCGACAAGAAGCAGCGCCGCGACCACTCGGGGCTGACGGCGTTCATGATCGAGCGCGGCACGAAGGGCCTCGAGACCGGCACGCTGCACGGCAAGCTCTCGGTGCGCGCCGGCAACACCGGCTGGCTCGCGTTCCGCGACATGGAACTGCCCGCCGCGAACCGCATCGGTGCCGAGGGGGACGGCTTCAAGATCGCGATGTTCGCGCTCGACCAGGGCCGCTTCACGGTCGCCGCCGGCGCCACGGGCCTCGTCCGCGCGTGCCGCGACGCGTCGGTGAAGTACGCGCGGGAGCGCACGACGGCGGGCCGGCCGATCGGCGAGCACCAGCTGGTCAAGCAGATGATCGCCGAGATGGAGGGGGACTACGAGTCCTGCCGCCTGCTCTGGCTGCGCGCCGGCTGGCTCAAGAACGAGGGGCGCCGCAACACGCGCGAGACGTCGCTCGCCAAGTGGCGCGCGACGGTCGCGAGCGAGAAGGCGGCCGGCAACGCGGTCCAGGTCTTCGGCGCGTACGGCTGCAACAACGAGGCGCCGGTCGAGCGCTTCTACCGCAACTGCAAGGCGGCCGTGATCTACGAGGGGACGCGCGAGATCCACACCGTGATGCAGGCCGACTACGCGCTCGGCTACCGGACCGACCGGCCGCTCGCGCGGTCGCTGCCGAAGTACGAGGCCGAGCCTTGAGCGTGGGCGGTAGCGGGTCGTTCGGCGCGGGCGGCACACCCCCGCCGCGCCGCTGGCGCGCCGGCGACGCGGTCGAGGACGCCTGCCGCGTCTGCAAGGACACGCGCCGCCACACCGTGATCGTCGCCGACGGCGACGGGCGCCCCGCGCGCGTGCTGTGCGATACCTGCAGCAGCCAGCACGACTACCGCGGCGGCGGCGCGCGCGCGTCCGGCGCCGGGTCGCCCGGTGCCGCGGCGTTCGCCGCCGGCGGGTCCGGCGTCGCGTCCCCGTCGGCGGGACCGCCGCGCGCCGGCCGCGACCCGATACCGATCGTCACCGACCGCGAGAGGAGGTACCCCGGCATGGACGACCTCGAGCTGCTGCTGCGCCGGATCGTGCGCGAGGAGATGGGCGTCACCCCGGTGACCCCCGCCGAGAAGTGGCGCGGGGGCGAGATGGTGCTGAGGCCGGGCAAGCCGGGCGTGCAGGAGAAGTCGATCCCGATCGAGACGCTGTTCAACAAGGTCGTGATGATCCGCAACCGGCTGCGCGTGCTGGAGCAGCAGGTCAACGGGCTGGAGATCGACCACGAGCTGAAGCTGAAGCTGCAGGGCTACATCACCGGCTGCTACGGCTCGCTGACGACGCTCAACGTCCTGTTCGCGGACGAGGACGACAAGTTCAAGGGGAGCGAGTGAGCGCGCCGCTCCCCGTCGACCCGGATCGCCGCGAGCGCGCGGATCGCCCCGATCGCGCGGACCGCGCCGCCGAGGCGGAGACCACGCCGCCCGACGGCGACGCGCCCGCGAACGCACCGACCGTCGTCGCGCGCTTCTCGTTCCTGCACGAGGCGGAGCTGTTCCGCTCCTCGCTCCACGCCGAGGGGATCGACGCGGACCTCTGGGACGCCGGCCTGATCACGGCGGACTGGCTCTACTCGCAGGCGCTCGGCGGCGTGAAGGTCGTCGTGCGCGCGCGCGACGCGGCGGCCGCGGCCGCCCTGCTCGCGAAGCTGCACGCGCCCCCGGAGCCGGTGCGCGAGGACGAGTGCCCGCGCTGCGGCGTGGCGAACGCCGACTGGGTCCAGCCCGGCCGGCGCGCGACGTTCCTCACCTGGCTGCTGTTCCAGGTCCCGCTCTTCCCGCCGTTGCGCCGCCTGCGGTGCCGCGCCTGCGGCCACGTCTTCAAGCCCGGCCCGCCGCCCCCCCGCCCCCACGGCGTGCCTCCGGAGGGCGAGCGCCCTAGGGCGTCACGTCGCAGGCATCCCCGGTCCCGTCGCCGTCTGCATCGGCCTGCGGTGCGTCGATCCCCGCAAGGCCGCCGCGGTACACCCACAGGTGACCCGAGACGTAGTTACTGTCCGGCGCGTTGCCGATCACGAGATCGGCGCGACCGTCCCCGTCCGCGTCCCCGGCTCCCGTCACGAGCGGTCCGAGATACAACTGCGGGCTCCGCGCGTGCCACGCCGGCCACGCGCCCGGTCCCGTGCGGGATCCGAGGAAGACGTAGGCGCCCTCCCACCGCGTGCCCACCGCGACGTCCGCGTACCCGTCGCCGTCGAGGTCGCCGGCGGGTGCGAGCGCGGCGCCAAACCGCCCGTACATCATGCCGACGTGGCCGTAGCTCCAGCCGGGCCTGAGCGGAATGCGTGACTCGCCGCGGCGGCGCTCCGCCGCCCGCCGGCGCCCCACGCCACCCGCGGTGGCGCCCGCCTCCGGCGGCCGCCGGGACGGAAGGCCGTAGAAGATGTAGACGCCTCCCTCCTCGGACGGGGACGAGAACGCGCCCGCGGGCGCACGCGACCAACGAGGGTCGCCCACCAGCAGGTCGGGCCGACCGTCCCCGTTGACGTCCCCGGCGGGCGCGACCGCGTAGCCGAACTGGCTCTCCGGACGATCCCCCGTGAGCAGCAGGGGCGCGCCGGCGGGGCCCGCCGACGACCCGAACCAGACGTACACGCCCGCGCGCGGCGACAGGTTGGGCGCGCCGACCGCGACCTCGCCGTACCCGTCACCGTCCATGTCCCCGGGGACGGCCACGGAGGTCGCGAACCCGTTCCAGCCCGCGTCCGGCGGCTCGAGCACGAGGTCGGCCTGACTCGCGGGACCGTCCGGGCCGCCGAGATAGACGTACACCCGGGCCGGGATCGAGCCGTACTGGCCCGGCGCCGCGACGAGGATGTCCGAGTAACCGTCCGCGTTGACGTCCCCCGCCGCGAGCGCGCTTCCGAACCGGTCCGCGGTGCCGGTGCGGCGGACCGACCACGAGGCGTCCGCCTGCACGCCGGTGCCGGTGCCGCAGAAGAGCTCGACGAGGCCGTCGGGGGCGGAACTCGCGACGAGCAGGTCGGGCCGGCGGTCGCCGTTCACGTCGCCCGCGGCCGCCACGCGCGCCCCGAACTGCGCGCCGGGAGCCGCCCCCACGCGCGACCACGCCGGCTCGGGCTCGTACCCTCCCGGCGCGCCGAGATACACGTACGCGGCGCCACGATCGTCGTACGACGGGGAGGAGGGCGCGTCGTAACCCGGCGCACCCACGAGAAGATCGTCGTGCCCGTCGCCGTTCACGTCACCGATGCCCGCCGCCGCGCGGCCGAATCCCCCGACGGGGGACGAGAGGGTGAACCAGGGCGGCGCGTTCGCCACGCCGGGGCAGTTGTCGTGATCGCCGCAGAGACCGTCGCGGTCGCCGTCGTTGCCGGAATCCGCCGGGCAGAGGTCACAGCGGTCGCCGAGGCCGTCCACGTCCGCGTCGGCCTGGTCCGGGTTGCGTTCCCACCGGCAGTTGTCGGGGGGCGCGCAGAGCCCGTCCCGGTCCGCGTCGTTCGGGCTTTCCTGCGGGCACGCGTCGCAGGCGTCGCCGCTGCCGTCGTAGTCCCGGTCGTACTGGTCGCCGTTCGAAACTTCGGGGCAGTTGTCGCAGGCGGATCCCGGCGCGTCGGCATCCGGGTTCTCCTGGCCCGGGTTGGAGGTCCAGCGGCAGTTGTCGCAGACGTCGCCGACGGCGTCGCCGTCGTAGTCGTCCTGGTAGTTCGCGACGCCAGGACAGTTGTCGATGAAGTCCTGGTAGCCGTCGCCGTCGCCGTCGGTGCAGGCGCCCGCCTCGCTGATGAGCGCGGCCGCGCCGGCCGGCGGGTCGTGGAACGCGGCACACTCGCGCGCGTACAGGCCGCGGTTCTGGCCGTCCAGGTACGCGTGCATGACGTAGCGGGCGTCGCCGACGTGCGGCAGCCCGAGGTTGTGCCCGTACTCGTGCAGCCAGAGCGTCGCTTCTTCGTAGGTGTAGCGGACGACGGCCATCCCCCTGCCGCCCAGGTACGCGCAGCCGATGATGTTCATCCCGGGGCTGCCGCACCAGTTGATCGCGCGCACGACCTTCACCCGGCCGGCCGGGTCGTCGAGCACGGTCGTCAGGTCGGCGTCGTCGTCGATCTCGACGAGGCCGTCGCTCGCGCTGCCGAACGTGCGTGCGCTCCCGGAGCGCACGAGCCTCGTGCAGCACGCCACGTCCGCGTCGAACTCGGCCCAGGCGGCGACGCGCGAGGCCGTCCGCAGCATCCAGTCGGCGTAACCCTCGGGCAACGCCTCGTTCGGGCCGAGGTCCACGTGGTTGGCGTAGGACAGCCCGTGCTCGTGCGCCCCGGGTGCGGGATCGGGCACGAGCGGCAGCACCGGGGGTGCCGCCGCGCCGTGGGTGGGGTTGGCGGGGTCGGCGGGGTCGGCGGGCACGCCGTGTCCGGCGCCGACATCGGCGGGATATCGGGCGCCCGGGTCGGGCGCGCGCCCCGTCGCGAAGGGCACGCCCTCGCGGGCCACCTCGGGGACGCCGCCGCCGCGGACCTCGTCGTGCAGCGCGAGCGCCTGCGCGGCGGAACGGCGCAGCGACGCCGCGCCGGGCCGGCGCGTGCCGCGGCTGACGAATCCCGCGAGGGCGCGGCGCGCGTCGGCCCGGCCGGACCAGCCGAGGCCGCGCAGCGCCATCGCGCGCAGGTCGCGCGGGGCGCGCCCGTCCCGCGCCAGCGCGAGCAGCGCGTTGAACGCCGCGTCGTCGCCGCGCCCCGCGATCAGCCCGACGGCCTGCGGCGCGAGCAGGTAGGCCCTGTCGTCCTCGGGCGTGCGACGGGCCGCCGCGACGCCGCGCTCGCGCTCGAGAAACGCGAGGAGGCGCGCGGTCGCGTCGGGACCGCCGACGTGGGCCAGGAACGCGACCACGTTGTCCCGGCGGGTGCAGGCCGGATCGTCGAGGCGCGCGAGCAGCGCCGGTTCCGCGCCGGGCGGGAGCGCCTCCTGCGCGATGGCGCGCGTGACGCCGTGGATGTACGTGGCGTGGACCGCGCGCGAGACGGCGTCCGGCGGATCGGCGGCGAGGCACGGCAGGGCGATCAGCGACACCAGGACTGCGACGGGTGCTCTCACGGACCCCTCCCCGCGGGAAGAGTACGCCGCACCCCGGGGTTTACGGGGACCCGGCTCGGCCTTTGTGGGCCGACGGGCCCGGGAGGCGGACGATCGCGAGGCGGTAGCCCGCGCGCGGGAGCTCGTCCTTCGTGCGCGGGCCGACCTGCACGCGGAAGCTTCCCTTTCCGTCGTTCTCGCGGATCGACAGGATGACCTCGTCGTGTCCGTCGCCGTCGAGGTCCCCCCAGCCGATGACGGCGTCGCCGACGAACCCCTTCGGGATCTCGACCTCGGCCGGCTTCGAGGGGAACAGCCGCCCGCGTTCCCCGCGGTACACGAGCACCCGGTCCGTGGCGAGCACCGCCAGGTCCACGAACCCGTCGTGGTCGAGGTCGGTGAAGATCGCCTCCCCCGTGTGGTTCGCCTCGATGCGGCGCGTCAGCGGCTTGCGCGCGAAGCCGCCCGCGCCGTCTCCGGCATGCACGGCGATGTCGAAGCGCTGGCTGCCGAATCCCTGCGCCCCGGAGACGACCACGTCGACCGTGCCGTCCCCCGTCGCGTCGAACGCGTCGAGCGAGACGCTGCCGATGTTCCCCTCGAACGTCGTCTCGACGAGCAGCGACGGCCGCACGCCGCGCGCCGTCTCGTCGCACGCGAGCGGCGCCACCATCAGCGTCGCGTTGCCGAAGATCGTGGCGCGGTCGGCCGGCATCAGCAGGGCGGCCACGCGCGGCGGGTCGCCCGCGAGCTGGCGCGCCCAGTCGGCGCGCTCGGCGGACATCGGGTCGTCCAGCGCGATCCACGCCGTGCACGGCGCGCCGCCGAGGCGGCGCGCCGCGAGGCGGCGCCCCGGGCGGGACTCGGGCCACGTGAACCGCGGGACGTCCGCACCGCGAGCGCCGCGCGGGCGCAGCGGGAGCAGCGCCGGCCCGCTCAGGGTGACGCTCTCCTCCCATCCGGCCACCGACGGCGGCACGGCGAGCGTGCCCGCGGGCACGAAGCCCTCCGGCGTGCGGCGCCAGCGCGCGAGCCCCTCGAAGGTCATCGCGGCGAGGTCCGGCGTGCCGTCCCCGTCGAGGTCGGGCCGCTCCTCCGCGGAGAACGTCCGCGGGCCGAGGCGCGCGTCCTCGAGGACCGGGGTGACCGTCGCCGTGCCGTCCGCGTCCCACGACACGCGCGTGATCCCGCCGCGCCGCGCGACGAGCACGGCGGCGGGGCCCGCGGGATCGAGCGAGCGCGCCTCCGCGATCTCCGCGAGGCGCCGCGTCGTGAGCGCCCCGTCCGCGCCGCGGCAGACGAGCGAGACGCCCGCGTCGACGACGGCGACGCAGCCGCCGGGGAGCACGCGCGCCGGCGCGGGGCCGACGTCGCCGGGCGCGACCTCGATCGACGCGGAGGCCGCCCCCGGCGCCTCGCGCGCGGGCGCGGCCGCCGTCGCACGGGCCGCCGCCGCAAGGGCCGCCGTCGCGAGGGCCGCCGCCGCGGCGAGCGACATCCACAGGAGCGCGGCGCGGATCATCGCGCCGCCCCGCCGCCGTCGAGCCGCCGCAGTTCCATCCGCACGCGGCGCGCCGGCTCGTCCTCTTCCCGCGGCAACTCCTCGAACGCGAGCAGCTCGAGGCGGCCGTCCCCGTCGACGTCCGTGAACACGACGCCGAGGACGTCGCGCACGCGGTCCTCGAGGCGCAGCGTCGCCGACGGGCGGGCGCCGAAGCGGCCGCCGGGCTCCCCCGGGAACACCTGCACCGTGCGGCCGTCGATCTGCACCATCTCGGCGCGGCCGTCGCCGTCCACGTCGCCGGGGATGCGGAAGAAGCGCGCGAGGTCGAAGTTGTCGAGGTCGGCCGCCATGTCGAAGCGCGGGGCCGCGTCCGGCACCTCGCGCCAGGCCCGCGCCGCGGGGTCGCGGCGATAGACGCGCGGCTCGAGGCCCGCCTTCACGGCCTTCGTCGTCAGCGCCCGCGCCGCGCCGAACCAGCCGAAGCGGACGGTGAGCGTCAGCAGCTCGGGGGCGCCGTCCCCGTCGAGGTCGCGGAACGCGCTGTCCCACGCGTCGGGGTGCTCGAACGTGAGCCCGTGGCCGTCGGTCGTGAACCGCGCGTGGGGCTCGGGGTCCACCGTGCCGTCCGGCCGCAGCCGGTGCAGCGTGCACGTGCCGGCGACGCCGCGGATCGCCTTCATCCCCGCGCGCAGTCCCTCGAAATCCCGCTGCTTCTCGATCACGACCGCGTCCAGCGTGCCGTCCCCGTCCGCGTCGAGCACGTCCACGAGGTCCCGCTCGACGCCGGCCGCCTGCTTGTCGGCCGGGAGCGGCGGCAGCGCCGCGGCGACGTCCCAGCGCGTCGGCGGCCCGAACCCGCGGCCGTCACCGAGCCCCCCGCGGAACACGGCGGCCGCGTCCTCCGTCGAGACCTCCAGCAGGTCGAGGCGGCCGTCGCGGTCCACGTCGACGAGGCGCGGCATGCGATAGCGCACGGAGCCCGCGCGGCCGGAGTCGACCTCGCGGAACGACGCGGCCACGTGCGTCACCTGACGGCCGTCCGGCTCGACGATCGCGAAGCCCGCCGAGGTCGGCAGCACGATGCGGCCCGCGCGCAGGAACGGCCGCAGGCCGACCAGCCGCTCGGCGCCGCGCAGCGCGTGCGCGACGGCGACGTCCGGCACGACGCGCAGGACGCGCGTGCCGTCGGGCCCGGCCTCGAGCCGGAGCCGCGCGACGCCGTCGTCGGTCAGCGCGAACGGCGCGAGCGCGGACCCGGCGGAGGCGCGTACGGCTCCGCCGGCCGCGGGTGCGGACCCGGAGCCTGCCGGGGGCGACGCGGGGCCGATGCCCAGCACCTCGCGCCCGATCCCCAGCGGCGGCGCCGCCGGGATCAGCCGCTCCCCCTCCACCTCGAACGCGCGCAGCTCGCGCCGGTCGCGCAGCGCGGGGACGACGTCCACTTCGTAGGTCGCGGGGTCGGGAGAGCGGTTGACGGTCGCGGAGCCCCACTCGGGCCACACGAGCAGCACGACGAGTTCGGGGCGGCCGTCCTGGTCGATGTCGCCGACGGCGACGGCCTCGGGCGACGCCGGCAGGACGACGGGCTCCGCCGGCCTGGCCGCGACGACGGGCTCCGCCGGAGGTGCCGCGAAGGCCGCGGCGAGCAGGAGCCCCTCGAGCATCGGCGGAGACTACATCAGGTGAGGACCACCGCGTTCATCCCGCCATAGGGGTTGGGCACGGCGGCCTCGCCGTCCTCGTCGGTGACCCAGTCCGAGCCGTCGACGACGAAGCGGTACTGGTAGTCGCGCTGCTTCGGGAGCCGCAGCGTGACCGCCCACGTCCCGTCCTTGCGCTGCTTCATCGGCGTCGCGACCGGGTCCCACTCGTTGAAGTCGCCGACGAGGTGCAGGGAGCGGGCGGCGGCGTGGTTCGCCGTCTCGAACGTCACGGAGAGCACCTTGTCGATGCCCTTGATGGCCGTCTTCTTGATCATCGGGTGGGTCTTCTCCTCGCTGACGTGTTGCTGACCACTGGTGGCCCATAGGTTAGCGCAGGTCGCGGGCCCTTCCAACCGGCCCGTCCGGACTTGTCCGGTTGCTGTCGAGTCGCGGGCATGGACGGCGCCGCCGCTTCCCGTGCGCACCTCCCCGTGCGCGGAAGTAGCGGACCAATACGGACGTCGCAGACCCCGGCCAATCGACGCGTCACCCGTTGTAAACTCCCCGACACCGAAGAATATTGTTAGTTAGTTCCCACTCTCGTTTAGCTCGTTCTCGCGCCGCCGCCGAACGTACCGGGTCCGTGTCACACGTGGAGGTTCGATCGTGGATCCTCGGCTCCGCCTGCCGCGCGCCGCTCGACGTGCGGTCCTCCTGGCCCTCGGCGCCGCGCCCGCGGCCGCGCTCGTCCTCGCGCTCGCGCTGCTCGCCCCGGCCGCGCGCGCCTCGGACGCCGACACGTGCCTCGGCTGCCACGCCGACAAGGACGCGATCGCCGGCGTGATGACGGGCTCGACCGCCCGCGCCGCGAAGCTCGTCGTCGACACGCGGAAGCTGACCGCGTCGGTGCACAAGGACCGGGACTGCGCCGAGTGCCACCAGGACCTCGCCGGCGTCGGCGACTTCCCGCACGCGCCGAAGCTGCAGCCCGTGGACTGCGGGTCCTGCCACGACAAGGAGCAGGGGGACCACCTGGCGAGCCGTCACGGCCAGGCGATCCGCCGCGGCGACAAGCTCGCCCCGACCTGCAAGACCTGCCACGGCGCGCACGACGTCCTCTCGCCGAAGGACCCGCGGGCCGGGACCGCGACGATGAACGTCCCGCAGCTCTGCGGCGGCTGCCACCACGAGGGCTCCGAGGTCTCGAAGACGCACGAGATCCCGCAGGACCGCATCCTCGAGAACTACTCCGAGTCGATCCACGGCGAGGGCCTGTTCAAGAAGGGCCTGACGGTCACCGCCGTCTGCACGTCGTGCCACTCGCCGCACCTCGCGCTGCCGCACGACGACGCGCGCTCCTCGACGCACCGGAGCAACGTCGCGACCACCTGCACCCGCTGCCACTCGCGGATCGAGGTCGTGCACCGCAAGGTGGTCGAGGGGCGGCTGTGGGAGGCCGAGCCGCACAAGGTCCCCTCCTGCACCGAGTGCCACGCCCCGCACAAGGTGCGCCGCGCCGCCTACCCGCAGGGCATGGCGACGAAGGACTGCCTGCTCTGCCACGGCAAGAAGGACGCCGTGATGCAGCGCGACGGCCGGACCATCTCGCTGTACGTGGACGAGGCCGAGTACAACACCTCGACCCACGCCCGCGTCGCCTGCGCGCAGTGCCACGCGGAGGTCCGCGAATCGCTCGGCCGCGCCTGCGCCACGATCAAGAACAAGGTCGACTGCGCCGCCTGCCACGCGGGCGAGGTGCAGGTCTACAAGGAGAGCGTCCACGGGCGGCTGGCGGCGAAGGACGACCACGACGCGCCGGTCTGCCTCGACTGCCACGACCGGCACGCGACGAAGAGCCGCAACTGGCCGGGGTCGCCGACCTTCCCGCGCAACGTCCCGGACCTCTGCGCGCGCTGCCACCGCGCCGGCGAGAAGGCCGCCAAGCGGATCCACGGCGGCACGGGCGACATCGTCAAGAGCTACCAGACGAGCATCCACGGCGTCGGCCTGCTCGAGAGCGGCCTCGTCGTGACCGCGACCTGCGCCGACTGCCACACCGCGCACGGCGAGCTGCCCGCCGACGACCCGAACTCGACCGTCAGCCGCGGCAAGCTGATCGACACCTGCGGCAAGTGCCACCAGGGGATCGTCGAGGTCTTCAAGGCCAGCATCCACGGGCCCGGCAAGGCCAAGAACGGCAAGCGGCTCCCGGTCTGCGAGGACTGCCACACCTCGCACGACATCGCCCGGACGGACACGGCGGACTTCCGGCAGCTGATGATGGCCCGCTGCGGCGAGTGCCACGAGAGCGAGGCCGAGACCTTCTTCGAAACCTACCACGGCAAGGTGTCCCAGCTCGGGCGCGCCGGCGCGGCCAAGTGCTACGACTGCCACGGCACGCACGACATCCGCCCGACCGACGACCCCCGCTCGCGCCTGTCGCGCGAGAACGTGGTCGACACCTGCGGCAAGTGCCACCCCGGCTCGCACCGCCGCTTCGCGGGCTACCTGACCCACGCGACGCACCACGACAAGGAGAAGTACCCCGCGTTGTTCTTCGCCTTCTGGGGCATGACGACGCTGCTCGTCGGCACGCTCGCCGGCGCGACGGTCCACACGGGCGCCTGGCTCTGGCGGCTGTTCCGCACCCGCGACCAGTGGAGCGCGCACAAGGCGACGGCGCACACCGGCCGGCTCGTGCAGCGCTTCACGGCCAAGCAGCGCGTGATGCACCTGACGATGATGCTGTCCTTCTTCACGCTCGCGATCACCGGGATGTCGCTGAAGTTCTCGTACATGCGCTGGGCGCAGGCGGTGTCGGACTTCTTCGGCGGCTCGGGGGCGATGGGCGGCATGCACCGCGTCGCCGCGGTCGTGCTGATGGCGCTGTTCGCGTACCACCTGTACGACCTGTACCAAATGAAGAAGACCGAGAACATGTCCCTGCTCGGGCTGATCTTCAACCCGAACGGGCTGATGTTCACCTGGACCGACGTGAAGGAGATCTTCGGGTCGATCCGCTGGTTCTTCGGGCTCGGGCCGCGGCCCAAGTACGGGCGCTACACGTACTGGGAGAAGTTCGACTACTTCGCGGTGTTCTGGGGCGTGGCGGTGATCGGCTCGACGGGCCTCGTCCTCTGGTTCCCGGAGATCTTCACCCGGCTGCTCCCCGGCTGGTCCGTGAACCTCGCGACGATCATCCACTCCGACGAGGCGCTGCTCGCAGTCGCCTTCATCTTCACCGTCCACTTCTTCAACACGCACTTCCGGCCCGACAAGTTCCCGATGGACCCGGTCATCTTCACCGGCAGCGTCCCGCTCGAGGAGCTGAAGTACGACAAGCCGCGCGAGTACGAGCAGCTCGTCGAGAGCGGCAAGCTCGAGGAGCGGATCGTCCCGCCGACGCCGACGAAGGTCGAGCGCGGCTTCCGGATCTTCGGCTTCACCGCGCTCGGCATCGGCCTGACCCTGGTCGCGCTGATCGTCTACTCGATGATCTTCGCCTACCGCTGATCGCCACACCACGCACGTAGGGGCGGCCCTCGGGCCGCCCTCCGTGACGCCGCGCGCCTGCTTCGACGGGCAGGCGCGCTTTCGTACGGGAGGGCGGCCCGAGGGCCGCCCCTACCCTACACGGTTCCCGTGCGCGCGGGCGCGGGCGCGCGGCCGCGCGAGCGCCGCCACGTGCCCGGCGACGCGCCGGCGTGCCGCTTGAACGCGCGGCTGAAGGCCGCCTCGGAGTCGTAGCCCACCCGGGTCGCGACCTCGGCGACGCCCGCGTCCCCGCGCGCGAGCAGCCCCGCGGCGACCTGCATCCGCCAGCGCGCGAGGTACTGCATCGGCGGCTGGCCCGTCATGCGCGTGAAGCGCTCGGCGAGCGTCGAGCGCGACGCGCCGACCTCGCGCGCGAGGTCCTCGAGCGACCACGCGCGCGCCGACTCGCCGTGGAGCAGCGCGAGCGCACGGCCGACCACGGGATCCCGCAGGCCGCCGAGCCAGCTCGCGTCGTTGTCCGGCAGCGCCGCGAGGTGCCGGCGCAGGACCTCGACGAACATCGCCTCCGACAGGCGGGCGAGCAGGCACTCGCCGCCGAGCCGCTTGTTCGTCGACTCGGCCGCCGCGACCTTCACGAACTGCGCGATGCGGCCGTCGTCGTCGGACTCGCCCGCGCGCACGTAGATCACGCGGGGCAGCGCCGCGACGAGCGGGTTGAACGGCCGCGCGTCGCAGCCGAGGAAGCCGCACACGACGTGCGCGTCGGAGCGTCCGCTGTCCCCGAGCACCAGGGAGAACGGCAACTGGCGGTCGGAGCGGCGCCGGTGGATCTCCATCTCCGGCCGGGCCCGCATCCCGGGCGCGCTCGACATGGTGTGCGCGTCGCCGTGCGGGTACACGATCACGTCGCCCGCCTCCATGCGGACCGGGTCTCCGCCGACGAGGCCGGCCCACGCGGAGCCGCGCGCCACGACGTGGTACTCGATCACGTGGCCCGCGTCCGGCATGACCCGCGGGCCGATCTCCGCGCTCGGCGGCGCCTCGGCGACCCAGGGCTCCGACGCGTCGATGGAGAAGAAGACGGCGCCGCTGAGGCGGACCGCGTCGAGGACGGCGGACAGGGTGTCCGTGCTCATGGTGTCTTCTCCATGGGCGTCGTGCCCTCCCCACGGGCAGCGCGCCTGTCCTCCGCTCGCCGTCGGGGCCGCGCGAGCCGGACTCCCGGGCATCCGCGGCGGACGCCGCGGCATGCGGACGCGCGCGCCGGACGCGCGCACACGCAAGCCGGACGCGCGGTCATGGGACGCGGGGTCGCCGGGCCCTAACGTCTCGCTCGTGCCGGGCGCGTCCGCTCTGTCGAGCATACCGCGCGGCACCCATCGAGCGGGGACGGAGCACCGGCCCGGGATCGCACGCCCGTGGCGACAGGGACGGTGTGTGGGCCTGTTCCTTCCCCGAGGAGAGAGAGAAATGAGCGACATCGGAACGACCCCGACCCTCGCGCGGACGACCCCGACCCTCGTGCAAACGACCCGGACCCTCGTGCGGACTCTCGCAGCCGTCGCCGCCTGCGCGGCTTCGGCCGCGGTCCTGACCCCCGCGCGCGCCGACGCGATCGACGACTGGCACGGCCGCGCGGTGGCGGCCTCGATCCAGACGGGCAAGCAGCCGCCCGGCGCCGCGTTCGCGGAGATCGCGATCGTGGACCTCGCGCTGTACGACGCCGTGAACGCGATCGCGGGCGCGCCGTTCGAGCCGTACGGCCCGGCGCTCGAGGCCGAGCCCTGGAGTTCCGTCGACGCGGCCGCCGCGCAGGCCGCGCACGACGTGATCGTCTGGCTCTACCCCGACCTGCGCGGCCCGCTCGAGACGGCGCTCGCCGAGACGCTCGGCGGCATCCCCGACGGCGCCGCGCGCGACGCCGGGGTCTCCGTCGGCGCGGCCGCGGCGCGCGGCGTGATCGCGCTCCGTTCCGGCGACGGCCGCGGCGGGCCGGCGGCATACGACCCCGAGCCGGGCCCCGGCGTGTGGCAGCCGACCCCGCCGCAGTACCTGCCGGCGCAGACGCCGTGGCTGCCCGCGATGACGCCGTTCGTGCTGCGCTCCGCGGCGCAGTTCCGGCCCGGCCCGCCCCCCGCGCTGACGAGCCGCGCCTACGCCCGCGCGTGGGACGAGGTGCGGCGGCGCGGCGCGGCCGCCTCGGCCGAGCGGAGCGACGCGGAGACCGAGGCGGCGCGGTTCTGGGCCGAGCACCCCGCGGCGCAGTACCACCGCTTCTTCGCCCGGCTCGCCGGGCGCACGGCCGGCGCGGTCGAGAAGGCGCGGCTGTACGCGCTGCTCAGCGCGGCGGGCGCCGACGCGCTCGTCGCGGCGTTCGACGCGAAGTACCACTACGGGCTCTGGCGGCCCGTGCACGCGATCCCGGACGCGGACGCGGACCGGAACCGCGCGACGGACCCGGAACCGGGCTGGCAGCCGCTGCTCACGACGCCCAACCACCCGGAGTTCCCGTCGGCGCACTCCGCGCTCACGCAGGCCCTCGCGGTCGTGATCGCCGAGGTCCTCGGCCCGGACACGCCGTGCGAGGTCGACAGCGCGGTGACCCACACGATGCGCGTCTTCCCGGGCCCGCAGGACATCGAGCGCGACGTGCGCGAGGCGCGGATCACCGGCGGCTTGCACTACCGCTTCTCGATGGACCACGGGCGCGTGCTCGGCGCGCGCGTCGGGCGCCACGTGCTCGATCACGCGTTTCGCCCGGTGCCCGTCCCCGTCGAGGCGGGCTCGGGCCGGTAGGTCAGAGGATCCGCGCCCCGCGCACCCCCCGGATGCCGCGGATCAGCGCGCCGCTCTGACCGTGCAGCGGGAGCAGGATCGCCTCGCCCGGGAACGACAGTTCGCGGGCGAGGCGTTCCGTCACGGCGGCCACCCCGGCCTTCGTGTGCAGCCGCCACCAGGGGACGATCGTCACGCCGCAGACGAACAGCGGCCGGCCCGGGAGGTGCTTGACGCGCTTGCGCACCAGCCACGCGCGGCGCACGCCGGCCGCCGTGAGCGCCTCCCGCAGATCCGCGACCAGCTCCGGCGCGAGGTCGTGCGGCTCGAACCGGTCACTGGCGTACACGACGTCCCGCTCGCGCGCCGCCTCTTCGAGGCGCGCGCCGTGCTGGTCCAGGCGGTCCTGCCAGGCGTGCGCCTCGCGGGTCCGCCCCTCGCGCCGGCAGTGGTCGCGCAGCAGCGCGCAGCCCTCGCCGGCGAGTTCCTCGTCCAGCTGCATGGCGCGCTCGACCAGCGGCGTCCCGGACCCGTCCGCGCGGGCGAGCAGCCGCGAGCCGAGCGCCATCAGCACCGCCGGCTCGGCCGGCAGCCGCTCGTGCAACGTGTGCCATTGCTCCAGCGCGGCCTCCGCGCCCGGCCCGAACTCCTCGGTCAGGCACGCGCGGTCGTAGGCGTCCTGCGGGCTCAGCTCGGCGCCGGACGCCGCCCGCGCGTCGAGTTCCGCCAGCCTCGCGCGCGACGCGGCGATCTCGCCGTGCCGGCGCTCCCAGCCGGGCTGGACCTCGCGCCGCCAGCCCTCGTCGAACTCGCGGACGATTTCCGGCAGCGCGTCGCCGAGCAGGTGGCTCGCGGCCGCGGACGGCGCCGGCAGTTCGAGCCGCGGCGGGCGGCCGAGGGCCTCGAGCCGCGCCGCGAACGGCGGGTGCGTGTCGTCCAGGTCCGGCGTCGCCGCGAGCGCGCGTTCGACCCACTCCCGCGCCGCGCCGGCGTCGGCGAGCGCCTCGCGGATGCCGGCCGTCATCTCCTGGTAGGGCGCCCCCGTGACCCGCGGCGAGTCCGCGACGCGCGAGACGACCGCCGGCCAGATCCGCTCGGCGACGCACGAGCCGGCGACCTCGACGGCCGTCAGCGCCGCCGCGACCGTGTCGGGCGACGTCGCGCGGGCCGCGGCCGCGTCGGCCTCGTACTCGTCGGCCCGCGCCAGCGGGAACGAGTAGGCCGCGAAGTAGGGCGCGAAGCGGCGGAAGAACGGGGCGAAGAGGAAGGCGGCCCGGCTGCGCCGCCGCGCGAGCGCGTCGGCCAGCGCGCCCCACCCGAGCCGCAGGCGGTAGATCCAGTTGGCCACCCGCGCGTGGCCGCGGGACAGGTGGCCGAACTCGTGCGCGAGGATCGCGCGGAACTGCTCGACGTCGGTCGCCATGAGCAGCGGCAGCCCGATCCGGAGGTAGTTGCGGTACCCGCCGAGGAAGCCGAAGCGGGGCACCTGCACGACGCCGGCGTTGACGTCGCCGGTGAGCTGGATCTCGTGCACGCGCGGGGCGCGTACCGCCCTCCGCTGGTCGTCGACCAGCCGGGCCAGCGCCGGCGCCTCGCCGGGCCGCAGCGCGCGTCCCTCGGGCGCGGGCAGCGGCACCCAGACCGCGCGCAGGACGGTCCAGAGGAACGCACCGACCACGAGCGCGAGCTTGACGCCGATCGCCGGCGCGAACGCGATCCCCGCGACCGCCGCGCCGAGCAGGGCCGCGAGCAGGAGCAGCACGAGGGCGAGGTAGCCATAGCCGGCGAGGGCCAGCAGCAGGACGCGCCGCCGGTAGCCCTCCGGATCGCGCCGCGAGCGCCGTTCCAGCGCGTGGACGAGGGCTTCGAAGCGTTCGCTGTTCATCGGGAGACTCGGGCGGCGGGCGGGAGGCCGCCGGGATTATACCGGCGTCCGCCGGACGTCCGTCCCCGCCCGTGGTCAGCAGAAGTCGCGCGAGGGCGCGTCGGGCACGTCCCGCCGCAGCGTGGGGACAAAGACCTCGTCCGCGATCAGGTGCGTGACCCCCTGCTGGGTCTCGACCTTGCCTGTGATGCCGAGCAGCGGGCTCGTCTTCACGAGCGTCGCGTAGTCGGCGTACACCTTGGGCCAGAGGATCACGTTGACGAAGCCGGTCTCGTCCTCGAGCGTCAGGAACACCACGCCCTTCGCGGTGCCCGGCTGCTGGCGGCAGATCACCGCGCCGGCGTAGCGGATGCGGCGGCCGTGGGGGATCGTCGCGACCGTGCGGGCGTCCGGCATGCCGGCCGCGCGCAGCTGGCCGCGCACGATCTCGAGCGGGTGGCCGCGCGGGCTGAGGCCGGTGACGCGGTAGTCCCAGGCGATCGTCTCGCCGTCGTCGAGCGGCGCGAAGAGCGACGGTTGGGCGCGCGCGTCGCGGGCGGGCGGACCATCGGCTGCGCCGAGGCCCGCCCCTACGGGGTCACGGCCCGCCCCTACGGGGCGCCCGCCCGGTTCGGCCGGGCGGGGCGCAGCCCCGCCCCCACGGGAGGGGTCGATCGGGAGGGACTGGTGGCGCAGGCGGACGAGCCGCTTCAGCTCCCAGATCGCCGTGCGCCGGTCGACGCCGAGCGAGTCGAACGCGCCGGCCTCGGCGAGCGCCTGCAGCGCGCCCGCGTCGAGCCCCGCGGCGGAGCCCGCGTTCGAGGTCGTGCGCCGCACGACGTCCCACAGGTTGCGGAAGCGCGCCCGGCCGCGCGCCGCGACGAGGCCCCGCCCGTCCGCCTCGCGGAGCCCCTTGACGTAGCGCAGCCCGGTGCGCACCGCGAACGTCGCCGGCGCGCAGGGGTGCGCGAGCGGGACCCGCTCGAGCGTGCAGTCCCAGTCGCTCTGCTGCGCGTCCACCTCCCGGACCTCGACGCCGTGGTGCTTCGCGTCCTCGACGATCGTCGCCGGCGAGTAGAAGCCCATCGGCTGCGCGTTGAGCAGCGAGCAGGTGAACTCGGCCGGATAGTGGCAGCGCAGCCAGGACGTGGCGTAGCTGATCAGCGCGAAGCTGGCCGCGTGGCTCTCCGGGAAGCCGTACTCGCCGAAGCCGCGGATCTGCTGGAACACGCGCTCGGCGAACTCCTCGGCGATCCCCTTCGCCATCATCCGCTCGCGGATCTTCTCGCGGTGCTTCTCGATCCGCCCCGTGCGCCGCCAGGCCGCCATGTCGCGCCGCAGCTGGTCGGCCTCGCCCGGCGTGTAGTCCGCGGCGACGACGGCCAGCTTCATCACCTGCTCCTGGAACAGCGGGATGCCGAGCGTCTTCTCGAGCACCGGGACCAGCGACGGGTGCGCGTACTCGACCGGCTCCTCGCCGCGGCGGCGGCGGAGGTAGGGGTGGACCATGCCGCCCGAGATCGGACCCGGACGGATGATGCTGACCTCGACCACGAGGTCGTAGAACGTGCGCGGCCGGAGCCGCGGCAGCATCGACATCTGCGCGCGGCTCTCGATCTGGAACACCCCGACGGTGTCCGCGCGCGAGATCATCTCGAACGTCTTCGGGTCCCCCGCGGGGATCGTGGCCATCGAGACGTCGACGTCGCGGTGCTTCCTGAGCAGGCGGAACGCGAGGTCGAGCTGCGTCAGCGCGCCGAGCCCCAGCAGGTCGACCTTGAACAGCCCGAGGTCCTCGACGTCGTTCTTGTCCCACTGGATGACGGTGCGCGCCTCCATCGTCGCGTTCTCGACCGGGACGAGGCGCGCGACCGGCTCGTGCCCGAGCAGGAACCCGCCGGGGTGGATCGACAGGTGGCGCGGGAAGTCGAGGACCTCGTTCGTCAGCTCGAGCAGGTGCGCGTGCGTCGGCGAGGCGGGATCGAGGCCGGCGTTCTGCAGGACGTCGGGCGTGACGTCGCCCCAGTGCGGGAGCAGCTTCGCCAGCCGGTCGAGGGCGGTCTCCGGCACGCCGAGGGCCTTGCCGATGTCGCGCACGGCGGAGCGGGGCCGGTAACGGATGACGTTCGCGACCATCGCCGCCTTGTCGCGGCCGTACTTCGCGTAGACGTGCTGGATGACCTCCTCGCGCCGCTCGTGGCCGATGTCGAGGTCGATGTCCGGCGGCTCGGCGCGCTCGCGCGAGATGAAGCGCTCGAACAGCAGGTTCATCCGGACGGGGTCGACCGCCGTGATCCCGAGGCAGAAGCAGACGGCGGAGTTGGCGGCCGAGCCCCGCCCCTGGCAGAGGATCCCCTGCTCGCGGCAGTAGCGGACGATCTCCCACATCGTGAGGAAGTAGCCGCAGTAGTCGAGTTCCTCGATCAGCGCCAGCTCCTTGTCGAGCTGGAGCGTCACGTCGTGCGGGACGCCGCCGGGATAGCGCCCGGCGGCGCCCGCGAAGGAGAGTTCGCGCAGCCACTCCGCCGACGTGCGCCCTTCCGGGAGCCGCTCGGACGGGTAGACGTAGCGCAACTCGGCCATCCGGAACGAGCAGCGGGCCGCGACCTCGAGCGTGCGCGCGAGGGCGCCCGGGTCGTCCGCGAACAGCTGGGCCATCGCGAACGGCGTCTTGAGGTCGTGCTCCGCGTTGGGCTTGATGCGCCGCCCCGCGAGCGCGAGCGGGACGCCGTGCCGCACGCAGGTCAGCGCGTCCTGCAGGCGGCGCCGCGCGCGGTGGTGGTACAGGACCTCGACCCCCGCGACGACCGGCACGCCCCAGCGCCGCGCGCGCCGGCGCAGGCGGGCCTCCTGGTCGACCTCGTCGGCGCGGCGGTGGCGCGCGGCGAGCGCGTACAGGCGGTCGCCGTAGGCCTCGAGCAGCAGGCGCGCGATCCCCTCGGGCTCGGCCTCGCCCGTCGCGAGCGCGCGGTCGCCGCCCCAGAGGGCGATCAGCCCCGGCGCGTGCTCGGCGACCTCGAGCCAGGTGACCCGGCTCTCCCCCTTCGCGCAGCGCAGCCGCCCCTTGCTGACGAGCCCGCAGAGCGACGCGTAGCCCTCCCGGTCCTGCGCCAGCAGCACGATCGTCGAGCCGTCGTCGAGCGTGACCTCGGAGCCGAGGAGCAGCTTCGTGCCGGTCTCGCGCGCGCGGACGTGCGCGCGCACGACGCCGTACACGCCGTCGCGGTCGGTGACGCCGAGCGCGGGGAGCCCCAGCTCGTCGCACGCGCCGACGAGTTCCTCCGGGTGCGACGCCCCCTCGAGGAACGAGAAGTTCGTCTTGCACCACAGCGGCACGTACGCGCTCATGGCGCGCCCACGGATACGTTCCGGGACGCGCGCACGGACGCGCTCCGGGATTCGTGTAGGGGCGGCCCTTGGGCCGCCCTCCGGAAATGGGCGCTCAAGGACCGAGACACGAGACGTCTCGCACCGGAGGGCGGCCCGAGGGCCGCCCCTACGTCGAACGCCCCGCGCCGCGCCCGCGGCGTCATTCGACGTCGCCCTGCAGGAACCAGCGGCGCTGGCGCGGGTCGTAGTAGACCCACAGCAGGTCGCCGCGCGCGGTCTCCGCGAAGTGGTACTCGCGCTGCACCGGGTCCGGCCCCGCCGGCCGCATCCACCAGCCGCCGCTGACGACGTACGGCCCGACGAGGCGCCGCACCGCCCCGTCCACGTGGTCGTGGATCAGCCAGCCGTCGTCGCGCAGGTGGTGCGGCCGCGGCGGCAGCGGGTCCGGCCGCTGGAAGATCCGCCGCACCAGCAGCGGCGTCGGCCCGCGCGGGCGCTCCCGCCGCGCGTCGGCGTCGGGATCGGCGGGGCCGGCGTCCAGCGCGCGCCGCCCCGCGGCGGGCGCGGCGTCC
>JADHED010001385.1_pt1 | contig 20869 bp, 19 predicted proteins | sample 8952041 | NCBI WGS metagenome assembly JADHED01 (sample SAMN16124423, study PRJNA663239) | bioreactor sludge metagenome | isolation source: sludge (control) | place: India:Bengaluru | collected 2018-09-08
AGCAGCACCGGGTGCTCGCGGATCACCTCGTCCAGGATGTCCCAGACGGCCGGCTGCTCGCGCTCCACCATGCGCTTGGACTGCTTCACGGTGCCCGACAGGCCCTTGGCGTCCAGGCGCGCGTAGATGAACGGCTTGAACAGCTCGAGCGCCATCTTCTTCGGCAGGCCGCACTCGTGCAGCTTCAGCTCCGGGCCCACCACGATGACCGAACGGCCCGAGTAGTCCACGCGCTTGCCGAGCAGGTTCTGGCGGAAGCGGCCCTGCTTGCCCTTCAGCATGTCGGCCAGCGACTTCAGCGGACGCTTGTTGGCGCCCGTGATCACCCGGCCGCGACGGCCGTTGTCGAACAGGGCGTCGACGGCTTCCTGCAGCATCCGCTTTTCGTTGCGGATGATGATGTCCGGCGCGCGCAGCTCGATGAGGCGCTTCAGGCGGTTGTTCCGGTTGATGACCCGGCGATACAGGTCGTTCAGGTCCGAGGTCGCGAAGCGGCCGCCGTCCAGCGGCACCAGCGGGCGCAGTTCCGGCGGGATCACGGGGATCACCGTCAGGACCATCCACTCGGGCTTGTTGTTGCTCTCGATGAAGCTCTCGATGAGCTTCAGACGCTTGGACGTCTTCTTGAGCTTCATCTCCGAGGTGGTGGTCTTCAGGTCCTCGCGGAGCTTCTCGGCCTCCTTCTCGAGGTCGATGGCCTTCAGCAGGCCCTGGACCGCCTCGGCGCCGATCTCGGCGGTGAAGCTGTCGTCACCGAACTCTTCCTGGAAGCGCAAGTAGTCGTCTTCCGACAGCAGCTGGTGCTGCTTCAGCGGGGTGAGGCCCGGCTCGGTGACGATGTAGTGCTCGAAGTAGAGCACGCGCTCGATGTCCTTCAGCGCCATGTCCAGCATCAGCGCGATGCGGCTCGGCAGCGACTTCAGGAACCAGATGTGGGCGACCGGCGAGGCCAGCTCGATGTGGCCCATCCGCTCGCGGCGGACGCGCGCCAGGGTCACTTCGACCCCGCACTTCTCGCAGATGATGCCCTTGTACTTCATGCGCTTGTACTTGCCGCAAAGGCACTCGTAGTCCTTCGTCGGGCCGAAGATGCGCGCGCAGAACAGGCCGTCACGCTCGGGCTTGAACGTGCGGTAGTTGATGGTCTCGGGCTTCTTGATCTCGCCGAACGACCACGAACGGATCTTCTCAGGCGAGGCCAGGGCGATACGGATGCGGTCGAAGGTCGGAGCGGCCTGGACCGGATTGAAGATGTTCAGGACTTCCTGGTTCATCTCGGTTCCTTCTGCGGGCGGGCCCGCGAAAATCTTTCAGAGCTGGGCGGGGCGGAGCGCCCTCTCCCGCAACCGGGAGAGGGCTCTGCGATCCGTCAGCCGTTCTCCAGCTCGACGTTGAGGCCCAGGGAGCGCATCTCCTTGACCAGCACGTTGAAGCTTTCCGGAATGCCGGCCTCGAAGGTGTCGTCGCCACGGACGATGCTTTCGTAGACCTTGGTCCGGCCGGCCACGTCGTCCGACTTCACCGTCAGCATTTCCTGCAGGGTGTAGGCGGCGCCGTAGGCTTCGAGGGCCCACACTTCCATTTCCCCGAAGCGCTGACCGCCGAACTGGGCCTTACCGCCCAGCGGCTGCTGGGTGACCAGGCTGTACGGACCGATCGAGCGGGCGTGGATCTTGTCGTCGACCAGGTGGTGCAGCTTCAGCATGTAGATGTAGCCGACCGTCACCGGACGCTTGAAGCGTTCCCCCGTCTGGCCGTCGTACAGATACGACTGGCCCGAGCGGTCGAGGCCCGCCTTCTCCAGCAGGTTCTCGATGTCGTCGATGTGCGCGCCGTCGAAGACCGGGGTCGCGAACGGGATGCCCTTCGAGAGGTTCTTGGCCAGCTCGATGAGTTCCTCGTCGCTCTCCGGCAGTTCCTCCTCGGGACCGTAGACACCGCCGAGGTAGTCGATCAGCGCCTTGCGCTGGCCGCCGTTCTGCCAGGCTTCCAGCAGGTCGGCGACCTGCTTGCCGAGGCCCGCCGCGGCCCAGCCGAGGTGGGTTTCGAAGATCTGGCCGACGTTCATCCGCGACGGCACGCCCAGCGGGTTCAGCACGATGTCCACGTGCTGGCCGTTTTCCAGGTAGGGCATGTCCTCGATCGGCAGGATCTTGGAGATGACCCCCTTGTTGCCGTGACGGCCGGCCATCTTGTCGCCCGGCTGCAGCTTGCGCTTCACCGCCACGAACACCTTGACCATCTTCATCACGCCAGGCGGCAGCTCGTCGCCGCGCTGCAGCTTGTCGACCTTGTCCTCGAAGCGACGGTCGAGGCGCTTGCGGGCGTCGTCGAACTGCTTACGCAGCGCTTCCAGCTCGCCCATCGCCTTCTCGTCGTCGAGGGCGATCTGCCACCACAGGCCGGGTTGCACCTCTTCCAGCTTCTCGGCGGTGATCTCGCCGCGGCCCAGGCCCTTCGGACCCGAGACGGCGGTCTTGCCGACCAGGAGCTGACGCAGACGGCCCTGCATGTTGCGGTTCAGGATCGCGAACTCGTCGTCGCGGTCCTTGCCCAGGCGGTCGATCTCGGCCCGTTCGATCGCCAGGGCGCGCTCGTCCTTGTCGACGCCGTGACGGTTGAACACGCGGACTTCCACGATCGTGCCGGCGACGCCCGGGGGCAGGCGCAGAGAGGTGTCGCGGACGTCGGAAGCCTTCTCGCCGAAGATGGCGCGCAGCAGCTTCTCTTCCGGGGTCATCGGGCTCTCGCCCTTCGGGGTCACCTTGCCCACCAGGATATCGCCCGGCATGACTTCGGCGCCGATCGCCACGATGCCGGCCTCGTCGAGGTTGCGCAGGGCCTCCTCGCCGACGTTCGGAATGTCGCGGGTGATCTCTTCCGGGCCCAGCTTGGTGTCACGGGCCATGACCTCGAACTCCTCGATGTGGATCGAGGTGAAGATGTCGTCGCGCACGATGCGCTCGGAGATCAGGATCGAGTCTTCGAAGTTGTAGCCGTTCCAGGGCATGAACGCGACGAGCGTGTTCCGGCCCAGCGCCAGCTCGCCCAGTTCCGTGGACGGGCCGTCGGCGATGACGTCGCCGGCGCGGATGCGGTCACCCACCTGCACCAGCGGACGCTGGTTGATGCAGGTCGAGGTGTTCGAGCGCTGGAACTTCTGCAGGCGGTAGATGTCGACGCCCGGCTTGGAGGGGTCGGTCTCTTCCGTGGCGCGGACGACGATACGGGTGCCGTCGATCTGCTCCACCACGCCGGTCCGGCGGGCCACCACGACGGCGCCCGAGTCCACGGCCACGATGCTCTCCATGCCGGTGCCCACCAGCGGCGCATCCGACTGGATGAGCGGCACGGCCTGCTTCTGCATGTTCGAGCCCATGAGGGCGCGGTTGGCGTCGTCGTTTTCCAGGAACGGGATCAGCGAGGCGGCCACCGAGACGACCTGCTTCGGCGACACGTCCATCAGGTCGACCTGGTCCTTCGGCAGAAGCGAAGGCTCGCCGTTGATCCGGCCGGGGACGAGGTCCTCGACGATCTGGCCGTTGTCGAGCTTGATGTTGGCCTGGGCGATGACGTGCTTCGCCTCTTCCATGGCCGACATGTAGACGACCTCTTCGGTCGTCTTGCCGTCGCGGATTCGGCGGTAGGGGCTCTCGATGAAGCCGTACTTGTTCACCACCGCGTGGGTGGCGAGCGAGTTGATCAGGCCGATGTTCGGGCCTTCGGGCGTCTCGATCGGGCAGATCCGGCCGTAGTGGGTCGGGTGCACGTCGCGGACTTCGAAGCCCGCCCGCTCGCGGGTCAGACCGCCCGGGCCAAGGGCCGACAGGCGGCGCTTGTGGGTGATCTCCGACAGCGGGTTGGTCTGGTCCATGAACTGCGAGAGCTGCGAGGAGCCGAAGAACTCCCGCACGGCCGCGGCCGCCGGCTTCGCATTGATCAGGTCGTGCGGCATGACCGTGTCGATGTCGACCGAGCTCATGCGCTCCTTGATCGCCCGCTCCATGCGGAGCAGGCCGACGCGGTACTGGTTCTCGAGCAGTTCGCCCACCGAGCGCACCCGGCGGTTGCCGAGGTTGTCGATGTCGTCGATCTCGCCCTTGCCGTCGCGCAGGCCGACCAGGGTGCGCAGCACCTCGATCACGTCTTCCTTGCGCAGGATGCGCACGTCGTCCGGGCAATCCAGCTCCAGGCGCATGTTCATCTTCACGCGGCCCACCGACGACAGGTCGTAGCGCTCGCTGTCGAAGAACAGGCTCTTGAACATGGCCTCGGCAGCTTCCACCGTCGGCGGCTCGCCCGGACGCATCACGCGGTAGATGTCGAACAGCGCGTCCTCGCGGGCGGTGTTCTTGTCCACCCGCAGGGTGTTGCGCATGTAGGCGCCGATCGTGACGTCGTCGATATCGAGGACGTCCAGGGTCGTGAAGCCCTGCTCTTCCAGGCTGGTCAGCAGCGCCGGGTCCAGCTCGTCGCCGGCCTCGGCGTAGATCTCGCCGGTCTCGTAGTTGACCAGGTCGCGCGCCAGGTAGCGGCCGTTGAGGGCCTCGGGCGCGAGCAGCAGGGTCTTCAGGCCGTTATCGGCGAACTTCTTGGCGTTACGGGCCGAGATCTTCTGGCCGGACGGGGCGATCTCCTCGCCGGTGTCGGCGTCGATCAGCGGGAACTCCGGCTTCGCCCCGCGCCAGCGCTCGGGCTTGTACGGCGTGGCCCAGCCATCGCCCTTCTTCTCGTAAGGCACGGTTGTATAGAACGTGCCGAGGATCTCCTCGCCGTCCATGCCTAGGGCCATGAGGAAGGTCGTGGCCGGCAGCTTCCGGCGGCGGTCGATACGGACGTAGACGATGTCCTTGGCGTCGAACTCGAAGTCGAGCCACGAGCCGCGGTACGGGATCACGCGCGCGGCGAACAGGAGCTTGCCCGAAGCGTGGGTCTTGCCCTTGTCGTGGTCGAAGAAGACGCCCGGCGAGCGGTGCATCTGGGAGACGATGACGCGCTGGGTCCCGTTGACGATGAAGGTGCCCTTCTCCGTCATGAGCGGGATGTCGCCCATGTAGACGTCCTGCTCCTTGATGTCCTTCACGGAGCGGGCGCCGGTCTCTTCGTCGGTTTCGAAGACGATGAGGCGCAGCTTCACCTTCAGCGGCGCGGCATAGGTCATGTCGCGCTGGACGCATTCCTCGACGTCGTACTTCGGCTCCTCGAACTCGTAGGAGACGTACTCGAGCACCGCGCGCTCGTTGAAGTCCTTGATCGGGAAGACGGACTTGAAGACCGCCTCGATCCCCTCGTCGCGCCGTTCGCCCGCGCGGACTTCGCGCTGCAGGAACTGCTCGTACGACGAGCGCTGAACCTCGATGAGGTTCGGCATCTGCACGGCTTCGGGGATGCGGCCGAACGACTTCCGGATCCGCTTCTTGCCGGTATAGGACTGCGCCATTTTGATCCCTTGCGGACGACGGGACGGAATCCCGGCGTCAAATGTCTTCATCCTGGGTCCACCCTCGGTCTCCCTGGCGGGAGCCGGACCCTGGAAACCCCTGTATCGTCAGGGGCGCCCCTTCGCATGGTCGGAGGGCTACGGACCATGCCTCGAGGCCTGCACGCGCGAAGGCCGCATCGATAGATGTGAATCGGAAGGTGTTCGCGAACGGCGGCAGATAAGCCATCTTCGCCCGCTTGTGAAGCCCCCCGGGGCCTCAAATGCGCGTGGCGGCGCGGAGTTCGCCTCCGCGCCGCCCTCTCCGGTCCCGGGCACGTCCCGGGCAGATGCTCAGACTTCCGGTCTCGCGATCTATCAACGAGCGAACGGGAGCCGGTGTTCCCCTATTCCGCCGGCATCGGCGCGAGGCGCGTTCCGAAGGGCTTCCAGGCCCGCGCCGCGTAGCGGGCGTGGTACTCCGGATGCTCGGTGCCGAACCACCGGTCCCACCAGGTGAACCACGCGGCGTAGTTCCAGCCCGCCTGGGCGTGGTGCAGGTCGTGGTGGGTTGTGGTGACGATGAAGTCCAGCATCGGCCGCCCGTCCCGCCGGGCCGGCATCAGCTCGTAGCCCGAGTGCAGCAGCGTGTTGGTGACGATCTGGTACAGCATCACCCACTGCATCGCGTGGCTGGGCATCGGAAACACCATCGGCCAAACCACCACGAAGCCGATCAGCACCAGCGCCTCGGGGATATCGAAGCTGTAGGCCGTGAACGGCGACGGGTTGTTGCTGCGGTGATGGCGCCGGTGGAACCGCCGGAACAGCCGCGGGTCGTGCATCAGCCGGTGCGACCAGTAGAACCAGGCGTCCAGGCCCATGATGCCCGCCACCAGCGACACGGCGAACCAGACCGGTCCCCAGGTGTCGGCGATCCCGGCCAGAGGGTAGAGGCCGGCCCGGTACATCAGGGTCATGAGCACCCCGACGGTGGCGAAGACCGCCATCGACCGCAGCGAGAACATGAGCTCGGTCAGCAGCTGCCGTGAGGGCGGGGTCTCCTCGCGGATCTTCCGCGCCCGCAGCACCGGTTTCAGGATCACCCAGAGCAGCAGCCACACGCCGATGGTGAAGACCGCATAGCGGGTCAGGGTGGGCTCCAGCTCGCGCAGCCAGATATGGGCGATATCGCTCAGCAAGGGGGGCAGGACGGGGGACATCGGATCTCCTCGTGGTCGTCTTGCCCCCAGGAGTGACGCCGGACGGCCCGCGGGTCTTGCCGACGGTGGAAGAGCCTCGCCGATTTCGAAATCAGACGGTCTCGCTCACTTTCGGCGAGGTCCGGGCCAGCGCCTGCCGGCGCCATTCCGTCGGGGTCGCGCCCGTGGCGGCGCGGAAGGCGCGGTTGAACGGCCCGAGCGATCCGAAACCCAGGTCGAAGGCGATCGCCGCCACGGTCGTGCGCGCCTCCTCGGGATCGGCAAGCCGACGCTTGGCCGCCTCGATCCTCTGGCCGTTGACGAAGTCGGCGAAGTTCCGGTGGCCGAGGCGCTGGTTGATGAGGCGCCGGAGCCGGTGCTCGGGGATGTCCAGTTCGCCGGCGAGATCGCCGATGGTGAGCCCTTCCCGGCGCCAGCCCTCGGCCGCCATAGTCGCCTGCAGTCGCTCGATGGCGACGCGATCCATGGCCTCGGCGCGCGAATCCGTGGCCGGCTCGACGCGTCGCGACGCGCCGAACAGCGCCGGCCGCGCCTGCAGGAACAGCCCGGCCACGGCCATGATCAGGCCGGCGATCATGGCGCCGCCGATCGGCTCGCCAACGGCCACCGTCAGCCAGGGTCCGTCCGGGTTCACCCGGTGGAGGATCGAGATCGACGCCTCCATGATCGCGTAGAGCCCGATCAGCGTCACGATGATCGCCCGGCTGCGCCGACGGCCTTCCACGAGATCGCCCCGCCAACCGCGCAGCACCACGACGCAGGCGTGCACGGCGAGCAGGCCGCTCAGCACGTTGCGCAGCAGCCAGAGCGGCTCGGCGACCGCGGGCGGGCCCAGCTGCATCGGGACGCCCGTCGCCAGCAGCAGCAGCGCCGGCGAGAACAGCACCCAGCTCAGGCGCCGATCCTCGAAGACGCACAGCACGAACAGCCAGAACAGTGCGCCGATCGGCATCGCCGGCAGCCACAGGAGCAGGCTGTTCCCGAACGCAGCGCAGAGGATGCGGGACTCGGTCACCAGCCAGGCCGACGTCGACAGCCCAAGCAGCACGGTGGCGATCTTGATATCGCGCGTCACGGGGCTGCGGAGCACCGCGAGCGGGGTCACCAGCATGGCGCCCACCGCCAGGCCGCGGATGAACACGTCGATGAGCGTCACGGAGTCGATCACGGGGCGACCGTAGCACGCTCCCGCAGCCGCCCAAGTGAAGCTCCGGTCACGAAAAAAGGGCCGGGAAAGCTCCCGGCCCTTCGATCTTGCAGAAGCGCTGATCCAGCGCGTCCAGACTACTTGATCTGGACGGTCGCGCCGGCTTCTTCGAGCTTCTTCTTGATCTCTTCCGCTTCCTGCTTGGAAACGTTTTCCTTCACGTTCTGCGGAGCGCCTTCGACGAGGTCCTTGGCTTCCTTCAGGCCGAGGTCCGGACGGACGCCGCGGACTTCCTTGATCACGTTGATCTTCTTGTCGCCACCGGCGGTCAGGACAACGGTGAACTCGGTTTGCTCTTCGGCGGCTTCGGCCGGAGCGGCGCCACCGGCGGCCGGAGCGGCAGCCACGGCGACCGGAGCGGCGGCGGAAACGCCCCACTTTTCTTCCAGCAGCTTGGAGAGCTCAGCGGCTTCCAGGACGGTCAGGGCCGACAGTTCGTCGACCAGCTTTTCGAGATTGGCCATGTGTTCGATTCCTTAGAGGTAGAGGTTGTCGGGGAAGATGATCCGATCAGGCGGCGTCTTTGGTCGCGTACGCGTTGAAGACGCGCGCCAGCTGGCCGGCCGGAGCCTGCAGGACGCCAGCGACCTTGGTCGCCGGGGCCTGGAGGAGGCCGATGATCTTGCCGCGGAGCTGGTCCAGGGACGGCAGGGTGGCCAGAGCGCTGATGCCCTGCTGATCCAGAACCTGTTGTCCCATCAGGCCGCCGACGACCGAGAACTTGTCATTGTCCTTGGCGTACTGGGTGGCGACCTTGGCGGCGGAGACGGGGTCCGGCGCGAAGGCGATGGCGACGGGGCCCTTGAAGAGGGCGTCGCCCGCTTCGCCGGCCGCGCCTTGCAGCGCCTTTTGAGCCAGAGTGTTCTTCACCACCTGCAGCGAGGCGCCTTCCTTGCGGAGGCGGCCGCGGAGATCGGTCATTTCCGCAACGGTCAGACCCATGTAGTGGGTCACGACCACGGCGCCGGAGTCAGCGAAAACGCCCTTGAGCGCTTCGATGGCTTCCTGCTTTTGAGCGCGGTCCATTGCGGTCTCCATACTCAGGTTCCGCGCACGCGCGAGTGCGTACGCGGTAAGCACCTGTCCGATGAGGAAAGCCGCGGCCCTCGCGCCCGCGCCGCGTTGCGGCCGGTCGGGGGGACGTCATCTTCCCGTCTCCCTGCGCCTGAGGAGGGGCCCCTCCTCGCGTTACGGCCGTCGGTGACCCCGGCGGCTGCACAGTTCTTGGACAGGATGGGAAGCCTTTCGAGGGGCCTCCCGCCCTCGCCTCTCCCTTGCGGGATCGACGAAGCGCGGGCCTTTACACGAGGCCGGCGGCAAACTCAACCCGCCGAGAGCCAGGCCTCGACCCGCTCGGCCTTCGCCAGGTCCTTCGGCCGGCCGAAAAGCCGGAGGATGCGCAACAGCTCCTGCGCCGGCGGGATCGGGCCTGAAACGGCCAGCGGCCGCCCCCTCACCTTCAGCCCGCCCATCACCTCGACCGCGCCCCACGGCGTCACATAGCGGGCGAAGTCCTCGGACCGGAACGGGCCGTCGGGCGCCTTGGGCTCGCCCGGCTCGAGCCAGTCCGCCCAGGCCGCCCGCAGGCGCGCCGCGCCCTCCACGCCGGTCACGACATCGAGATCCGCGGCCTCGTCCAGCGGCGCGCCCTGGAGGATCAGCGCCCCGCTGCCGATCACGGCCCAGGGCGCCGCAAAGGCGTCGAGTTCGGGCGCAAGGCGGGCGAACAGCGCCTCGACCTCGCCGCGGGTCATGGCGTCAGGCCCGCTCGAAGATCGCCGCGATGCCCTGGCCGCCGCCGATGCACATGGTCTCCAGGCCGTACTTGCCGTCGCGACGCTTCAGCTCGCGCAGCAGGTTGGCCAGGATGCGGCCGCCGGTGGCCCCGATCGGGTGACCCAGGCTGATGCCCGACCCGTTGACGTTCAGCCGGTCGCGCTCGTCCCAGCCCCAGCCCTTCAGCACCGCCAGCACCTGCGGGGCGAAGGCCTCGTTCAGCTCGACGAGGTCGATGTCGTCCCAGCCCATGCCGGTGCGCTCGAAGAGGCGCTTCACGGCCGGCACCGGGCCGATGCCCATGCGCGACGGATCGCAGCCGGCGGCGGCCCAACTCACGAAATAGCCCATCGGGTCGAGGTTAAGCTCGGCCAGCTTGTCCTCGGCGACCACCAGGCAGGCGGCGGCGGCGTCGTTCTGCTGGCTGGCGTTGCCGGCGGTGACCACCCCGTCCTTCTCGATGGCCCGCAGCTTGCCCAGCGTCTCCATGCTGGCGTCGGCGCGGACGCCCTCGTCCTTGGCGAAGATGACCGGGTCGCCCTTCTTTTGCGGCACGGCCACCGGCACCAGCTCGTCGTCGAACTTGCCGTCGGCCCAGGCCTTGGCGGCGCGCTGGTGGCTCATCACCGCGTACTCGTCGGCATCTTCGCGGCTGATCTGGTAGTCGCGGGCCAGGTTGTCGGCGGTCTCGATCATGCCGCTGATCACGCCGAAGCGGCTGATCGGCTGGCTCATCACCCGGCCGCGGGCCAGGCGGTCGTGCATGGTCACCGAGCCGGCCCGGGCGCCGTTGCGCATTTCCAGGCTGTAGTACTCGACGTTGCTCATGCTCTCGACGCCGCCCGCGATGACCACGTCGGCGACGCCGGTCTGCACCATCATGGCCGCGTCGATGATCGCCTGCAGGCCCGAGCCGCATCGGCGGTCGAGCTGGTAGCCGGGAATCTCGATCGGGAAGTCCGCCGCCAGGGCCGACCAGCGGGCGATGCAGGGGGCCTCGCCGTTGCCGTAGCCCTGGGCGAAGATGATGTCGTCCACCTTCATCGGATCCAGTTTCGTGCGCTCGACCAGGGCCTTCAGGATCACCGCTCCCAGTTCGCCGGCGGTCAGGCTGGCGAGGCTTCCCTGGAACTTGCCCACGGCGGTGCGGATGGGGCTGACGATGGCGGCGCGTCTCACGTGGGCTTCCTCCGAAAAGTTGGCAGGTCCGTGAAGCGCCGCGGCCAGCGCGTCAAGCCCGCGTAGCGTCAGCCCTTCCAGTCGGCGGGCCGCTTCTCGATCCAGGCCTTCACGCCTTCCCGGTAGTCCGGAGTCCTCGACATCTCTACCAGCAGCGCCTCCGCCGCCTTCACGGCGCTGGCGGCGTCGCGGTGCAGATCGCGGTAGATCTGGCGCTTTGTCTCCCGCGCCGATCCCGGCGCGACGGAGGTCGCCAGGGCCTTCGCATAGTCCATCACCTCGTCCATCAGCCGCTCGGCCGGGACGATGCGGTTGAGGAAGCCCATCCGGTCCGCCTCCTCCGCCGTGAACACCCGGCTCGACAGCAGGATGTCATTGGCGTGGGTCAGGCCGACGATCCGCGGCAGCAGCCACGAAAGGCCATACTCCGCCGGGAAGTTGAACCGCCCGTGCGCCGCCGTGAACTTCGCGCCCGGCACGCAGAACCGCAGGTCGGCATAGGCCGCCAGCACCAGGCCCACGCCCGCCGCTGCGCCGTTGATGGCCGCGATCACCGGCTTCCCGATGCCGAAGTGATAGGCGAACGTGGCGTCGAAGGCGGGGTCGACGCCATAGCCCGGCTCGGCGATGTCCTCGGGCGTCCCGGCGTCGTACTGGCCACGTTCGGAATGCCCTTCCAGCGCCTGCAGGTCGGCCCCGGCGCAGAAGGCGTTCCCCTCCGGATCGCCCGTCACCACGATCACCCGCACGGCCGGATCGTTGTCGGCCTCGCGCAGGATCCACCGGTATTCGGTGTGCATCCGCCCGGTCCAGGCGTTGCGGCGCTTGGGCCGGGCGAGCGTGACGACGGCGATCCCGTCGGTGACGTGGTAGCGGGTGGCTTTGAGCTCCATCGCTCAATTGTAGAGCGGCTGGAAGCTGAACACCCAGGGGGTTTCGGTGTCGACGCTCACCTGGACAGCCTTGAGCTCGGGCGCGCCGTACACCTGGAGGCGGGTGATGTTGGCATAGAGCGGCGGCTTGCTCTCGCCCTGGCTGACCATGAACGGCCGGTCGATGACCAGGTCGTGGTAGTCGCCGTTGATGAGCAGGACGGGCTTGCCGTACTTCGCCGCCTCGTCCCGCAGGGCGTAGACGATCCAGTAGAACGGGCCGTCCGAACCGCCCCGGATCTCCTTGCCGGTGAAGTCGCCGCCGCGGCCGTCCACGAACAGGCCCGCCTGCAGGGACACCACCACGGCCTTGGCGTTCTTCGCCTTCGCTTCGGCGAACGTCGACTTGATCCATTCGACGTTGGCGCGGTTGCGGGCGATGGCTTCCCGCGCCTGGGCCTCGTCGTTGAGCGTGAACCCGTTGGCCGACCCCGGGACGCTGAGAGTCGCGAAGACCACCCCGCCCTTCTGCCAGCGCGTGTTCTCCGGCGTCTCGGCGGCGGGCGTCACGTCCGTCTGGCGCGTCAGGGGCATGGGATGCTGGCCCAGGCTCTCGGATTTCCCGAAGTAGAGCCGCCGGATCAGTTTCAGGCCCGCCAGCGGATCGGCGTAGCCATAGTTCGAGAACGCGCCGTCGAAGGTCCGCGCAGGCAGCAGCAGGCCCATGTCCTGCGGCGTCGCCTTGCCGGCGACATAGCGATGATAGGCCTCGAGGATCTCGGGCTTGCGGCAGTCGGTCCACTCGTTGTCGCCGGGCGTATAGACGACCGGGTGGTCGAACTTCGCGAACTGGCCGAGGACGTAGCGGTGGCTCTCCTCGGTGCAGGCCATCGCCCCCCATGTGTCGCCGACGTGGATCGAGAAGGCGGGCCGGGCCTTGTTGATCCGCTCGATCAGCGCGTCATAGACCGGCGCGTCGCGGGGCAGGTTGTAGGCCGTGTCGCCGAGCGCCACGAAGTTGAACGTCTCGGCATGGGCCGCCCCCGCCAGCACGGCCGCCGCACAGGCGCCGATGATCGCCTTCCACCGCATGGGTCCCTCCCCTTGATGTCGCCACCACCATAGGCTGCGACTGGCGAAGAGGTAAGCTCTGCGCTAGCCGCCCGCGGTCAGCCTGAGGACGAGACCGTTCCATCGCGCATCGTCCTGGTCGGCCTCTTCCACCGGCCCCACGGCCACCTCGGCCGCGACGCCGCGCCAGAAGGCCTGGGCGGCGGCGTTGCGGCGAGCGACGGCGATCTCCCAGAGCCCCTTGCGCGGCCGGATCGTCTGCAGGGCGGCGGCGCGGCCGACGCCTTCGCGCCGGTAGTGCCGGGCGACGAAGAACTCGGCCATGTTCCAGTCCACGGGTCGGTCGGAATGGCCGACCGGGTTCAGCATCACGAACCCCGCCAGCGCCCCGTCCACACGGATCAGGAAGGCCGACCGATCCGGCTCGGTCCAGTAGCTGGCGAGCGGCGGATAGGGCGGGAAGCGGCCGTCCTCGCCCAGCTCGACGCGCCGGGTCTCCCAGAAGTCCGTGAAGTCATGGACGTAGAGCTGGAACAGGTTCTCAAGTGTCGCCGCGCGGTCGGCTCCGCATGGCTCCAGTGTCACCTCGGGCACGGCCCCCTCCCCCTGTTCCGTTCCCACACGTCAACGACCCTAGCCTGCCTTGGAGCGACACAGGAGGGTTGAGATGCAGATCCGCTGGAGCCAGGCCGACCTCGACTTCCGCGACGAGGTGCGCGCCTTCCTCGACGCCGAACTGACGGCCGAGATGCGCCGCGACGTGCGGCGGATGACCAGCGTCTATGCGCCTCACGCGCTGGGCATGGCGTGGCAGGCGATCCTGCACGCCCGCGGCTGGGCCGCCCCCGCCTGGCCGGTGGAACACGGCGGGTGCGGCTGGTCGGCGGCCCAGCGCTACATCTTCGCCCAGGAGATGGCCTCGAACGACGCCCCGCCCCTCTCGCCCATGGGGATCGGGATGTGTGGGCCCGTGCTGATCGGCCATGGATCGGCCGAGCAGAAGGCCCACTACCTGCCGCGGATGCTGACCGGCGAGCACTTCTGGTGCCAGGGCTACTCCGAACCGGGCTCGGGTTCGGACCTCGCCAGCCTGCAGATGAGCGCGGTGGACGACGGCGACCATCTCGTCTGCTCCGGCCACAAGCTGTGGACCACCCACGCCAACGACGCCAACTGGATCTTCTGCCTCGTTCGCACCAGTCACGAGGCGATCCCGCAGCGGGGCATCACCTTCCTGCTGATCGACATGACCACGCCCGGCGTCGAGGTGCGGCCGATCCTGATGCTGTCGGGCGAGCACATCCAGAACGACGTCTTCTTCACCGACGTCCGCGTGCCCAAGGCCAACGTCGTCGGCCGCATCGGCGAGGGCTGGACGGTGGCCAAGTACCTGATGGAGTTCGAGCGCGGCGGCGGTGTCTCGGCGCCGGGCCTGAAGGCGCGGCTCGAACGGATCCGCCGGATGGCCGGCGCGGAGGCCGGCGACGACGGTCGCGCCCTCGCCCAGGACGATGGCTTCATGTCGCGCCTCGCCCAGGCGGCCATCGAGATCGAGAGCCTCGAGGCTGTGGAGTTGCAGATCCTGGCCAGCATGAGCCAGGGCGACGCCCCCGGCCCGCGCTCCTCGATGCTCAAGACCGTGTCCACCGAGCTGAGCCAGCGGCTCACCGAGCTCGCCCTGGAAGCCTCGGGGGCCTACGGCGGCCTCTATCAGGCGCACGCAGCCTGCCCCGGCGGTCCAACGCCCCTCCACGCGCCGCCCGCCGACCAGGGGATCATCGGACCGGAGCACGCGATCACGGTGGCCGCGAAATACTTCAACGATCGCGCAGGCACGATCTACGCCGGCACCAACGAGATCCAGCGCAACATCATGGCCAAGGCGGTGCTGGGGCTCTGAAACGACGAAGGGCGCGGAGGTTGCCCGCCGCGCCCCTCTCTACTCTCGTGCTCGTTCGGCTCAGACGCCGACCGAACCGGTCTCCACCTTGAAGCCCGGGCCCATCGTCGACGACAGGCTGATCTTCTTGATGTAGGTGCCCTTGGCGCCCGAGGGCTTGGCCTTGTTGAGGGCGTCGATCATCGCCTTCACGTTGGCTTCCAGGGCTTCCTCGGTGAACGAGGCCTTGCCGATGCCGGCGTGGATGATGCCGGTCTTCTCGGTGCGGAACTCGATCGAGCCGCCCTTGGCGTCCTTCACGGCCTGGCCGACGTTCGGCGTCACGGTGCCGACGCGCGGGTTCGGCATCAGGCCGCGCGGGCCCAGCACCTTACCCAGACGGCCGACGAGGGCCATCATGTCCGGCGTGGCGATCACGCGGTCGAAGTCCATGAAGCCGCCCTGGATCCGTTCGACCAGGTCCTCGGCGCCGACGACTTCGGCGCCGGCGGCCTTGGCTTCCTCGGCCTTGGCGTCCTTGGCGATGACGGCGACGCGGACGTCGCGGCCGGTGCCGGACGGCAGGGCCACCACGCCGCGGACCTGCTGGTCGGCGTGACGCGGGTCGACGCCCAGGTTGACGGCGATCTCGACGCTCTCGTCGAACTTGGCGTTGGCGTTGGCCTTCACCAGCTTGACGGCGTCGGACAGGGCGTGGGCGGCGTTGGTGTCGCCGGTCCAGGCCTTCATGCGCTTGGGTTGCTTGGCCATGTGCTTAGGCCTCCACGATCTGAAGGCCCATCGAGCGCGCGGAGCCCTCGATGATCTTGGCGGCGGCCTCGACGTCGTTCGCGTTGAGGTCCTTCATCTTCTTTTCGGCGATCTCGCGCAGCTGGGCGCGGGTGATCTTGCCGGCGACGTCACGGCCGGGCTTCTGCGAGCCGGACTTCAGGCCCAGCGCTTCCTTGATGAAGTGCGTGGCCGGCGGGGTCTTCGTGACGAAGGTGAATGACTTGTCCTGGTAGACCGTGATGATGGTCGGAAGGGGCGTGCCCTTCGGTTCCTTCTCGGTCCGGGCGTTGAACTCCTTGCAGAAGCCCATGATGTTGACGCCGCGCTGACCCAGCGCCGGGCCGATCGGCGGCGACGGGGTGGCGGAGCCCGCGGGCACCTGCAGCTTGATATAGCCCAAGATCTTCTTGGCCATCTTTGCTCCTCATGGCCAGAAACCCGGCCGGTTATGAGCCGTGGTGCGAGGTTACGGTGGCCGCCCTCTCCCACGGATTTGATTTCACGGCGAACCGCGAAGCGGGCGCGTGTAGCAGCGAAAGGCTCTGGGCGCAACGACGCGGCGGATTCAAACCACCGAGAACACAGAAGCGCGCCGATGGCCGTGGTGGCGCTTCCAGACGATTCCACGCCCTTCGTGGCCAAAAATGACGAAGCCTCCGCTCACGCGGAGGCTCGCCGGAAATCACGCCAGGCGCACGGCCCTAAGCGATCTTCTCGACCTGGCCGTATTCCAGCTCGACCGGGGTCGCGCGGCCGAAGATCGAGACGGTGACCCGCAGGCGGGTGCGCTCTTCGTCGACCTGTTCCACCGAGCCGTTGAAGCTGGCGAAGGGGCCGTCCGTGACGCGGACCTGCTCGCCGATCTCGAAGGAGATGGTCGGCTTCGGCCGCTCGACGCCTTCCTCGATCGTGCCGATGATGCGCTGGACTTCCTTTTCGGAGACCGGGATCGGCTTCGAGCCCGAGCCCAGGAAGCCCGTCACCTTCGGGGTGTTCTTGATGAGGTGGTAGGCCTCGTCGGTGAGCTCCATCTTCACCAGCACATAGCCGGGGAAGAATTTGCGCTCGGAATTGACCTTCCGGCCGCGGCGGATCTCCACCACGTCCTCGGTCGGGACCAGGATCTCGGAGAAATTCTCGTCCAGGCCCTGCTGCTTGGCCTGTTCGCGGATGCTCTCGGCCACCTTCTTCTCGAAGTTCGAGTAGGCGTGGACGATATACCACTTGTGGCGCGGGTTGGCCTTGGTCGGGGCTTCGGCTTCAGACATCTTCAGATCACCCGGCGTTCGCCAGCTTGAGGATTTGGGCCACGCCCAGGCGCAGGCCGAGGTCGACCACGCCGAAGAACACCGACGCCATCACGACCATGATCGCCACCATGACGGAGGTGATCCAGGTTTCCTTGCGGCTCGTCCAGGTGATCTTGCGCGCCTCGGCGCGTACTTCCCGGGCGAACTGCGCGGCGCTCACCTTCTTCTTCGGCGCGTCGGCCACGGCCGGGCTCGAAGCGCCCATGGCCTGGGCCGTCTTCGCCGCGCGCTCGCGGATCGCCTGCGGATTGGGTTTCCTGGCCATACGGCTCGTCTAACTCTCATCTGGAGCCGCGGCCCGCCGCGCTCCGGTTCATGCCTACGCTTTATATAGGGTGGCAGGAGTGGAGGGACTCGAACCCCCGGCCCTCGGTTTTGGAGACCGATGCTCTACCAGCTGAGCTACACTCCTACGCGCCCCTATCCGCCTTCGTCGGCCCGCTTCCTCATCCCGGGTGAAACACCCGTCGTCCGCGCGCGGCGGCTAGAAAAGCAGACTCCAACGATGTCGGGTAGGACGCAGGCGTATGACGCAACCGCTGCGGCATTTCAAGCCTCTTCGCGGGAGCGTTCTCGCCGCGAAGCCGTTCACGGGGGCATGAGCCAGAACCACGACGCCCAGTACAATCGCGACCAGGACCAGAAGCCCGGCGCGCCCCGCCCCGCCACCGAGCCGCACGGCGCGGAAGGCTCGGCCCGCAGCGACAAGACCCTCACCGACCCGGCTAGCGGCGAAGCCCGCCAGGACGGCCATGCCCCGAACCAGGCCGACACCGACCTGCTCGACGGCGCGGAGGGCGGCCGCAAGGCCGCCCAGGACCGGAATCTGCCGCGGCGCTGAGCGTCTGGGGTCGGAATTGTAGAGACCGCCGGTCAGCTGAGTGCTTGCACCAAAGTTGCGCGTCAGGTGCGCCCCGGGAGCGAGTTCTCAGCGAAAGACCAGCTTTCGGGCGAGCGTAAAATTGATCATCAACGCCACGCCGGATCCAAACGCGACACCCAGATAAGGGAGCGCGTCAGGCCAACGGAATCCCAGGTGGGCGCCTATCGCGATAACGGCCGAGTAGACGGCGAAATTGGCGGCGCCCCCAAGAGCTCCCGCGCTGATATAGGCGAGCCACTGGCGGAACAGCCCCCCTCGCCCACTCTTGAATGTGAAGCGCCTGTTCAGGATCCAGGTGAAGGTCGCAGCGACCAGGTAAGATCCTACACGGCCCGAATAGGCGTCTAGGCCAAGCCCCTGCATGAACAAGGCGAGCGCCGACGCATCAACGAGGAAGCCGCCGGCGCCAACGACGACGAATCCCGCGAACTGCCGAGCGTGCGCGGCGCTTGCAGAGGACGGCCGGTCGATCACGCTTTGAAATCGCTAAACACCGGCGGCTCTAGCTCCAGGTATTTCAGCCGCTTCGCCTCCCGTCGCCCATGCGTGACGGTGTCCAGGATCAGACCGCACGCGAAGGCCAGCACCGAAACAATGACAAGACCTGTCGCCAGAATGGCCGTGGGGAACCGCGGAACCAGTCCCGTCTCGTAGTAAGTCAACAGAATCGGGACCGCCAACACGACGGCGCCGCCAAACAACAAGGCGCTCAGCGCGGCGAAGAACGCCAGTGGGCGCTCCTCCTTGATAAGCACACCGATGAGAAGCAGGATCCGAAAACCGTCCTTGAAAGTCGAAAGCTTCGACGTGGACCCTGGGGCTCGATCTGAATAAGCCGTTCGCAATTCGCCCACGGGCATTCGCATATCCAGCGCATGAACGGTGAGCTCGGTTTCGATCTCGAAGCCCGTCGTCAACAAAGGAAAGCTCTTCACGAAGCGGCGGGAGAATACGCGATACCCGGAAAGCAAATCTTCCGTTTCCCTGCCGAACACCAGCGTCACCAGTGTCGTTAAGACAACATTTCCGAGACGGTGTCCGGCCCTATACTCTTCCCAGTTGGTTTCGCGGGCCCCAGTCACCATATCGAGCTGGCCGTCAATGAGTTCGCGCACTAGGCGACGCGCGCTTCCCGCGTCGTACGTGTCATCCCCGTCCACCATGACGTAGATGTCTGCATCGACGTCCGCGAACATGCGGCGCACGACGTTGCCTTTACCTTGTCGCTGCTCGCGCCTGACAATGGCCCCGTGCTGTGCGGCGATCGCTGCCGTCTGGTCGGTGGAGTTGTTGTCGTAAACGTAGATCTTGGCTTCGGGGAGCGCGCCGGCAAAGTCGCTTACGACCTTACCGATCGACTGCTCCTCGTTGTAGCAGGGTATGATCACCGCAATACGCGGCGCGCGGTTGGTCGGGGGAATCTCGCTGAAGCCGCTCTCGGCCGTCACGGATTGGGCTGCGTTCGTAAGTATCTGTAGCCTCCCACAAGCTATCGTATGAAGAGCGTCCGCAGCACGCGGTTCAACGTTCAGTCCGCGCCGCGACCCGCTTGGTTCACGGCGCCCCCAGCCCAGCAGCATCGGGTTCAGTGTTAGATTTAATGCGCCGACGCGCTATATCGACGGCCAAAAAGACCAACAGGCTCGCGATTACATACCTGTATCTGACCCGGGGCTGAAGCGCCACATAGGGCAGCGACACCAGCACCACTGGGAACATGATGTACAAATACATCCACTGACGCTGGAATAGCCTGATAGCCAGCGCGATCAAGGCGACAAGTGTCAGTATGCCGACGATGACGCTCTTCGCCTTACTGGCCAAACCTGGTTGAGCATAGGGGTTCCATAGCCAAGGCGGAGGCGCATAGAACTCAAGTATGTGACGCGCCCAGATACGAGCCGCTTCGGAGCGGTGTCCCGATATCCAAGCGTTAGTTTCCAGCTGAAGTTTTCGCGCGTAGGGGATCTCTCCCCCCGCGGCTTGCATGTTGGCGTACGCGAACTCACTCCGGAACGGGTGGATCTCACGAAGCCTGGCCTGGAACGCCGCCGTAGGATCAGACGGGGCGACCGCACCGGCGTGCGTGCCGATCGCAAACTCCAGCCCGAAGTTGCCGCGGGAAAGAATGGGCTCGCCGAACACGCGTTGGTTTCTCAAGGCCCATGGCGTCGTGACAATCGCGAGCGCGCCCGCTGCCACAAGCACAACACCTAACCAGCGTCGCCAGTCTATACGCCGCAAGCATAGGAGACCGCACACCCCGTAAGCCCCGAGACCCGAGGCGGGGCTTAGCATAAAGAGCACGGCCGCCAGCGCTGCGAGAACGCCGACGAGCGTCCAGCTCACCTTGCCCTGCTGATCGGCGCGCACGGCCAGGAAGATCGTCGAGGCGAGCATCAAAGCGGCGATGCCGGACTCGCGGGCCCGTAGATCCTGCGCTTGAAGCGACGCGTGGATCGGAACGAGAACAATGAACAGCAGCGCTGCGCCCCTGGCCCAAGCGGGGGTTCCCAGGCGCTTGAAGGTTGCATTGAGCACCAGGGCAGTGGCCGCGACCACAAGGGCGCTTATGATCGTGAGCACGATCTCGGACGCGACGGAGGCGGGCCCCAGCGCCCAGTAGACGCCGGCTGCAAGCGCAGGCGCCAACGGCCCGGTATGGGTCGTTGGGCCGCTCCCTTCGCGATAAGCGTCCGCAATGCGGCCTGTCTCCGCCATGGAGACGGACACCCGCTGAAGTTCGGATTCCAGGGGCGCGAATCCCCCGGCAGCGGCGATAGCCAGGTGAATCAAGACGAGGACAAGCGCAATGACCGCAGCGCCAGTCCGGCCATCGACCATCCGCGACAGAACGCGCTCGAAACGCTTCAACAAGGCCCCCACCTGCGAACCCGAGAAGAGCCAACGCCCTCTCGGAAAGCCCACTCTGCAATACTCGCGCCAAGCTCCGTCTATCACAATAATAAAGGGTTTCGCGGGCCTGCCGCCGTACTCAAATTCATTGCATCGCGCCGCGTGGGAGGGCCGTCGCCTACTTCCGACGGTCGCGCAGGCGACAGAGTCGGGCATCCTCGCCAAGGTCGGCGCGCATCCGGCGAATGACTCTTGGCGGCGCGATCGCCCGCCACGTTGCGGGGCCTGGAGCGCCGAGCCTGGTCGCCTCCAATGGGCAGACCGTTCGATGAAGACCAAAATTGTCTGCGCAAGCGAAAGGGCCGCCGGGGTTTCCCCCGACGGCCCTCCGTGTTCCGGTCT
>JADHED010001386.1_pt1 | contig 20865 bp, 19 predicted proteins | sample 8952041 | NCBI WGS metagenome assembly JADHED01 (sample SAMN16124423, study PRJNA663239) | bioreactor sludge metagenome | isolation source: sludge (control) | place: India:Bengaluru | collected 2018-09-08
GGCAGGTTGTGCTCGCGCGCCACCTCGGCGCGCCAGGCCTTGAGGTTGATGAAGCGCGCCTGGGCATCGGGCCCCAGGTTGGCAGCAGCGGCCGGTGGTGCCGTGCTGCGGCGCGTGCGCTTGGTGGGCGCGCTGGCCGTGGATTCGCGCAGCAGCACGGGCACATCCCCCTTGAGCACGGGGCGGGAGCCGTCGGTGAGGCTCAGCGTGTCGAAGCTGTGGCCGCTCTCCAGCATCACCTTTTGCAGCCCCACGGCCCCGGTGGCCAGCAGCTGCCGCAACACGCCGCGCAATTGCGCTTCGGAATAGTCCTTGCCCACGCCGAAGGTGGACACCTTGTCGTGCCCAAACTGCTTCACCTTCTCGGTGTCCTTGCCGCGCACGATGTCCATGATGTGGCCGGTGCCAAAGCTCAGGCCGCTGGCCTGCTGCACGCGGTAGATGGTGGACAGCAGCTTGCGGGCGGCATCCGTGCCGTCCCACACCGCAGGCGGGTTCAGGCAGTTGTCGCAGTTGCCGCAGGGCGTGGAGTGCTCGCCAAAGTAGCCCAGCAGCCGCACGCGCCGGCAATCGGTGGCTTCGGCCAGGGCCAACAGCGCATCGAGCTTGCCGCGCATCACCTGCTTGAACTCCTCGCTCGCGGGGCTCTCGTCGATCATGCGGCGCTGGTTCACCACGTCCTGCAGGCCGTAGGCCATCCAGGCGTCGGCATTCAGCCCGTCGCGGCCTGCGCGGCCGGTCTCCTGGTAGTAGCCCTCGATGTTCTTGGGCATGTCCACATGCGCCACGAAGCGCACGTCGGGCTTGTCGATGCCCATGCCGAACGCGATGGTGGCCACCATCACGATGCCTTCCTCGCGCAGGAAGCGGTCCTGGTTCTGCTGGCGCACCTCGGCGGGCAGGCCGGCGTGGTAGGGCAGGGACTTGAGGCCCGCGTCCACCAGTGCGGCCGACATCTCCTCCACACGCTTGCGCGACTGGCAATACACCACGCCTGCGTCGTCCGGGTGCTCGCGCTCAATGAAGCGCAGCAGTTGCGCCAGCGGCTCCTTCTTTTCCTCGATGCGGTAGCGGATGTTGGGCCGGTCAAAGCTGCTCACAAAGTGCTGCGCGCCCTCCAGCTGCAGCCGCTCCACGATGTCGGCGCGCGTGAGCGCATCGGCGGTGGCCGTGAGTGCAATGCGGGGCACGCCCGGGTAGCGCTCGTGCAGCACGGTAAGCGCGCGGTATTCGGGGCGGAAGTCGTGGCCCCACTGGCTCACGCAGTGCGCCTCGTCGATGGCAAACAGCGACACGTGCCCGCCGTGGTACATACTGTCGAGCAGGCCCAGGAACCGGGGCGTGTTCAGCCGCTCGGGCGCGGCATACAGCAGTGTGATGTCGCCGGTCTGCAGCCGCAGCTCCACATCCTGCGTCTCGTCATAGCTCAGCGTGGAGTTGAGAAACGCGGCAGACACCCCCGCCTCATGCAGCGCGCCCACCTGGTCGTGCATCAGCGCAATCAGGGGTGACACTACGATGGTGACCCCACGCCCCTGCCGCTGCCGTACGATGGCAGGCACCTGGTAGCACAGGCTCTTGCCGCCACCTGTGGGCATGAGCACCAAGGCGTCGCCACCGCCAATCACATGTTCGACGATGGCCTGTTGCGGGCCGCGGAACTGCTCGTAGCCGAAGACGTCCTGCAACACGGCATGGGCAGGGGAAGCTGCTGAAGAAACGGAAGGCGAGCGAAAAGACAAGCGAATACTCTGAATTTGATAGCTGGCAGCGCTTTCACATCAAGCGCTAGCGGCCAATTTGGCGGCTACTTGATTGGTGTGCAGCAGGTTGCGCGTGAGGGGGTATTGTGCGTCGTGGCGGGTCTTCAGTGATGGTGTGTGAGCCTCTTGCGGGTCTGAAGCCCTGGCGCTCGACATATGGACTCCGCCATGGCGTCATGGGGTGGCAGTCGGGGGCTGCAGTGCTTTCAAACGCCGGTACAAGGATCTTTCGCTGATACCCAGCTTGGCGGCCAACGCCGCTTTGCTGCCCTGGTGCGCAGCCAGTGCTTGCAGGAAAGCCTCGTCTTCCGATTCGCGCAGAGTGCGGTGCTGCGGCAAAGGGGTGCCAGCGGCTGGCAATACGGGGGCTGTGGGGCATGCCATGCCAGCGCGCGATGCGCCGTGCAACACTAGCGAGGCTGCGAGCGCAGTGTCCACCTGCGCTGCGGTGGCTACATCGCTGTCGCTCAGCAAGGTCAATCGTTCCAGCACATTGCGCAGCTCACGGATGTTGCCCGGGAACGGGTGATGCATGAGCCGCGCCATGCCGGCGTCTGAAACAGTGAATGCCCGGTCGGGCGCCACCCGGCTGAGCAGGGATGGCACCAGCAGCGGCAGGTCCTCTGTGCGCTCGCGCAAAGGCGGCAGGCGGATGGGGAACACGCCCAGCCTGTGCAGCAAATCCTCCCGGAATTGGCCCGCAGCCACGAGATCGGCGAGGTCGCGGTGCGTTGCTGACACGATGCGGATGTCGGCCTGTCGCAGAGCCGTGCTGCCCACGCGGCGAAAGGTGCCGGTTTCCAGCAGGCGCAGCAGCTTGACCTGCATCGGCAGAGGAATATCGCCCACCTCGTCCAGGAACAAGGTGCCGCCACTGGCAGATTCGACCAGTCCCGCCTTGGCGGACGTGGCCCCGGTGAAGGCGCCCTTTTCGTGGCCGAACAATTCGCTCTCGAAGAGCGTTTCGGTGAGTGATGAACATTCCACCACGACGAGCGGGCCGCGTGCGCGCGGACTGGACTCATGAAGGGCGCGCGCCACCAGTTCCTTGCCCGTGCCCGATTCGCCCACCAGCAGGACGGCCGCTTTGGATGGCCCCACACGGCTGACCAGCTCCAGCATGCGCCGAAACGCGGGCGACCTGCCCACCAGTCCCTCCTGGCTCTGCATGCCCTCTGCGCCGTGCAGCTCCTCCATCTTCTCGACAAAAAACACTTGCTCGCCCTGTGCATTGGACAGAGGCACGAGTTCGATGTTGACGTAGGCCTCACCTTTGGAGGTATGGTGCAGGTGCAGCACGCGTTCTCGCTGACCAGACTGCCTTGCCATGGCCATGGGGCAGCTCTCGCCCGACTGGTCACACGGGCGCTCGAAGTGGTGGGATACCTCATGGCAGGTGCGGCCGATGATGGACGGACCGGTGCCGAACTGGCGGCGGTAGGCCGCGTTGGCCGCCAGGATCCGATAGCGCGTGTCGATCAGGATGTGCGGACTGGGCACGCTTTCCAGGTACGAAACCAGTTCAGGCGGGGGGAGGGACATGCTTGCTCCTTGACATAAGTTCTGCCAAGTTGGCGCAAATCGACTGCCATATTTGCGGATTTTGGCTGGCGCTGTATTGTAAGTGCTTGATTTGCATCAGTTTCCAAACTGGCACGGAACTTGGAATAACAGGTGCGTGAACCTGAATGACCGCCGCCTCCTTCGCTACCTCATCCACGCCGTGCTCATCAAGCTGGCGGTGCTGACGCTACTGTGGTTTGTTTTCATCCGCGACGCCAAGGTGGCGGTGGATGCAGCCGCTGCTGCCAAGCAGATGGGCGCGGCGGTTCCTACCCAAGGAGCTTCCAAGTGATATCCGAACAACTGGTAGACCTGTCGCGCTTGCAGTTTGCAGCCACGGCGATGTACCACTTCCTGTTTGTCCCGCTCACGCTGGGCATGGTCTGGCTGCTGGTCATCATGGAGAGCGTCTATGTGATGACAGGAAAAACCGTCTGGAAGGACATGACCCGCTTTTGGGGCAAGCTCTTCGGCATCAACTTTGCGCTGGGCGTGACCACGGGCATCACGCTGGAGTTCCAGTTTGGTACCAACTGGGCGTACTACTCGCATTACGTGGGCGACATCTTCGGCGCGCCGCTGGCCATCGAAGGGTTGATGGCCTTCTTTCTGGAGTCCACCTTCATCGGGCTGTTCTTTTTTGGCTGGGACCGGCTGAGCCGCACACAGCACCTGATGGTGACCTTGCTCATGGCCATCGGCACCAATCTGTCGGCGCTGTGGATATTGATCGCCAATGGCTGGATGCAAAACCCCGTGGGCGCTGAGTTCAGCTACCAGACCATGCGCATGGAAATGGTGGACTTCTGGGCGGTGGTGTTCAACCCCGATGCGCAAGCCAAGTTTGTGCACACCGTGTCTGCAGGCTACGTGACTGGCGCCATGTTTGTGCTCAGCGTGTCGGCCTGGTACCTGCTCAAGGGGCGCGACGTGGAGTTTGCCAAGCGCAGCTTCCGCGTGGCCTCCGCCTTCGGTCTGGCCTCCGTGCTCAGCGTGATCGTGCTGGGCGATGAATCGGGTTACACCGTGGGCGAGGCGCAGCAAACCAAGATGGCCGCTTTGGAGGCCATGTGGGAGACCGAGCCGGCCCCGGCGGGCCTGAAGCTCATCGCGGGCATCAATGAGGCACAGCAGAAGAATGATTGGGAGATTGAGGTTCCTTATGTGATGGGGCTGATCGGCACACGGTCTACCGACAAGCAGATCCCGGGCATCCATGACATCAAGGCCAAGAACCGTGAGCGCATCGTTCGTGGCATCGATGCCGTGAAAGCGCTGGAAGCGGTGCGCGCCCACCGCGACGATGCGGTGGCCCGCGAGCGCTTCGAGGCCCTCAAGGCCGACCTGGGCTTCGGGCTGCTGCTGCGCAAATACACCAACGACGTGAGCCAGGCCACACCCGAGATGATCCAGAAGGCGGTGGACAGCACCGTGCCCCGCGTTACACCCATGTTCTGGTCTTTCCGGGTCATGGTGGGGCTGGGCTTTCTGATGCTGGCGCTGTTTGCCCTGAGCTTCTGGTCCACGCTGCGCGGCGCCTGCATGCAAAAGCGCTGGCTGCTGCGCTGGGCGCTGTTCATGCTGCCCGCGCCTTGGATTGCCTGCGAACTCGGCTGGTTTGTCGCTGAGTACGGCCGCCAGCCCTGGACCATCTACGGGGTGCTACCCACCCATCTCAGCGTCTCCACTTTGAGCGTGGAAAGCCTCTATGGGTCGCTGGCGGGCTTCGTAGGTTTCTACACCGTGCTGCTGGTGGTGGAGATGTACCTGATGGTCAAGTTTGCACGCATGGGCCCCGGCAGCCTGGGCACCGGCCGCTACCTGAACGAGCCCGGCCACGCTGTCGCGCCCTGACCTTGCCAAGGAGTAAAGCATGTTGGATTACCCCACACTCAAAGTGATCTGGTGGCTGCTGGTGGGCGTGTTGCTCGTAGGCTTTGCCGTCATGGATGGGCATGACATGGGCGTTGGCACGCTGCTGCCCTTTGTGGGCCGCAGCGACGTCGAGCGCCGCGTGGTCATCAACACCGTGGGCCCGCACTGGGACGGCAACCAGGTCTGGTTCATCACCGGCGGCGGCGCCATCTTTGCTGCCTGGCCCTTGGTGTACGCCACCGCGTTCAGCGGCTTTTACTGGGCCATGCTGGCAGTGCTGTGGGCGTTGTTCTTCCGGCCGGTGGGCTTTGACTACCGCAGCAAGATCCACCACCCGCTGTGGCGCTCCACCTGGGACTGGGGCCTGTTCATTGGTGGCGCCGTGCCCCCTGTCATCTTTGGCGTGGCGTTTGGCAACCTGCTGCAGGGCGTGCCCTTCCGGTTCGATGACTACCTCATGCCCACCTACAGCGGCTCGTTCTGGGCTCTGCTCAACCCGTTTGCGCTGCTTGCGGGCGTGGTGAGCAGCGCCATGATCACCTTGCAAGGCGCTACCTACCTGGCGCACCGCACTGAGGCGCAAATTCAGCGCCGCGCGGTGGTCGCAGGCGTATGCGCAGCGATAGTTATGGTGGTGGCCTTTGTGGCGGCTGGCCTCTGGTTGCAGGGCATGGAGGGCTACCGCATCAGCTCGGCGGTGCAGACGGCCGCTTTGCCAGATCCGTTGAGCAAAACCGTGGTGCGCGAGCCGGGCGCCTGGATGGCCAACTACGCCGCCTGGCCGGCCCTGTGGGCGCTGCCCGCGCTGGGGGTGGCAGGCGCTCTGGCAGCGGCCGCATTGCTGGCTGCGCGCCGCACGCTCAGTGCCTTTGTGGCCTCGTCGCTGGCAGTGGTGGGGGTGATCGGGACCGCGGGCGCCAGCATGTTCCCGTTTGTCATGCCCTCCAGCACCCACCTGGCATCCAGCCTCACGGTGTGGGACAGCGTCTCCAGCCACAAGACGCTGGGCATCATGTTCTGGGCCACGCTGATCTTCATGCCCCTCATCGTGACCTACACCAGCTGGGCCTACCGCGTCATGCGCGGCAAGGTGACCGAGGCGTACATCCGCGAGAACGACCACGCGGCCTATTAACGGTCTGTGTCGCTCACAGCACACGCAACTTCAAGGAGCATTTCGATGTGGTATTTCGCATGGATTCTGGGCGTCGGTTTTGCCGTCCTGCTGGCCATCCTCAACGCCCTGTGGGGCGAGAACGAAGAGGCCCGCCAGCAATCGCACCGCAACAATGGAGTGTGAGGTGCAAAAGCCCGTCGCCCCCCCCGGAACCCCGGGTGAAGCAGTACCGCAGGAGGTTTTCGCGCCTGCTCCCGCAGGCATCCACTGGCCCAGTTTGCTGGCTGCGTTGCTGATCATGGTGATGTGTACGCTGGATCCGCGTTGGCTGGCCCGCCCCAGTGGCACTGCCGACCATCTGCTGGCCAGCTTCTTGTTCCTGGCCATGTCGGCAGGCTTTGTTCGGGGCGTAGGTTTCATTCCCCGGTGGTGGCTGTGGCGCTGGCTGTTCTCAGGTTGGACTTGTGCGCTGTGGCTTGTGCTGGCAGCCGTGGCCAAGTGGTTGCACTGATACGGCCAGCACTTGTTATATTTTTGTGGGTTGAGCCACGATGCGAGTGGCCCGCGGAACCCCAGGCTTGCGGCCCGGCTTTCTACAATAGACGGCTATGCAAGCCCTTCACTACACCCGCGCCTCCCAACTGCCCGCCATCCTCGCCCAACGCATCGTCATCCTCGATGGCGCCATGGGCACCATGATCCAGCGCTTCAAGCTGGGTGAGGCCCAGTACCGGGGGGAGGGCTACACCGGGCCAGACGGAGCAGGTGACAGGTTCAAGGACTTTCCCCGCGATGTAAAGGGCAACAACGAGTTGCTGAGCCTGACGCGCCCTGACGTGATCCGCGACATCCACGAGCGCTACCTGGCCGCTGGTGCCGACCTGATCGAGACCAACACCTTTGGTGCCACCACCATCGCGCAGGAAGACTACGGCATGGCCCACCTGGCGCGTGAGATGAACCTGCGCTCTGCCCAGCTGGCCCGCGCCGCCTGCGACAAGTTCAGCACGCCCGACCACCCCCGCTTTGTGGCCGGTGCCCTGGGCCCCACGCCCAAGACGGCCAGCATCAGCCCCGATGTGAACGACCCTGGCGCGCGCAACATCGACTTTGAGCAACTGCGCGCGGCGTACTACGAGCAGACCGAAGCACTGGTCGAAGGCGGCGCCGACGTGCTGCTGGTCGAGACCATCTTCGACACCCTGAACGCCAAGGCCGCGCTGTTCGCGATTGATGAGTTTTTTGAAAAGAGCGGCGAGCGCCTGCCCCTCATCATCAGCGGCACGGTGACCGATGCATCCGGCCGCATTCTGAGCGGGCAGACGGTGACGGCCTTCTGGCACAGCGTGCGCCACGCGCGCCCGCTGGCCATCGGCCTGAACTGCGCTTTGGGTGCCACGCTGATGCGCCCCTACATCCAGGAGCTCAACCGCGTGGCCGAGGACACCTTCATCAGCTGCTACCCCAACGCCGGCTTGCCCAACCCTATGAGCGACACCGGCTTTGACGAAACCCCTGAGGTGACGAGCCGCCTGGTGCATGAGTTTGCTGCCGAAGGGCTGGTCAACATCGTGGGCGGCTGCTGCGGCACTACGCCAGACCACATCGGCGCCATTGCCAAGGCGGTGGCCGATGTGCCCACGCGCAAGATGTTCTACCCCGCAGAAGTCTGAATTCGAGTCGAATTGGCTGCTAGCGCTTATTCAATAAGCGCAAGCAGCTATAAAAAATGTAGTGATTGCCGTACCAGCGCAGTGCGGCAGCCCATTGCAAGGCGCCGCCGGGTGCGGCAACCTTGCAATCCCCCTTCATTGCGCCTTCCCGTTTCGCCGTCCGGTCCGTCCACTCCATGCTTGATACCGCCACCCCGCCCGCCTCTTCCTTTGTGGAGGGCGACGACGCAGCCGCAGCGGCTGCCAAGGCTGCCGCCCACGCCGCGCTCAAGCTCGAAAAGCGCCTGGTGCGCCAGGTGGCCCAGGCCATTGGTGACTTTGGCCTGATTGAAGACGGCGACAAGGTGATGGTGTGCGTGTCGGGCGGCAAAGACAGCTATGGCCTGCTTGACGTGCTGCGCATGCTGCAGCAGCGCAATGGCAACCGGTTTGAGCTGATCGCCGTCAACCTCGACCAGAAGCAGCCGGGCTTTCCGGCCCATGTGCTGCCCGAATACCTGACGAAGGTGGGCGTGCCCTTCCACATCGAAACGCAGGACACCTACAGCGTCGTCAAGGAGCACATCCCCGAAGGCAAGACCATGTGCAGCCTGTGCAGCCGCCTGCGCCGGGGCATTCTGTACCGCGTGGCCGACGAGCTGGGTGCCACCAAGATTGCGCTGGGCCACCACCGCGACGACATGCTGCAGACCTTCTTCTTGAACATGTTCTTTGGCGGCAAGCTCAAGGGCATGCCGCCCAAGGTGCAAAGCGACCGGGGCGACCACCTCATCATCCGCCCCCTGGCCTATGTGGCCGAAAGCGACCTTACCCGCTGGGCCGAGATCCGCAACTTCCCCATCATCCCCTGCACACTGTGCGGCAGCCAGGAGAACCTGCAGCGCAAGCAGATCGGCCAGATGCTGCGCGACTGGCAACAGCTTTACCCCGGCCGCATCGAGAACATGGCCGTGGCGCTGCGCAACCTGGTGCCCTCGCACTTCATGGATACACGCCAGTTCGACTTCAAGGGCCTGGTGCCCAACGGCGTGGCGGATGCCGATGGCGACAAGGCGTTTGATGCCGAAGACCTTCCTGCGCAGGCCGTGGGCATGCTCGGCGGCCTGCCCCTGATGCCCCGCTGAACCTGACCTCTGACGATTTTTAGACAGGGCCACCCCATGACCACGCTCAAAGCCCCCGAACTCCTCCTGCCCGCTGGCTCGCTCGACAAAATGCGCGCCGCCTACGACTTTGGTGCCGACGCGGTGTACGCCGGCCAGCCGCGCTATTCCCTGCGCGCGCGCAACAACGAGTTCCGCCTGGAGCAAATCCGCCAGGGCATTGACGAGGCCCACGCACGCGGCAAAAAGTTCTTTGTGACCAGCAACCTGATTGCGCACAACGACAAGATCCGCACCTACCTGCGCGACATCGAGCCCGTGATCGACTGCAAGCCTGACGCATTGATCATGGCCGACGCGGGCCTGATCATGATGGTCAAGGAAAAGTGGCCCGAGCAGGTGGTGCACCTCTCGGTGCAGGCCAACACCACCAACTGGGCGGCGGTGAAGTTCTGGCAGAAGATGGGTGTGGAGCGCATCATCCTCTCGCGCGAACTCAGCCTGGACGAGATCGAAAAAATCCGCCAGGAATGCCCCGACATGGAGCTGGAAGTGTTTGTGCACGGCGCGCTGTGCATCGCGTACTCGGGCCGGTGCCTGCTCAGCGGCTACTTCAACCACCGCGACCCCAACCAGGGCACCTGCACCAACGCCTGCCGCTGGAACTACGCCACACACGACGCCGACATCGACCCCACCACGGGCGAAGCCATTGCGCAGAAGATGGAAGGCGACTTCAACTTCGAGGCCGCGCAGCAAAAGGCCGAGCAAGCCTTTGCCTCCACCACCGGCAGCGGCCAGCGCCACCCCAAGGCCGACAAGGTCTACCTGATCGAAGAGGCCGGTCGCCCCGGCCAGCTCATGCCCATCATGGAAGACGAGCACGGCACCTACATCATGAACAGCAAGGACTTGCGCGCGGTGGAGCATGTGGCGCGCCTGACGCAGATCGGTGTGGACTCGCTCAAGATCGAAGGCCGCACCAAGAGCCTGTACTACGTGGCCCGCACCGCCCAGGTCTACCGCCGCGCCATCGACGACGCCGTGGCGGGCCGCCCCTTCAACCCCGAGCTGCTGATCGAGCTGGAAGGCCTGTCCAACCGCGGCTACACCGGCGGCCTGCTGGAGCGCCGCCCCAGCAACGACTACCAGAACTACCTCAGCGGCCACTCCGTCACCCAGCGCAGCCAGTACGTGGGCGAGGTGCTGGGCACCGAGGGCTTGGCGGATGTGGGCCTGCAAGGCGACTGGGTGCAGGTGGAAACCAAGAACCACTTCGCCGTGGGCGACCTGATTGAGGTGGTGCACCCGAGCGGCAACACCCAAGTGCGCCTGCAAGAAATGCGCAACGTGGAAGGCCAGCCCGTGCAGGTCGCCCAGGGCAGCCCGGTGCGCGTGTGGATTCCGCTGCCTGCGCGCTACAGCGGTGCGCTGCTGGCGCGCGTCGTCGAATCGCAGCCGCCTGCGGCAGCCGCAGAGCCTGCACTCGCTGTCTAAGGTGCTTGGGGGCGGCGCAGGGAAGGGTTGAGGAAAAAGTGCCTCCAGCGCCCAACCAATAAGCGCGATCAGCTATTGATTCAATAGCAATTTTGCGGAGCGGTTGCCCGCGGTCTGACCCGCCCCAGCCCCCTGTTCACCGGGGCTGATCGGGGCCAGAATGCGTTCAGTTCCCACCTCCAGGCGCGGTTGCACATTGCACAGGCGCCGGTGGCTGGTGGGTCATGCCACTGTTCATCGCTTCACCATGTCCATCCAGATGGATCCCCCCCGCAGCCCTGTGCCCGCCGTGGCGCAGGCGCTGGCTGAGGCCGCCTTGCAGCGGCAAAACATGCTGCTGGGCACGGACAAGGGCATCCCCGGCGCAGCGGCACCCGGCGCTGGTAGCCCCACGGGTGGTGTTCCACCCTTACCCACCCTAAATACCGCCGCCCCTTTGGCACCCCCGCCTTTGCCCGAGGGCGCCAGTGACCCGGCGTTGGCGGACCGCGTCAGCCTCTCACCCCGCGCTAGCCAGGCGCTGCAGGCGCAGGGCCAAACATCCGCCGCTGCACCGCCCGCTGCGGCGGCCCAGCCAGGGCGTGGCGTGGCGGTGCCACCAGCGGCCATCCCTACCCTGGCTGCTGCGGTTGCCGGGGGCGTGACCGGTGCGGCGTGGCCCGCCAGCGGGGTGTCGTCCGCCATGCGGGGTTTGTTGGATGCGCTGGTGCAGCAACTGACCCCCGCCGCACCCCAGCGCGTGGTGGCGGTGCAGCCCTGGGGTGCGGGCCTGGGGGGCGCTGGCGGCCTGCCTGCAGACCCCGACCTGCCTCCGCTGCAAACCTGGCTGGTGGGCCAGGGCCTGCTGCACACCGAGCAGGGGCCGCGTGCATTCACCGCCACGCTGCGGGTGCCTGCTGCGTGGCTGCAGGGCTTGCCCACGGCTTCGCTACCTTCCAGCCCGGCGCCTGCGGGCACGCTGCAGGCGGCTTTGGCGGGGCGCAGCCAGGCGCTCACCAGCGGGCTTTTCGCATTGGTGCTGCAGCCTGGTGTGGGGGCGGGTGAGCGAGCGGCCGCCACCAGTGCCCTGTTGTCGCTCGAATTGGCCCCCTGGCAGGGCGCTGCCGCCAGCGTGGTGTACGGGCGCGACCAGCTCCAGGCCCGCAACGACCCGTGGCTGCAGATGCTGGCGCTGCAGGCCAGCGGCTATGGGCGCGAGGATGAAGAGGCTGACCTGCGCCGCCGTGCGCGCGGCCACTGCGACACGCCCGGCTGCCCCTATGCGGGCCGTGCGCCCTGTGAGCAACCCTTTTGCCTGGCCATGCGCGTGGTTCCCGTGCAGGCCGTGCCCCCGGTGGGCGGGGTGTGATACGGATTTGCCTTCAACCGTATCACGTCGTTGGTTCGCCTTGCCGTGCTACAGCACTGTCTGCGGCTTCCCGCCTAGTGATTCGGCTGAATCCAAAACCGTAACAATCCACCTTGGTGCGCCCATGCCATGGACATAAAAAAACCGCCCCGTGGTGGGGGCGGCTTTGCCGGGCGCTTGTGGCGCACCTGGGTTCGTGGCGCTGGCGATGTGCCAGCGCTGCGAACAAATTCAGACCAGGGCAGGCCTCATGGATACAGGCCGCGCATTTCGCGGGCGTGCAGGATGCGCTGGCAGGCCACGATGAAAGTGGCGGTGCGCAGGCTCACCTTGTGCTCTTGCGCCACCTGCCAGATGCCCGCAAAGGCCTCTTGCATGATGCGCACCAGGCGGGCGTTGATCTCGTCCTCGCTCCAGAAGAAGCTGGAGAAGTCCTGCACCCATTCGAAGTAGCTCACCGTCACGCCGCCAGCGTTGGCGATCACGTCGGGCAGCACCAGCACGCCCTTGTCGTTCAGGATGTCGTCGGCCTCGGTGGTCGTGGGGCCGTTGGCGCCTTCGATCACCAGCTTGGCCTTGATCTGGCCTGCGTTGTCCTTGGTGATCTGGCCTTCCAGCGCGGCGGGGATCAGGATCTCGCAATCCACGCCCCAGAACTCTTCGGCCTTCATCACTTCGGCGCCAGCAAAGCCGCCCACGCCACCACGGGTCTTCACGTGGGCCAGCAGTGCGGGCACGTCCACGCCCTTGCTGTTGAAGATGGTGCCGGTGTGGTCTTGCACGGCCACCACTTTGGCGCCCGCTTCGGCAAACAGCTTGGCTGCAATGCCGCCCACGTTGCCAAAGCCCTGCACGGCCACACGGGCGCCGGCCAGCGCCAGGCCGGTCAGCTTGGCGGCTTCCACACCCACGGTGAACACGCCGCGGCCGGTGGCTTCCACACGGCCCAGCGAGCCGCCCAGGTCCACGGGCTTGCCGGTGACCACGCCGGTGGCGGTGGCGCCCACGTTCATCGAGTACGTGTCCATCATCCATGCCATGACCTGGCCGTTGGTGTTCACGTCGGGTGCGGGGATGTCCTTGGAAGGGCCGATGAGCAGGCCGATCTCGCTGGTGTAGCGGCGCGTCAGGCGCTCCAGCTCACCCATCGACAGCTTCTTGGGGTCCACACGGATGCCGCCCTTGGCGCCGCCGTAAGGCACGTTCACCGCCGCGTTTTTCACCGACATCCAGGCCGACAGGGCCATCACTTCAGACAACGTCACGTCCTGGTGAAAACGCACACCGCCCTTGCCGGGGCCGCGGCTCAGGTTGTGCTGCACGCGGTAGCCTTCGTAGTGGGCGATGGTGCCGTTGTCCAGCTCGATCGGCACGTCCACGATCAGGATGCGCTTGGGCCGCTTGAGGGTTTCCACCCAGCGCGCCAGGCTGCCCAGGTAAGGGGTGACGCGGTCCACCTGCTGCAGGTAGTTGCCCCAGGGGCCGAGGTGGTCGGCCTGCAGGTACGAGGGCAGGGGGTGGGATTGTGCGGCGGGGGCGCCGACAGGGTTTGACATGGTGAATTTCCTTGTGGGATCAGTTCAGGCTGCGAAGCTTATGCCTGGGCTGGGGCACTGTCCAAGGCCGGTGTGTTTGTGGGTTATGCGTTTGATGCATAGTTTGGCAAAGACGCATTCCATGTTGCGGTGCGGCAATCCGCGGGCGCGCTAGCGGCCGCCGGCTCCGGTCCTTGCCCAGCGACCGGTTGCCCCTAGACTCAGCCAGCCCGGCACAGCACCGGGCGCTGCGCCAAGTCCCCCAGAAAGCGGGGGCCACGAAAAAAAGAGAGGGAAATCATGAGCGTGACCCACACCCCCTGCCCGCAATGCCAGGCGCCCAACCACCCGGCGGCGCGCTGGTGCGTGAAGTGCGCCCACCCGCTGGAGGCAGAGGCCACCCCCGCCACCCCGGCGCCGATGGAATTTGTGTTCGATGACGACGAGCACCCCGCTGCCACCCCGCCGCGCCAGCGACCCGCCATGGCCTACGCAGGCGCCGCCGTGGCTGTGCTGGCCGTGGCGGGTGCCGCAGCCTGGTACCTGCTGGGCCGGCCCGATGTTGCGCCGCCCGCGCAGCAGGCCCCGGCTGTCTCAGCCCCAGCGGCCGCGCCTCGCACCCCGGGCATTGCCGAGTCCGCTCCAGCGCGCCCCGAGCCGGTGGAAGAAATCATCGAATCCCAACGCGCACGCCCGGCGGCCACTGCGTCTGCACCGGACAGCGCCACTGCCTCCCCCCCGCCCGCAGCCGCAGCGGCAGCCTCTGCACCGCCGTTCACCCCCGTCACCGTGCCCCGCGTGGCCGATGCGGCATCGTTGCCCGCCACCAGCAAACCCAGCACGGCGGCACCGGCCGACGACGCACCCTGGCCGCCCCCCGCAGCACCCGTGCCGTCGCCGGGAGACAGCCTGGCCCGCCTGCGCGGCGCGCTGGCGCAGTGCGCCGCCATGAGCAACGAGCTGTCGCGTGCGAGCTGCCTCACCCGCACACGGCAGAACTTCTGCGGCGACGCCTGGGGCCGCATCCCCGAATGCCCGCCAGGCCAGTGATGGCATGCGCCGCCTGTTTTTGCGCCGCCCGCTGCCGTGGCCGCAGCGGTGCGGGGCCTATTCGATGCGGATCTTCTGCAGCGCCGGGTCGCCCGGCGGGTAGCGCAGGTCCAGGCCGGTGAGCACCTCGCGCACCAGCGTGGCGATCATCAGGTTGCGGTGGGTCTTGGAGTTGGCGGGCACGATGGTCCATGGCGCCCAGGGCGTGTGCGTGGCGGCCAGCAGCATTTCGTAGGCCTTCTGGTACTGGCTCCACTGCTTGCGGGCCTCGATGTCGCTCATCGAGAACTTCCAGTGCTTGGCCGGGTCGTCCAGGCGCTCCTGCAGGCGTTCGCGCTGCTCGTCAGCGCTGATGTGCAGCATGAACTTGAGCACGATGGTGCCGGTGTGCGTGAGCATGCGCTCAAAGTCGTTGATATGCCCAAAGCGCTGGTGGTGCTGCTCGGGCGTGATCCATCCGTTGACGGCGGGCACCAGCACGTCCTCGTAGTGGCTGCGGTTGAACACCGTGATCTCGCCCGCGCCGGGCACCTTCTGGTGGATGCGCCACAGGTAGTCGCGGGCGCGCTCGGCCTCGGTGGGGGCGCTCCAGCCCACGGCATGCACGCCCAGCGCGCTCATGCGGCCAAATACGCCCCGGATGGTGCCGTCCTTGCCCGATGTGTCGGTGCCTTGCAAGATGACCAGCAGCTTGTAGCGCTTGTCTGCGTAGAACAGGTTCTGCAGCGTGTCCAGCTCCTGCGCAATCGACTCGGTGGCGGCCTTGTCCTTGAGCTTGTCGCCCAGCGAAAACGGCTTGGCCGACGGGTCAAAGTCCTTGAGCGACACCGTGCGGCGGTGTTTGCCGGCCTTGCGCCGCTCGGGCTGGCCGTCGGGCCGCTTCTCGTCGTCGTGCTGTGGCGCGTCCGGCTGCCATTGCGACCAGCGCTGGGCCACATCTTTGTTGCTGCTGTGAAACGGGTGGTTCATACGGGCTCCTCGATGGGCCATCGTACGTCAGCGGCGCGGGCGCAGTACCCTCTTTCTCCAAAATTTCGACGCTAACAAAATCATAGCTAATAGCGCATGATTCACTAGCGCTTGAGGGCTGTGGGGCTTGAAACTGGCCGCAGGAGCCGCTCAGCGCGCCCCATGCGCCATGCGGTAGGCCAGCGGCGTCTGCCCCGTGGCCTGGCGGAACGCGCGGTGCAGTCCGGCCTCGCTGGCCTGGCGCAGCTTGATGCGGCGCATCCACAGGGCCGCCGTCAGGCCCGTGTGGGCCTGCACCCACCGCGCGAGTGTGCGGGGCGAGGGGCCAGCGCAGGCAGTCGCAGATCGGCGGCGGGGCTGCGCTGCACCCACAGCATGGCGCGGCGCAGGTCGGCGTCTGCCACCGTCATCAGGTCATGCCCGGCAAATGCCGGGTGCGCCGTGCGGGGGCGGGGCAGCATCAGCAGCTCCTGCAGCTGGTCGGGCGACGAGAGCCACAGGCCCGGCACCAGCACCACATCCGCCACGGCCTGCTGCAGGGCCACGGTGGGCGACAGCGCGGGGCCTTGCCAGGTGGGCACGGGCAACCGGTCCACCCCCGCCCAGCAGATGTCCATCACGCTGGTCTGTGCACGCAGGTTGGCGGCGCGTGCCATGTCCGCCGCCGCAAACAGGCCCGCTCGCATGCAGCCCGGGTAGAGCAGCAGTGCCACGCGCAGGGGCGGCTGGGTTGTGGAGGATGAAGAAACCATGGGTGGCACAAAAGCGCAAGAACTTGTCAATCTGCGCCATTTTCGCGGGAGGCCTGCTCATCAACAATGGCAACACCTCCTCCCACTGAAAGCACCCCATGCTCATCACCCAATTGCGCAACGCCACCGTTCTCGCGCCCCGGGGCTGCCTGCCTGCGCTGCCCTACCTGGGCACCCGGCGCCAGCGCAACCCGCTGGTGGATTTGCCCGCCGAGGTCGCGCAGGCCGCTGCGCTGACGGCCGGCGCGGTGGTCGTCAACCACCTGGAGGCCCTGGACCACTGCCCCACCACCCGCGCCCAGGTGCGCGCCCTGGCGCAGCGTGGCGGGTGGGCGCACCGCCTGTGGGTGCCCGAGGACGGCGAGTGCCGGCACTACCCTGGGCCCACCGTCAAAAGCGATGCTATGAATTCAGTAGCTGCAGAGGCATGATCGACTAACGCTACCGCCCGAAAAGGCTGCAAATCACGCCAGCTCGGACTCCAGCGCCCGCTGGTCCCGCATCAGCGCCACAAACCGCGCAGCGCCCAGGCCCAGCGGCCGCTCCTTGGACCACACCACGTCCACCCAGAGCGCGGCGCCGTTGCTCAGGTTCTCGAACGGCATCTCCACCAGCCGCCCCGCCTCGATGCGCGACTGCACCAGCGCGCGCGGCTGCCAGCCCCAGCCCATCCCGGCTTCGATGAGGCCCAGCGCGGCCAGGTGGTTGTCGGTGCGCCAGTGGTGGCGTGCAAACACAAAGCGCGGGTCGGTCTGCGCCAGGTCGCGGCTGGCCACCACGATCTGGCGCGTGGTGGTCAGGTGCTCCTCGCGCAGCATGGCTTCTTCGGGCGGTGCACCACGTGCCTGGGCGGCGGCGCGGGCGGCCACCAGCACCGGGTGCTGCGGCGCCATCACCGCCACAAGGGTTTCGGTGCCCACTTCCTGAAAGCCCTCGCGCCCGTCGATGCTGGGCCGCTCAAACACCAGCGCCAGCTGCGCGCGGCCGCTGTGCAGCAGCGCCAGCGCATCCACCTGCGGCGCGGCCAGCACCTCGATCTGAAGCAGCGGGTGCTCTTGCGCCAGCGCCGCCAGCGCCTCCGTCCAGCGCGCGGCCAGCAGCTCGGGCGCGATGGCCAGCGTGAGCCGCTCCTCCAGCCCCTGGGTCAGCGCCAGCGCCTGGGCGTTGAGCTGCTGCAGCTGCCCCGCCAGCAGCCGGGCCTGGGGCTCCAGTGCGCGGGCGGCGGCGGTGGGGCGGGGCTCGCGTCCGCTGCGGTCAAACAGCTGCACATCCAGTTCGGCCTCCAGGTGGGCAATGGTCATGCTCACGGCCGACGGCACACGCGACAACGCCCGAGCGGCGGCCGAGAACGAGCCGTGGTCGAGCACGGTCAGAAACACCTGCACGCTGTCGGAGTTGAAGGCCATGGCGGTTTGATCTATCAATAAAACTGAAATAAGCTGACTTGATGTGTCAGTGTGGCGAATATAAAGTACAGGCCATGGACAAGACACCGACTCTTTTTGGCCTGCAAGGCGTCAAGCGCCGCCTGATCTACGTGACCCTGTACGAACTGATCGCCATTGGCGCCGCCACGATGGGCCTGGCGCTGCTCACCGGCCAGGGCGCGGGGCATTCCAGCGTGGTGGCGGTGGCGGCCTCGGCGATCGCCATCGTCTGGAACATCGTCTTCAACTGGGCGTTCGAGCGCTGGGAGGCGCGCCAGCCCGTGCGCGGGCGCAGCGTGGCGCGGCGCGTGGCGCACGCCATCGGGTTCGAGGGCGGCCTGGTCTTCACGCTGGTGCCGCTGTTTGCCTGGTGGTTTGGCGTGAGCCTGTGGCACGCGTTTGTGATGGACCTGGGGCTCATCGTGTTCTTCCTTGGCTACACCTTCGTCTTCAACTGGGTGTTTGACCACCTGTTCGGCCTGCCCGCATCAGCCATGGCGGCGTCGTAGCAAGGGGCCAAGACGCGCTTCTTCAACCAATGTCAACCGCCGTTCGCTGGCGGGCTGGGGCGCTCAGCCGCCACCCATAATCGGCCCCATGCGAGGGCCGTTTTTATTGCTGCTGCGGGGTTTGCGGGGTCGGTGGGCTGGCATGGCGGCCTGCTGCGTGCTGGCAGGCTGTGCCAGCAACGCCCCCACGCCGCGCGGCGAGGTGAAGGGGGCGCCCACCCATGCCGCCGAAATGGCCCAGTCCGACGCCAACCGCATGGCCACCCTGGCCATGCAGGAGAACCTCGAAGGCCTGCTGCGCCTGGCCGACAAGCTCTACCGCCGCAACCCCGCCGAGTGGCGCAAAGGCACCGCCACCAGCCGCGAGCAGGCGCTGGAGCAGCTGCGCGCCGCCGTGTTGCAGCGCCAGCCCTGGGCGCCGCTGCAGGGCCGCCGCGACATCGCGGCCATGGCGCTGGCCCTGGCGCCCGAGTTCGCGGGCGACCGTGTGGCGGCCTTCATCCACGCCACGGCCGACATGATCATCACCGCCCACGGCGGCAAGACGGAGTTCTTCTTGCTCGACGGCATGGACGCCCAGCACCTCTACAACGCCGGGCGCAATGTCGAGACCGCCGCCTGGCTGCTCGCCCAGCGCCGCAATGCCCAGGGCCAGCCCCTGCTGCTGGCCGACGAGATCGGCGCCCAGGGCCGCAACCTGAGCTTCGAGCGCGAGTTCGGCAAGATCATCGCGCGGCTCGATCTGCTGGCCGCCTTCACCACCGAAAAGTACCGCCGCGCGGCCATCAGCTATGTGCAGGGCATTGTGGGCGGCACCTTTTTGCAATTCCTGCCCGTGCGCTGACCCGGCGACCGCCTGCTCGTATCACCCGGTAAAATCCGCCGCTTGCCCAAGGAGCGTTGCAGCGGCCCCACCGCCATGGTGAAGCCGTCAGGCTTGGGCACTCCACAAGCTATTCAAGCCCCACCGCAACGACGCTCACCTGTTTTTCTGCTGCCCCTGCACAGGTGAGTCCTATGTCCGCGTCTGCCCCGTCCCTGCCCCCCATGAAGCTGTCCGGCCTGGAGCCCGTCTCCATTGGCGAGGGCACGCTGTTCGTCAACATTGGCGAGCGCACCAACGTCACCGGCTCCAAGGCGTTTGCGCGCATGATTTTGAACGGCCAGTACGAAGAGGCCCTGGCCGTGGCGCGCCAGCAGGTTGAGAACGGCGCGCAGGTCATCGACATCAACATGGACGAGGCCATGCTCGACAGCAAGGCCGCCATGGTGCGGTTTCTGCAGCTCATCGCGTCCGAGCCCGACATCGCGCGCGTGCCCATCATGGTGGACAGCTCCAAGTGGGAGGTGATCGAGGCCGGGCTGCGCTGCATCCAGGGCAAGGGCATCGTCAACTCCATCAGCATGAAAGAGGGCGTGGAGAAGTTCAAGCACGAGGCGCGCCTCGTCAAGCGCTACGGCGCTGCCGCCGTGGTGATGGCGTTTGACGAAGTTGGGCAGGCCGACACCTTCGCGCGCAAGATCGAGATTTGCGAACGCGCCTACCGCGTGCTGGTGGATGAGGTGGGCTTCCCACCCGAAGACATCATCTTCGACCCCAACATCTTTGCCGTGGCCACAGGCATCGAAGAGCACAACAACTACGCGGTCGATTTCATCGAAGCCACGCGCTGGATCAAGCAGCACCTGCCGGGCGCGAAGGTGTCGGGCGGCGTGAGTAACGTGTCGTTCAGCTTCCGTGGCAACGACCCCGTGCGCGAGGCCATCCACACCGTGTTCCTGTACCACGCCATCAAGGCCGGCATGGACATGGGCATCGTCAACGCGGGCATGGTGGGCGTGTACGACGACCTGGAGCCCGTGCTGCGCGAACGCGTGGAAGACGTGGTGCTGAACCGCCGCCCCGATGCGGGTGAGCGCCTGGTCGAAATTGCCGAAACCGCCAAGAGCGGTGCCAAGGACGAGAGCAAAAAGCTCGAATGGCGCGGCACGCCCGAGCACCCCAAGACCGTGGGCGAGCGCCTTTCGCACGCGCTGGTGCACGGCATCACCGACTTCATCACCGAAGACACCGAAGAGGCTTACCGCGAGATTCTGGCCAAGGGCGGCCGCCCGCTGCATGTGATCGAAGGCCCGCTCATGGACGGCATGAACGTGGTGGGCGACCTGTTTGGCGCGGGCAAGATGTTCCTGCCGCAGGTGGTGAAAAGCGCGCGCGTGATGAAGCAGGCCGTGGCCCACCTGATTCCCTACATCGAGGAAGAAAAGCGCCAGGACGAACTGGCCGGGCGCGACGTGCGCAGCAAGGGCAAGATCGTGATCGCCACCGTCAAGGGCGACGTGCACGACATCGGCAAGAACATCGTCACCGTCGTGCTCCAGTGCAACAACTTCGAGGTGGTGAACATGGGCGTGATGGTGCCCTGCCACGAGATCCTGGCCAAGGCCAAGGTCGAGGGGGCGGACATCGTGGGCCTGTCGGGCCTCATCACCCCCAGCCTCGAAGAGATGCAGTACGTGGCCGGCGAGATGCAGAAAGACGAGCACTTCCGCGTCAAGAAGATCCCGCTGCTGATCGGCGGCGCCACCACCAGCCGCGTGCACACCGCCGTCAAGATCGCGCCGCATTACGAAGGCCCCGTGGTCTACGTGCCCGACGCCTCGCGCAGCGTGAGCGTGGCGCA
>JADHED010001387.1_pt1 | contig 20860 bp, 15 predicted proteins | sample 8952041 | NCBI WGS metagenome assembly JADHED01 (sample SAMN16124423, study PRJNA663239) | bioreactor sludge metagenome | isolation source: sludge (control) | place: India:Bengaluru | collected 2018-09-08
GGGCCGCTGCGGACAATTTGCAGCCGACGATTCCCAAGTCCGACAGCCTCCTAGCCGGCGCCGGAAGCGGTCGCCCGGAGTGGCTGGCCCGGTGTGTGGGGCGGTATCCCGCAACCAGAGTATTTACGCGCAGCGGTCATCCACGGTATGCTGCTGCGGCATTTGATGAAATCACCTGTTAAATTTGTATCGGAGTTGTACCATGCGTGGATTCTTTTCAAGGCTCGTGGGTTCGATGGGGCGCGCCGCTGCCGTGGTTGCGGTGGCTGCGGCTGCGGTGGGCTGCGCGGGGACGGGCAACTACCCTGCGGCGCCTGCCACGGCGTCCAGCCCGGACTACAACTATGTCGTGGGGCCTGGCGATACCCTCAACATCATTGTCTGGCGCAATCCTGACCTGTCGCTATCGGTGCCGGTGCGCCCGGATGGCCAGGTGTCCCTGCCGCTGATCGATGGCCTTCAGGCGCAGGGCAAGAACTCGGCCCAGATCGCGCGCGACATCGAGAAAGAGCTGGCCAAGTATGTGCGCGATCCGGTGGTTACGGTGATCGTGACCAATTTTGTCGGCCCGTACAGCGAGCAAATCCGTGTGGTGGGCGAGGCGACCAAACCACAGTTCCTGCCTTACAAGCAGAAGATGACGGTGCTGGACGTGATGATTGCCGTCGGCGGTCTGACCGATTTCGCTGATGGCAACAGTGCCACCCTGGTGCGTGCCGCCGAGGAGAACAAGCGCTACAAGGTGCGTCTGCACGACCTCGTCAAGCGCGGCGACATTGGCGCCAATGTGGAAGTGCTGCCTGGTGACATTCTGATCATTCCTCAAGGTTGGTTTTAATCGAGCTGCTCGGTTGTGAGTGGCGGATGAGTTGGTCAAGGGGAGTGGAATGGATGAGCTTATAGGTCAGATCACGGCCACTGCGCGTGGCATGTGGATCTATCGCCGGCTGGCGATGCTGGCAATGTGGGTGGTTGGCGTGATTGGGGCGGCCGTGGTGCTCACCATGCCGGATTCCTACCAGGCTTCGGCGCGCGTGTTCGTGGACACCCAGTCCATCTTGCGACCACTCATGACCGGCATTGCCGTGCAGCCCAATATCGAGCAGCAGGTATCGATGCTGAGCCGTACGTTGATCAACCGGCCCACCGTGGAGCGGCTGGTGCGCATGGCAGACCTGGATCTGGGTTCGACCTCCAAGGCATCCACCGATGCCGTGGTGGACGCCGTCACCCAATCCATCAAGATCCAGTCCACGGGGCGTGACAATCTCTACACCTTGTCCTATCGCGACCAGAGCCCAGAGAAGGCGCAGCTTGTCGTGAAGTCGCTGCTCACCATTTTTGTGGAGTCCAGCCTGGGCGCCACGCGCCAGGATTCAGACAGCGCACGCCGGTTTCTGGACGACCAGATCAAGACCTACGAGAACAAGCTGACCGAGGCGGAAGGACGTCTCAAGGCATTCAAGCTGCGCAACATCGAGATGCAGTCCGAGGGTGGCCTGGATTCTGCCGGACGGGCATCCCAGCTAGAAAATACCCTGAGCCAGGCGCGGCTTGAGCTGCGTGAAGCAGAGAGCGCAAGAGCGGCTGCGGCGCAGCAGCTGGAAGAAATGCGGGCACAGACCGCTAAATCAATGGCGGGCCCGGCGCCGGACGTGCAGACGCCCGAGCTGGATACCCGCCTGCTTGCGCAAAAGCAAAACCTGGACGCGCTGCTGCAGCGCTACACCGACGGTCACCCCGACGTCATGCGGACGCGGACTCTGATCGCCGATCTGGAGGAGCAAAAGCGCAAGGAGATCGACGCGTTGCGCCGCAAGCTCCAGCAGACCGGTCAGGTGCCCATCGCCCAGACCAACCCTGCGGCGCTCGAATTGAGCCGCATCTATTCCGCAGCCCAGGTGCAGGTGGCTTCACTGCGCGCCCGCGTGGTTGAGTATGAAGCCCGCGTGCAACGTGCGCATCAGCAATTGAAGGTGGCGCCGCAGCTGGAGGCGGAGTTGGCGCAGCTCAACCGCGACTATCAAGTTCATCAGAAGAACTATGCCGATCTGGTGGCGCGCCGTGAATCTGCGCTGATGTCCGGAAAACTGGAAAACACCTCCAATGTGGCCGAGTTCCGCGTCATCGACCCCCCGCGCGTGGCGCCCAAGCCTGTGGCACCCAATCGCCTCCTGTTGATGCCCGCTTCGCTGGCTGCCGCGATCGCAGCGGGGCTTGGCATTGCGTTTGTGATGAGTCAGATCAGGCCGGTGTTCTTTGATGGCGCTACCTTGCGTCAGGTGACGCAGCTGCCGTTGTTGGGGGTGGTCGCCTTGATTCCCAATGAAGAGCAACGCCGGCGCGAGTCGCGCAGTCTGAAGCGCTTCATTGTGGCGAGCGTTGCATTTTTGCTGCTTTACGCCGGCGGCATGGCCGCGTTGTCCATTCGTACAGGCGCCTTGGGGTGACAAGCAATCATGACCAGCTCAATTGAAAAAGCAGCCCAGCGACTGGAACAACTGCGCAAGGCCGGCGCGGTGTTGCCCGGCGACAAGCCGCGGGCGCAGGTTCCAGACGTGCCAGATACGGCGCAGTCGCTCGATCATGTGCCGCGGGCTGCGGTTGCAGCTCCTGCAGACGACCAGCCACAGGCCGCCCCGGACATCAGGCCCGGTTCGAAAACCGTGCAACTCGATTTGACGGCGTTGAGTGCAAGTGGCTTTGTGACCCCCAATTCCCCGCGTTCGGTCACGACGGATCAGTACCGCGTGATCAAACGGCCGCTTCTGGAAAATGCCACGGGCAAGGGCGCGTCGTTGGTGACCAACGGCAACCTGATCATGGTGACCAGTGCGCTGCCAGGCGAGGGCAAGAGTTTTACGGCCATCAATCTGGCCATGAGCCTGGCCATGGAGCTGGACCACACGGTGATGCTGGTGGACGCCGACGTGACACGCCCTTCGGTGATGTCCAAGCTGGGCCTGCCGCCTGCCGCTGGCTTGTTGGATGTGCTGCGCGGCGGCAAAACCAAGCTGGCTGACGTGCTGTTGCGAACCAACGTGGATGGCCTGACCTTGCTGCCGGCCGGCTTGCCCCATGAGCGCGCGACCGAACTCCTGGCCAGTGACGCCATGACCGACCTGCTGGACGAAATGAGCAAGCGCTACAGCGACCGGATCATCATTTTTGATTCGCCGCCCCTGTTGCTGACGACCGAGGCCCGGGTTCTGGCCAACCACATGGGGCAGGTTGTCGTCGTCGTTCGCGCAGAAAAGACACTGCAGTCCGAGGTGGAGCATGCGCTGTCCACCATAGAGGCCTGTCCCATCAAGCTTCTGGTACTCAATCAGGTGCGTTCCCAGGGGCTGGGCGCGCATGGCTATGGCTATGGTTATGGCTATGGAAATGCTGGCTATGCAAGGGCATCCGACGAGCGCATGCCGGCGACAGCGGCATAAGAAAAGGGCGTTGCATATGTATTTGCTGCATGAAGGCTTGACACGCATTCCTGCTGTTGGTTGCGCGGCATGGGTGTTGGCCGCTGCCCCAGGACTGGCCCTGGCGCAGATTCCCGATGTAGGCGCCGATCCGCTATCCCGTCCCCCTTCCATGCAGTCGCCTGCAGGTGCTGGTGCTGGCGCTTCGGCACCATCTGCCAGTGATCCACTGGCGCCGCGCGAATCCAGCCGATGGTTCGAGCCGCGCATTGGGGTGCAGCACACCATTACCAATAATTCGCGCCTTGTCAGCAACGGCAGCAGCGATCAGATGACCGAAGTAATGCCCGGCTTTCGCTTGGCAAGGGATACTGCGCGTCTGAAGGGTTTTGTTGACTATACGCTTCGCGCAGTCAATTACGCACGCGATACCAGTCCAGACAAAATTTGGCACAACCTGTATGCCCAAGGGACGGTGGAAGCCGTCGAGGATCATGTCTTTGTCGATCTGGACGGTCGGGCTACTTTGCAACCCGTATCTGCTTTTGGTCCGTCGGTTGGTGCGAGTACTGCAAACACGAACATGACGCAGACCACGTCATTCCGTATATCTCCTTACATCAAGGGCGAGATAGACAACGGATTAGCGTATGAGGCGCGGTACGGCATGACGGACACACGCTACGATACTGCAGCGCGTTCCAACGTCACTGTGCATGACTGGCTTCTGCAGTTGGGACGGCGACCATCGGGTCAGCTGGTGTCGTGGCGTGTAGAGGCAACGCAACAGAATGCCGACTATGACAACGGACGAACAATAGACACCACGGCCGTGCGTGGGCGGTTGGGGTATATGCCTCTATCGGACTTGCATCTTGTCGCGATAGCCGGGAGAGAGCACACCAACCAGTTGTCGCCAGTACGCGAATATAGCAATATATATGGATTTGGCTTCGACTGGCGACCGTCTGAGCGAACCAATATATCCTTCGAGCGTGAGAAGCGCTATTTTGGTGAATCGCACAATGCTGTTCTCCAATATAGAACTGGGCGCACTGTTTGGAGATACACGGATAGAAAATCCATCGTCAATGGATTGGGGGATCAGTTCGGATCGCCGAGTTCCTTATATGATCTGTTGGATGGATTCTATATGCGAACCGAGCCGAATGCCATTCGGCGTATGCAGTTGGTTCAGGCGGAGATTGAGCGCATGGGGTTGCCTGCGGATATGCAGGTTTTTCAGGATTTTTTGACGTCGTCAAGCAAGCTGCAACGGGCGCAAAATTTATCATTCGCCCTATTGGGTCGGCGCAGTACGCTCACATTTTCCCTGATGCGGTCTGATAGCCGGTTGCTGCAAGGAGCCTTCTCGCTTGGTGATGATTTCAACAACGACAGCAAGATTAGGCAACGCGGTTGGAATATTTCTGTTGGTCACCGTCTTACGTCCAGCTCAAGTGTGATGGCCAGTTTTGGTGAGACGCGTAACTCGGGCGTTGACTCGGGGCTGGAGACGCGTACGCGGCCATTTATTTTCTCATGGACAACCCTGATCGCGCCACGCACCAATATTGGGCTGCAGTTGCGCCGCGTGCTTTCTGATGGCAATGTCAGTCGCTATGGCGAGTCAGCGATCATGGGCTCCATTACGCACAGATTTTGATTCATGTATGAAGCGTTCTACGGGCTGACCAGCAAACCATTTCAGCTCAATCCTGACCCAAGTTTCTACTTTAGTAGCAAACAACACCAACGTGCCCGGGCCTATCTTGAGTACGGTGTGATGTGCTGCGAGGGGTTCATCGTCATTACCGGTGAGGTCGGCGCCGGGAAAACCACCATCGTGCGTGGTTTGCTCGATAGCCTTGACTCAGATGCAGTGGTGGCCGCGAATCTGGTCAGTACCCAGTTGGGAGCGGATGACACGCTCAGACTCGTTGGTGCCGCGTTTGGTGTCCCTGTGAATGGGGTATCCAAAGGTGACTTGCTGATGTCACTGGAGGCGTTTTTCGTGGCGCAGACGCTCCAGGGCAAACGCTGCCTGCTCGTGGTGGATGAAGCGCAAAACCTGCAGCCGCAGGCGGTTGAAGAGCTGCGCATGCTATCGAACTTCCAGAACGGGCAGGATGCATTGCTGCAAACCTTTTTGGTTGGTCAGCCCGAATTTCGAGAGATTCTGCAGAGTCCTGGAATGCTGCAATTGCGCCAGCGCGTGATTGCCACCTGCCACCTCGGCCCACTGGATGCGGAAGAAACGCGGGAATATATTCTGCACCGTCTCAAATGTGCAGGGGCTGGCGAAAAGCCCACGTTTGATGATGAGATATTCGATACAGTCTATCAATTCACCGGTGGAGTTCCTCGTCGTATCAACACGTTGATGGACCGCGTCCTGCTGCAGGGATTTCTCGCAGACAAATCCCATATTGATACTGAACTGGTGAATGAAATAATTCACGAAGTTCAGACCGAGATGCAGGTTCCGGCCAAAACGTTGCCGCCATGGAATGCCCCGGTGCGGGCGGCGGCGGGCTCCGTCGCGCGCGATGGGTCCGTTGACGCGGAATTGAATATGGACGCATTAGAACTGGATGCGGAAGTCGCCGATGGCATTTCAGACCAGCTCATGCAAATGACAATTGAGCAACTGCGAGCGCATCTGCTGCGCATAGAGCGCAGCGTGCTGCGCCAGGAGCGTGCGAGTCTGGAAATATTGATGACTCTGCAGAAGCTGGTTGCCGCAAGCCGTCGGCCTCGGTCTGATAACGGCGTGTCGAGCAAAGGCTAGGGTGGTTGCCATGATGAAGACGCCTTCTATTACCAATGCGCTGACTATCGATGTTGAAGACTATTTTCAAGTATCGGCGTTTGCGCCCTATATAGACCGCAGCCATTGGGACTCGCGTGAATGCAGGGTTGAGCGCAATGTCGATCAAATATTGAAATTGTTGGCGGAGCACAACGTGCAAGCCACGTTTTTTACTTTGGGATGGATTGCTGAAAGATATCCAAAATTGGTGCGCAGCATCGTCGATGGTGGGCATGAACTTGCCAGTCATGGCTATGGACACGAGCGGGTGAGCGATCTTTCCGAGGCACAATTTTTTGAAGATATACACAGTGCCAAGAGTTTGCTTGAGGATATTGGTGGCACAAAGGTTCAGGGTTATCGTGCACCCAGTTTTTCCATAGGTTCGCAGAATTTGTGGGCGCTTGATACCCTGCAGCGCGCTGGTTATAGGTATAGCTCCAGTATCTATCCCATTCGGCATGATCATTATGGTATGCCGGATGCTCCACGGTTTGCCTATGAGGCGCGTGATGGGTTGATGGAGGTGCCGCCAACCACCATGCGCATGTTCAATCGCAATCTTCCATCCAGTGGTGGTGGGTACTTCCGCTTGCTTCCGTATTCTTTGTCTCGTTGGATGCTCAGGCAGGTCAATAGCAAGGATGCGTCGCCGGCAGTGTTTTACTTTCATCCTTGGGAAATAGACAAGAATCAGCCGCGTGTGCAGGGAGTCGGTCTCAAGACTCGATTCAGGCACTATGTGAATATTGGTCGCATGGAGCAACGCCTAGGGCGTTTGTTGCAGGATTTCAGGTGGGGGCGCATGGATCATATATTTCTACCTCAATCTGTGCAGAAAGCTTCCCTTGTCTGATGTCGCTACCTCGCTCACCATTAAAAGGCTTGACCGGCGCAATAGCGCCGATGTCGCCCGGTGGGATGCGTTTGTCCTGACCTGTCCCCAGGCTTCGTTTTTTCACCGTGCCGGGTGGTTGGGGCTCATTGAAGACGTCTTTCGCCACGACGGCTATTTTCTGTATGCCGAAAGTCACGGTGTCATGCGCGGTGTGCTGCCACTGGGGCATGTCCGGAGCCGTTTGTTTGGAAAGGCGCTCACTGGCCTGCCATTCGCCGTTTACGGCGGCGTGGCTGCGGTTGATGAAGAAGCCGCAGCGGCGCTTGAATTGAAGGCCCGGCTACTGGCGCAAGAGCTGGGCGTGGATCATCTGGAGTTGCGCAATGTGCAGCGCCGGCATGAGGATTGGCCCCTGCAGGATCTCTACGTGACCTTTCGCAAGCCTATCGCGGCCACCGAAGAAGAGAATCTGCTGGCCATTCCACGCAAGCAACGTGCCATGGTGCGAAAGGGCATCAAGAATGGCTTGACGTCACATATCGACGCCACGGCTGACCGATTTTTTGCACTGTATGCTGACAACGTGCATCGCCACGGCACGCCTGCGTTGTCCAAGGCGTACTTCAACCAGCTGTTGCGCGTATTTGGGCCTGATTGCGAGGTGCTGACGGTGTGCGATACCGATGGCAAGCCCGTGAGTAGCGTGCTGAGTTTTTATTTTCGCGATGAGGTGCTGCCTTATTACGCTGGCGATGCCGAGGCTGCGCGTGATCTGGCTGCCAATGACTTCAAGTATTGGGAGCTCATGCGGCTTGCCTGCGCCCGTGGTCTGAAGGTGTTTGACTATGGGCGCAGCAAGCTGAATACCGGCTCATATGCTTTCAAGAAGAACTGGGGTTTCGAACCCACGCCATTGCACTATGAGTACCAGCTTTACAAGACCGACAGCGTGCCGCAGAACAACCCCGCCAATGCCAAGTATCGGCTGCTGATCGCCACCTGGCGCCGCATGCCCATTCAACTGGCCAATTGGCTCGGGCCCAAGATCGTGCGCAATCTTGGATAAGCATTTGGAGCATATGGCCGCCGTGAGCAACATTCTTTACCTGGTGCATAGACTGCCTTATCCCCCCAACAAGGGGGACAAGGTGCGCTCGTACCACTTGCTGCGTCACCTGCAGAAAAACCACCGGGTATTTCTGGGCACGTTCATTGACGATCCAGACGATGAACAACACCTGCCCGTCTTGCAGGGCATGTGCCAGGATCTGCATGTGGAGCGTATTGAGCCACGCAGCGCAAAAATCAAAAGTGTGAGCGGCCTGTTGACCGGTGAACCCCTGACGCTGACCTATTACAGAAATGCCGGCATGCGGCGCTGGGTGCAGCAGACCGTGGCCGAGCACAAATTGCAGGCATGCGTCGTTTTCTCTTCCGCCATGGCGCAGTACGCTCAGCCGTTGCTGCCGGACGTACCGATGCTGGTCGATTTCGTCGATGTGGACTCCGCCAAGTGGACCCAGTACGCGCCCGCGCACCGCTGGCCGTTGTCGATGGTGTACCGGCGCGAGGGGCGGCGGCTTCTGGCCTATGAACGTGCGGTAGCCGCGCAGGCGCATTGCTCGTATTTTGTGACGCCGAATGAGACAGCATTGTTTGTCTCGCAAGCACCAGAGAGCCAGGGCCGCGTCCAATCCATGGGCAACGGTGTCGATTGCGATTTCTTCAAACCCGACGCACGGTTCGCCACCCCCTTTGAGCAGGGCGAGGAAGCCCTGGTTTTTACCGGTGCGATGGACTATTGGCCGAATATCGATGGCGTGAGTTGGTTCGTGGCCGACATGCTGCCGCGCCTGCTTGCCAGCCACCCCAGCCTGCGTTTTTATATCGTGGGCCGCAGCCCGTCACCGCAGGTGAAGGCCCTGGCCGGCCCCCATGTGGTGGTCACGGGCACGGTGCCCGATGTCCGCCCCTATTTGCAGCACGCCAGTGCCGTCGTGGCGCCGCTGCGTGTGGCGCGCGGCATTCAGAACAAGATCCTGGAAGCCATGGCCATGCAGCAGCCGGTGGTCACCGTCAACAGCTGCGCGGACGCCATTGGTGCCAGTGCAGGGCAGGGCTTGCTGCGCGCCGACAAGCCCGAAGAATTCGTGACTGCGCTGCTCGGGCTGCTGGAGTCGTCTGCCGACAGGGCTGCGCTGGGCGAGCGAGCCCGGCACTACGTCGAGCATGAATGCAGCTGGCAAGCCCACCTGAAGAAAATTGATCACGATCTGGCCAGCACGTTTGCACCGTCGGATGCGAGCGCAAACCCCATCGCCACCGCTACCGCATGACAGGTTCGATATGACGGCCACCAAGCCATTGCTACCCGCCTACTGGCACCGTCCCCTGGCCGCATTCGTGCTGCTGCTGGCGGTGATTCTGGCCGCCTATTGGCATTCCGCCTGGGGCATGGCCATGACATGGACGCGCTCCGAGACCTACGCCCATGGGTTTGTCGTGCCCCTCATCACGCTGTGGTTGGTGTGGCGCCAGCGTGCCGTGCTGGCAGGCATGGTGCCGCGCCCCGGCAGCCTGGCGTGGCTGCTCATGGCGGGGGCCGCCGCGCTGTGGTTGGCGGGAGACCTGGTGGCCGTGAATGCCGCCACTCAGTTGGCCCTGGTAGCGTTGATCGTGCTGGCCGTACCCGCGGTGCTGGGCTGGCAGGTCACTCGGGCGCTGGCGTTTCCGTTGGCTTTTTTGTTCTTCGCAGTGCCCATTGGCGACTTCCTGCTGCCGCGCATGATGGAGTGGACTGCCGACTTCACCGTGCTGGCCCTGCGTGCAAGCGGCATTCCGGTGTACCGCGAAGGGCTGCAGTTCATCATTCCCTCCGGGGCGTGGTCGGTGGTCGAGGCCTGCAGCGGCATTCGCTACCTGATAGCGTCGGTCACGGCCGGCTGCCTGTTCGCCTATCTCAGCTACCAGAGCATGCTCAAGCGCGCGGTGTTCATCGGTGTCGCCATTGTCGTTCCGCTGGTGGCCAACTGGGTGCGCGCCTACCTCATCGTCATGCTGGGGCACCTCTCGGGCAACACCATTGCCACCGGCGTGGATCACCTCATCTATGGCTGGTTGTTCTTTGGCCTGGTCATTGGCGTGATGTTTCTCATCGGTGCGCGCTGGGTGGATCCGCCGGCGCCGGCGCCAAAGGCCATGGCGCTGGCACAAGCAGATGCGCCCAGGCAAGCGACATGGCTTGGCCTGGCGCTGGCCCTTGTGGTGGTGCTGGCGCCCTACGGCGTACACGCCATGATCGGGTTGACGGCCCAGACAGCACCTGTCCACCTGGCGCAACCCCAGGTTGCCGCGCCCTGGACTGCCGCAGCGCAGCCCCCCAACACCTGGGTACCCATGTTTCGCCATGCATCCGCTGATCTGAACATGGGGCTGCTGGATGCGCAGGGCAGGCCAGCAGGCCTGCATATCAGCTACTACCGCCAGCAGGACTATGAGCGCAAGCTCATCAGCTCCGAAAACGTATTGGTCTTCAGCAATGATCCGACTTGGTCGCGCGTGACCAGCGGGTCAACGGTGGCGGAACTGCAAGGCAAGCCATTGCAGGTCGAAAGCGCGGTGATCCGCAACAACACGCGTGGCATGGCCGCCGGTGGCGAGCGTTTTCTGGCCTGGCGCTTCTACTGGGTTCACGGCGGGTTCACAGCCAGTGACTACGTGGGCAAGCTCCAGGGCGCCCTGGGGCGCATCACCGGCTGGGGTGACGATGGCGCCAACATCGTGATCTACGCTCCGCTGTCAGCAGACATGGACGCCAAGGGGGCCGAGGCCGACGCGGCGGCGCGCCTGCAGGCCTACCTGGATAGCCAGGGTGATGCCCTGGCGGCAGCCCTGAAGCAAACAAGAGGGCGCGACTGAGCATGTGCGGCATATCCGGGATCTTTGACACGCGGGGCACGCGCGCCTACTCGCGCGAACTCATCGTGCGCATCAACGACGCACAGGCCCACCGCGGCCCAGACGAGCACGACGTGCACCTCGAACCTGGCCTGGCGCTGGGCCACAGGCGGCTGTCCGTCATCGATCTGGCCGCCGGCCAGCAGCCCTTGTTCAATCAGGCCGGCACGGTGGGCATCGTCTTCAACGGCGAGATCTACAACTACCGCGACCTGACCGACGAGCTCAAGGCGCTGGGCTACCACTTCAGGACGCGCAGCGACACCGAGGTCATCGTCCATGCCTGGTCAGCCTGGGGCGAGGCCTGCGTGCACCGGCTGCGCGGCATGTTTGCCTTCGCGCTGTGGGATCGCGACCGTCAGACCCTGTTTCTTGCCCGCGACCGCATGGGCGTCAAGCCCATGCATTACGCCTGGTTGCCTGATGGCAGCTTTGTCTTTGGCTCGGAGCTCAAGGTACTCACGGCGCACCCCGGTTTTGCACGCGACATCGACCCGCTGGCAGTGGAGGAGTACTTCACCTTCGGCTATGTGCAAGACCCGCGCTGCATCTACCGCCATGCGCACAAGCTTCCAGCGGCCCATACGCTGACGCTGAAACGTGGTGAAAAAAACAGGGCTAGCGCATGTCCATATTGGGATGTTAGCTTCACTAATAATAGCGTCATGACGCTGCAGGATGCCCAGGCCGAGCTGCGCGAGCGCATCACTGAATCCGTGCGCCTGCGCATGATTGCCGATGTGCCGCTGGGCGCCTTTCTGTCTGGCGGGGTGGATTCCAGCGCTGTCGTGGCCACCATGGCCGGCCTGTCCAGCGCGCCGGTGCAAACCTGCTCCATCGGTTTTGACGACCCGCGCTTTGATGAATCGAGCTACGCCAAACAGGTGGCCGAGCGCTATCGCACCAACCACCGGATGGAGATCGTCAGCAGCGATGATTTCGACCTGATCGACACCCTGGCCTGGCTCTACGACGAACCGTACGCCGACAGCTCCGCCATCCCCACCTACCGCGTCTGCCAGATGGCGCGCAAGCATGTCACCGTGGCCCTGTCGGGCGACGGTGGCGATGAAAGCCTGGGCGGCTACCGGCGCTACCGCATGCACCTGGGCGAAGAGGCCGTGCGCGGCCGCCTGCCTCTGGCGCTGCGCCGCGGCATGTTCGGCCCGCTGGGGCGCTGGTACCCCAAGGCCGACTGGGCGCCGCGCTCGCTGCGCGCCAAGACCACCTTCCAGGCGCTGGCCATGGACAGCGTGCAGGCCTACTGCCACAGCATGTCCATGCTGCGCGGTGACCAGCGCCAGGCCCTGTTTTCGCCTGGCTTGCAGCGCAGCCTGGGGGGCTATCACGCGCTGGAGGTATTCCGCCAGCACGCGGCACGGGCGCAGACCGACGACCCGCTGGCGCTCATCCAGTACCTGGACTACAAGACCTGGCTGATTGGCGACATCAACACCAAGGTCGATCGCGCCAGCATGGCCCACTCGCTGGAGGTACGCGAGCCGCTCATGGATCACCTGCTGGTCGAATGGCTGGCCACGCTGCCCAGCGACTTCAAGATCCGTGGCGGCCAGGGCAAGGCCATCTTCAAGCAGGCCTATGAACCGCTGCTGCCACACGACCTGCTGTACCGGCCCAAGATGGGCTTTTCGGTGCCGCTGGCAGCATGGCTGCGCGGCCCTTTGAAAGACCGCGTGCGTTCGGCATTGCAGGGCGAGCGCATGCGCGATTGTGGTTACTTCAACCCCGCAACCATCAGCCGCCTGATCGACGAGCACAACAGCGGCATGCGTGACCACGCCACTGCGCTGTGGATGCTGCTGATGTTCGAGGCGTTTCTGCGCGTGAACGAAGGCGCATTGGTTGCTGCCGCCGCATTGCATTGAATTGACATTTGAGGAACGACTGAGTGAGCCCTAAGAAAGTACTGCTGGTTGGTGCCGGCAACATTGCAAGATCCCACGCCGCCGCATTGAAAGATACGCCTGGAGTGGTGCTGTACGGCGTGTTTGACGCCAACGCTGCCACTGCCGAGGGACTGGCGCGCGACTTCCATATTCCCAACGTCTTTGACTCGCTGGAGCAGGCAGCAGCCAGTGAAGCGGATACGGTGCATGTCCTGACGCCACCCGATCTGCACCTGGCCACGGCCATGCCGTTTGTCCAGGCCGGCAAGACCGTGTTGCTTGAAAAGCCGCTGGGCGTGAGCAGCGCCGAATGTGCCGCGCTGCGCTGCGCCGCCGCCGCCTCCGGGGCAGTGGTGGGGGTCAATCAGAACTTTGTTTTCAACCCAGCCTACGAACAGCTCAAAAAAACCATAGCGTCTGGCGCACTGGGTAAGCCGCGTTATCTCAGTTATGTCTATGAAGTGCCACTGCGCCAGTTGACCGCGCGCCAGTTCAGCCACTGGATGTTCCGCGAGCCGGTCAACATCCTTTTGGAGCAGGCTGTCCATCCCTTGTCGCAGGTGGTGGACATGGCAGGCCCAGTGCGCGAGCTGTCGGTATTGAGCGAGGCACCCATCGAGATTTCGCCAGGCGTCGGCCTCCATGCTGCCTGCCAGGCCAGCTTTGCCTGCGAACGCATGCCGGCACATATGCGTTTCCATGTGGGCTCTCAGTTCACGGTGTGCCGCCTCACCGTGGTGTGCGATGACGGTGTTGCCATTGCCGACATGTTTGCCAACCAGTTCCACACATTGGCGCGCACGGCCTATATGGATCCGGTGGACGCATGGCTGTCGGCACGCGCCACGGCAGGCCAGATTCGCCGGCAAGGTTTTGCCGTGCTGCGTGACTATGTCCTGGCCATGGCCAAACTCAAGCCACGGTCGGACGCGTTCTACGTGGGCATGAAAAACAGCATCCAGGCCTTTTACCGCGAGCTGCAGAGCAATGGCCGCCCGCGTATCGACCTGGAGTTTGGTGCTTCGTTGGTACAGGTTTGCGAACAGATTGCCCAAGGGTTCAAGCCCCTGCCCGCGCAGGCGCAGGCCGTGGCCATGCCCCCCGCCAGCCAGGGCGAACTGGTCGTGTTGCTCGGCGGCACCGGGTTTATTGGCTCTTACACCACCGAGGCGTTGCTGGCGCAAGGTTATCGTGTACGCGTCATGGCCCGGGGGGCGCGCAACCTGCAAGCGGTGTTCAACCACCCGGCGGTAGAGGTGGTTCGAGGCGACGTCAAGAGCCGCGAAGACCTGGAGCGCGCCATGGCTGGCGCCGACTATGTAATCAACCTGGCGCATGGCGGCGGAGGTGCAGACTTTGCTGCCATTCGCGCCGCCATGGTCGATACCGCGGTGCAGGTGGCAGAGGTGGCCCATGCCGCTGGTGCACGCCGCCTGGTGCATGTGGGCTCCATCGCCGGTCTTTATCTGGGCGACGCGGGCGAGACGGTGCGCGACGACACCCCGCCCGACCCGCTGCCACAAACCCGCAATGACTACGCACATGCCAAGGCGCTGGCCGACGCTGCCGTTCTGGACGTTCATCGGCGGTTGGGCTTGCCCGTGGTATTGCTACGTCCGGGCCTGGTGGTTGGGGCAGGGACCTCGCCCTTCCATGGCGGCCTCGGATTCTTCAATAACGACCAATACTGCGTTGGTTGGAACGACGGGCGCAATGCCTTGCCCTGGGTGTTGGTGACGGATTGCGCCAACGCCATCGTGGGTGCGATGACCTCTGAACAGGCCGTGGGGCGGGCCTACAACCTGGTGGGCGATGTGCGTCCAACGGCCCGCGAGTATCTGGCTGACGTAGCCCAGGTCACGGGCAGACCGTTGAAGTTCGTGCCTTCGTCGCCGGTTGCACTGTGGCTGGCAGAAATGGGCAAATGGCTGGTCAAGCGGGCTACCGGGCGGCGCGTGCAGCGCCCGTACTTGCGGGACATCCGTTCGCGTGGCATTCCCGCCATGTTCGATTGCAGTGCTGCCAAGCGGGATCTGGATTGGGCCCCCGTTGCCGATGCCAAGACGTTCCGGCAGATGGCCGTGATGGTGCATGCCGAGGAGCCCGTCGCGTGACAACCGAACAGCGGCCCCGGCATTTGCTGCATGCCTTCTCCACCTTTCAGCTGGGTGGGCCGCAGGCGCGCTTTGTCGAACTGGCCAATGCGCTGGGCCCCATGTTCCGCCATACCGTGGTTGCCATGGACAACCGGTTCGATGCCGGCGAGCGCCTGCACCCTTCGGTCAATTGGGCGCCCATGACCCTGAAGGTCATCAAGGGCGGTGCGCTGGCCAATCGAGCTTCGTTCCGCCAGGTGCTGCGCAGCCTGCAGCCCGATTTGTTGATGAGCTACAACTGGGGTGCCATCGAATGGGCAGCGGCCAACCTCCCCCAGGTTTGCCACCAGGTACATGTGGAGGACGGTTTTGGCCCTGAAGAGGCCGCACGTCAGCTGCCCAGGCGGGTATGGATGCGCCGTGCATTGCTTGGCTGGGCAAGGGTTCCCGTGGTGGTCATCTCGCGCCAGCTGGAGCGCATTGCCCTGCAGGAATGGAGGTTGCCTGAGCACCGTGTTCACTTCATTGCCAACGGCGTGAATGTGCCGGCACGCATGCGCCCGCAGCGTGAGTTGGTGGCCGGCGCAGCCATTCACGTAGGCACCGTCGCCGGCTTGCGGTCGGAAAAAAATATCGCTCGTCTGATCAAGGCATTCGCCCGCCTGCGTTCGGTACAACCGGCGCGCCTGACCATCGTGGGTGGAGGACTATTGCAAGCTGAATTACAGCAACTGGCCCAGTCGCTTGGTGTGGGTGATGACGTTGAGTTCACTGGTTACCTGAGCAATCCGGGCGAGAAGCTCAAGGACTTTGATCTATTTGCCCTGTCGTCCGATACCGAGCAACAGCCCATTGCACTGCTGGAGGCCATGGCAATGGGCATGCCCGTCGTAGCTACTGCGGTGGGCGATGTGCCGGCCATCCTTGCCGACGTGTCACCGGACAATGTCTGCCCGCCAGACGATGCGGCTTTTGCGCAGTTGCTGCTGCAGGTTGCGCAGGCAAACAGCAAATGGTCCGCTTGGTCTTCCAGAGGGCATGCCTTGGTCAGCAGCACCTACGCCAAGCCAGCCATGCTGGCGCAATGGCAGGCAGTATGGGCCGGACAATTGGCGGGTGTCAGGGCGACCAGTTTGAGCCTCGCTTGATTTATGCGCATCCTTCACGTTCTCGACCATTCCATCCCCCTGCACAGCGGCTACACGTTTCGCACTGCCGCCCTGCTGCGCGAGCAGCGGGCGCTGGGCTGGCAAACCTTTCACCTCACGTCCCCCAAGCAAGGCGTTACCGAACAGGCCTTGGAGACCGTTGACGACCTCAGCTTCTATCGCACTGCCGCTGCAACGGGCGCGGCATCCGGCCTGCCGTTGCTTGGTCAGTGGCAGCTCATGGGGCAGCTCACGCGCAGGCTGCGCGAGGTGGCCCAGGAGGTGCGGCCAGACATCATTCACGCCCACTCGCCGGTGCTCAATGCGGTGCCCGCCATTCGCGTGGGGCGCGAACTGGGGCTGCCCGTGGTGTACGAAATCCGTGCCTTCTGGGAAGACGCGGCCGTCGATCACGGCACCACCCGTGAAGGCAGCGCGCGCTACCGCCTCACGCGTGCCCTGGAGACCTGGGCCATCCGCAAGGCCGACCATGTATTCACGATCTGCGAGGGCCTGCGCTCCGATATTGCTGGTCGTGGCGTCGATCCCGCCAAGGTGACTGTCATTCCCAACGCTGTCGATACCCAGGCCTTCCAGGCATCGCAGGCGCCCGACCCCGCCTTGAAGCGGTCTTTGAACCTCGATGGCAAGCTGGTTCTGGGCTTTGTCGGTTCGTTCTACGCCTACGAAGGGTTGGACTTGCTGATCCAGGCCTTGCCGGCGATCCTGCGGGCCAATCCCGCCGTGGCCTTGCTGCTGGTTGGCGGTGGGCCTGAGGACGCGCGCCTGCGCGAGCAGGTATCTCGCCTGCAACTCGACGCCCATGTGGTGTTTACCGGGCGTGTGCCGCACAAGCAGGTCAGCCGCTACTACGACCTGATCGACGTGCTGGCCTATCCGCGCCATTCCATGCGGTTGACCGAACTGGTCACGCCGCTCAAGCCGCTGGAAGCCATGGCGCAGCAAAAGCTCTTTGTCGCATCCGCAGTCGGGGGGCATAAAGAGCTGGTGGAGCACATGAAGACCGGCGTGCTTTTTGAAGCCGGCAACAAGGATGCGTTGGCACAGGCTCTGCTGGACCTGCTGAACCACAGGCAGGCCTGGCCCGCTCTCAAGGCCAACGGCCGGGCATTTGTCGAGTCGGTACGCAACTGGCGCAACAGCGTCGCCAACTACAAACCCGTGTATGAACGGATCACGCAGAAGAAGGTGCAAGCATGAAGGTGATGGTGGTGTTTGGAACCCGGCCCGAGGCCATCAAGATGGCCCCGCTGGTCAAGGCGCTGCAGCAGGCAGCGCCTGCGTTACAGACAGTGGTGTGCGTCACCGCGCAGCACCGCGAAATGCTCGACCAGGTGCTGCGCCTGTTCGACCTGCAGCCCGAGTACGACCTGAACGTGATGAAGCCAGGGCAGGATCTGTTCGACATCACCACCCAGATCCTCTCGGGGCTAAAACCCGTGCTGGCGGCCGAGCAACCCGATCTGGTGCTGGTGCATGGCGACACATCCACCACCCTGGCGGCCAGCCTGGCCGCGTACTACACGCGGGCCAAGGTGGGGCATGTAGAGGCCGGCCTGCGCACCAATAACAAGTGGGCCCCGTTCCCCGAGGAAATGAACCGCCGCCTGACCGGCGCCATGACCGACGTCCACTTCGCCCCCACGGCAACGGCCAAGGCCAACCTGCTGCGCGAGGGCGTTTCTGCCGACGCCATCCACGTCACCGGCAACACCGTGATTGATGCACTCTTGGCCGTAGTGGACAAGCTGCGTGCAGACGCGGAGCTGCGCCAGCGCCTGGACAAGGAGTTCTCGTTTCTCGACCCCAACCGCCGCCTCATCCTGGTTACGGGCCATCGCCGGGAGAATTTTGGCGAAGGCTTCCAGAACATCTGCCACGCATTGGCAGACATTGCCTCCGCCCACCCAGACGTGCAAGTGCTGTACCCGGTACACCTCAACCCCAATGTGCGCCAGCCCGTGCACGACATCCTGGCGGCGCGTCAGCTTGATAACGTCCACCTCATCGACCCCGTGGACTATCTGCCGTTTGTTTACCTGATGGACAGGGCGCATCTCATCATCACCGACTCGGGCGGTGTGCAGGAAGAGGCGCCCTCGCTGGGCAAGCCCGTGCTCGTGATGCGCGAAACCACCGAACGGCCCGAGGCTGTTGAGGCCGGCACGGTGCGCCTGGTAGGCACGAATCGGCAAAAGCTCGTGGCCGAGGCAGAGCGCCTGCTGGCCGACCCAGCTGCCTATGCGGCCATGGCACAGGCGCACAACCCCTATGGAGACGGCCAGGCCTCGCAACGCATTGTCAAAACACTATTAAATTTGAAGAACAAGGAGTAATGCCATGGCGCGCGAACTGCAAAAAATTATCGTAATGGGCCTGGGCTACATTGGTCTGCCAACGGCCTCCATGCTGGCCACCAAGGGCCACCAGGTGCTTGGCGTCGATGTCAACGCACAGGCCGTTGACATCATCAATTCGGGCCGCATCCACATCGTCGAACCAGACCTGGACATCCTCGTCAAGTCGGCAGTCAACAGTGGCAACCTGAAGGCGTCCCTGACGCCCGAGGAGGGCGACACGTTCATCCTGGCGGTGCCCACGCCATTCAAAGAGGTGGACGGCAACCCCAAGGCGCCCGACCTGGCCTATATCGAGACCGCCACGCGTGCCATTGCACCGTATTTGCGCGAAGACAATCTGGTCATTCTGGAATCCACCTCGCCCGTGGGCACCACCGAGCGCGTGCAAGAAATCATTGTTGCCATGCGCCCTGAACTGGCTGGCAAGATCCACACGGCGCATTGCCCCGAGCGTGTCTTGCCCGGGCAGATCCTGCGCGAGCTGGTGGACAACGACCGCATCATCGGCGGCACCACCAAGGCCGCCGTGGCAAAGGCCAAGGCGCTCTACAAGACCTTTTGCAACGGCGCCATTCTGGAGACCGACAGCCGCACGGCAGAAATGTCCAAGCTGGTCGAAAACTCCTTCCGTGACGTGAACATTGCGTTTGCGAACGAGTTGTCCGTTATCTGCGACCACCTGGGCATCAACGTCTGGGAGGCCATTGCCCTGGCCAACCGCCACCCGCGCGTGAACATCCTGCAGCCCGGGCCGGGCGTGGGTGGGCACTGCATCGCGGTAGACCCCTGGTTCATCGTGGCCAGTGCACCCGCCCAGTCACGCTTGATTCGTACCGCGCGCGAGGTCAACGACGCCAAGCCCGACTGGGTGATCGCCAAGGTCAAGGCCAAGGCGGCACGTTTTCACGAGCCGGTGATTGGCTGCCTGGGCCTGAGCTTCAAGGCGAATATCGACGACTTGCGAGAGTCGCCATCCATGGACATAGTCCACCACCTGCACCAGTCGGGCATAGGCAAGATCATGGCCTGCGACCCCAATGTGCGCAAAGAGAAGGCCCCCTTTGCGCTGTACGACCTGAAAACCGTGATCAAGGAGGCCGACATCCTCTTGCTGCTGGTGGATCACGAAGAGTTCAAGGACATCGACCCCCAGGTCATCAAGGACAAGGTGGTCATCGATACCAAGGGCGTGCTGCGGTGATTTGCTCTGCCTTGCTTAACGCGTTATTCGCCCGGGGTGGGGCGTGAAGATTCTTCTCTTCTCCACTCTCTACCCCAGTTCGGTGCGGCCCATCCACGGCATCTTCGTGGAGACGCGCCTGCGCGAGCTGCTCAAGACCGGCCAGGTGCAGGCCAAGGTGGTGGCGCCAGTGCCTTGGTTCCCCTTCAAGGCGGCGCGGTTTGGCTCTTATGCCAAGTTTGCCGCCACGCCGCGCATCGAGCAGCGCAACGGGGTCGAAGTACACCACCCGCGTTACCTGCTGCCGCCCAAGGTGGGCATGAACATCGCCCCATATGCCCTGGCCCTGGGTGCGCAGCCCACGCTACGCCGGCTGCAACGCAACGGGTTCGACTTTGATCTGATCGACGCCCACTATTACTACCCCGATGGCGTGGCCGCTGCGTTGCTGGCCAAATGGCTGGGCAAGCCGTTCGTGGTGACGGCGCGTGGTTCAGACTTGAACCTCATCTCGCAGTACCCGCGTCCGCGCAAGCTGATCCTGCAGGCGGCCGAACAGGCCGCATCTTCCATCGGCGTGTGCCAGGCGCTCATGGACAAGCTGGCGGAGCTTGGGGCCAATCCGTCAAAGCTCAATGTTCTGCGCAATGGCGTTGATCTGGAGCGTTTTGTCCCCGAAGACCGCCAAGCGGCGCGTGAGCGCCTGGGCCTGCCCAAAGAGGGGAGCTACCTGCTGATGGTGGCGAACCTGGTGGAACTCAAGGGCCACCACATCGCCATCCAGGCATTGGCACACTTACCCGGCGTAACCTTGCTGATTGCAGGCGCTGGCCCGGAGCAGGCGGCCTTGAAGGCCCTGGCCGCCCGCACCGGCGTTGCCGACCGGGTGCATTGGGCGGGCCTGGTGCCGCAAGACGAGCTCAAGTGGTGGTACAGCGCAGCCAACGCTTTGGCCCTGTGCAGCAGCCGCGAGGGCTGGCCCAACGTGCTGCTGGAGGCCATGGCCTGCGGCACGCCGGTGCTATCCACCAATGTCTCGGGTACACCCGACATGGTGAACTCCCCCGTCGCAGGAGAGCTGCTGGAGAGCCGAAGCGCACAGGCGTTGGTCAAGGCCTGGAC
>JADHED010001388.1_pt1 | contig 20855 bp, 22 predicted proteins | sample 8952041 | NCBI WGS metagenome assembly JADHED01 (sample SAMN16124423, study PRJNA663239) | bioreactor sludge metagenome | isolation source: sludge (control) | place: India:Bengaluru | collected 2018-09-08
TTATTAACCCTCCTGCGCCATCGCCTATGGCGACCTCATCTTTAGCAACGCTACCCCCAATACCTCCGCTTCCACTGGCTGCCAAGATTAGCTCTCTTGTTACCCGTGCAGACAAAGCCACCTTGTCCTCATCTGCCTGAGTAGTGCTATCGTCCCGGAACCCCTGGAGTGGATTATTCAGTATGCCAGATAAGCTATTAAAGGAAATAGCATCAACGGTTGATATTGTGGTTCCCATGCTACCGCTGTTTTGTACAACGGTAATGTATTCAGTTGGAGAATTATTCGGGTGAATCTGTATCGCTGTTGATCCGGATCTCACAATGTATCCACCACCAACGAATTTCAGTATATTGTTGATGTACAAATTATCAACAGTGTCGATAGCGGCCGCCGCAGGCCACAATTGCTGCCATCCGGTGGTAGTGGACAGCCAAAGTTTTCCACCCTGAGGTACCAATGCCATAAATCCCGGATTAGCGGGTAACAAAGCCTGCATATCCATGCCAATATACCCTGATACCTTAATCGGCGTCAGAAAACGGTAAGGTTGTGAAAATATCGTCAAGGATAAGCACGCCAGAATAATCGAAGGAATTACTTTTTTCATGCGCCAAGAATTTGAATGGTTAAGCCAGGAGCAGCAATGTCGATCCCGGATTGTACATCTACAGCATTGGAAGGATTGCTCACATTGGGTTTAAGAATAGAGACAGTTGCATTGTTGTCGTTCTCGGGCGACCTGGCATTGATGATATAGCCAATGGCCAAATCCTTGTCATGTGAAACCGTTTTTGTCACACCGGCCACCAGGGCACCGGTCTGGAATTCATGAAAAACGAGCGTGGAACCAGGTGATACATTGCCGCCAGCAACAAACACTGCCGGCTTCCCTACATCTCCGGAAGTGATCGAGGGCTTGTCCATCTTCCCTTCCATGGAAGCAATAATTGCATTGATATCTCCCTGCATTGCTTCAATATCTCCGGAAGAAACATAACCAGCGTGGGTATGTGATATCATCGCAAAGGATGCTGCGCCATATGGCCCTTCCACCGGATTGCCAGCTGCATTTGCCTGCAGAAACCTGGTTTGCAGGGGTGAGTTGAGTTTGTCTGCCTTGTCAGTATGGGTATGATTCTTCAGGGCCAGTTGTTGTTCCATCACCCATCTGCCGGGCGACCCTGATCCGATGCTGTTGGGTTTGAGAATCGTTGAGCCGTTGTCAGCCGCCGTGCTCGTTGCGTCGTAAACGTATACGATTTGATTCTCGAGGCAGAACACCCGATCGCCGTTTGATAGTGAATTTACGACCCTTATGTCGGCCACTGTATTGTAATCCTCTGCAGGAGGGATCGTACCCTGATAGGTCTCGAGAACGCCGATCCGGGTCAGAATGCTTTGCCATAATTTGGAAAGATAGAATGAGCGTGCCATAAGGTGTATTTATGGCACGAAAATGATATAATGATCAAACAGGCGAAAGGACAGATTCGTTACTGGTTTTTCGTAAACACAGCTGAGTAGAATAGCTCGAATATTACTCCATAAATGGCATTTCCCATCAGAAAAAAAGCCCACCAATCACCTTCGTAATGGAACCACCATCCCAATAAAATGATAAGCTGGATGAGAATGAATTTGAGAAAGTGCCAAAAATCATTCAGGCCCGCCAGTTGATGCTCAAGAAGCCAAACAAATATTGCCGGTGCTTTTTCAATGAGCCTATCGTGTGGGTTCAGCCATCTGGATAACCAGGCGGGGGATTTTACCTTGGAAAAGACTGACATTTCCCAATGGAACTTTATCAGATCCATTATTCCAATTATGGCCGAAATTGTCATGAGCAATACAAATACTTTCATGTTTTACATTGTTGATTTCAATCCCATTTTAACCAGGTGAGCCCTTACTGTCTGGCCAACCATTTTTATCTCCCTAAAAGCATTAAGTCGGTCAGCCATTAGCCGACATGACATTTTACCTGCGTTTTTTTTCAGGAAGGCAATTTCATCGTCTGTGAATACAATCCTTTTGTTTGCCTTAGAATTAATTGGTGCTACTGAGCTGGCAATAAAGTTACTCAGCTCTTCCTCCGTTAATTTGATATCTTTTGGAGCATTGACCGCGGCCAAAATAAGATTCACCGGTTTACCCTGCCGGAATTGCTTCTTCACAAATTCCCGGTCTTTTACCGTGAGCTTATCTTCAGATACCAAGGCCTCTTTATGGTGATAATACTTAGATTCAGTTATGAACACGCCCATTGCCCATGCCACACATTTCACCTTATTAACCGATACCTTTCTGAGCCTTTTCTTATTGATTTCATAGGCTATCCTGGGAGGTGTTAAAATGCCCCAATTTTCGCGAATGAATTCTCGCTCATTGTCATTCAGGTGTGTCCTGATATTTGGCAGTTCAAAATCAGCTTGCATATGACACCTGGTTCATTACAAAATGAGTTCGAATTTTCTTCAGAGCATTATTGTGCCCGTTGTATGCAGCGGCGTACCCGATACCCAGCTTCTTGCAGATCTGATCATAGTCCAGCTCATCGAAGTACCTGTACTTGATCATCTTTTTCTCGATTTTGGACAGCGGGACCTTTTCAACAGAAAGCTTGAAATTTTGTAGCCGCAATTCTTCCTCCTGCCTTGCGATAAGGTCAATGGTATCAGCAGGGTAATTTTCAATGAAGGATCTTTCCTCATCCACCTCCGGATTTACAATATCACTGTCAGATACCTCCTTATATGCTCGATACAAATTGAATCGTAGGACGATTCGTAAATTCCACCATATCCATTTATAGGTTAGGTTTTCAGGAATCATATGCACTCGCTCGAGTAATCTGAGCGTCAGTATTTGTAAAGCTTCACGATAAAAGCCGTTCGGTGATCCGTAATGACGATTGATCCAAAGGCGTTTTTGCGGGTTCTGATGCCAGATTTTCGCCATGACAAACCCTTTCAATTGATCCTTTAGATCGTCCATGCACTTCAGCAAAAACTCGGGAGTTATCCCCTTCTCCCAGCTCAGCTCCTGACTTTTAATGAGTGACATGTCTGCCATAGTAGATCATCAAATGTGGTACACCCTCCACCTGTTCACCCAGATGATGTTACCGAGCCTGGTAAGAATTTTGCCACCCTTGATGACCGGTTCCGGAGCATACGTCACCTTTATTTTGTCGATCATTCCTGACCAATATCCTCTCCACAGCGGAGTCTCTCGGTGAAACTCTATGGTATCACAGGTCAAATTATGGCATCGGTAATATGTATGTAAGGTTCTTGTTACATATCCCGATGAGCAATCGCACCGAAATCTATAAATGGTATCATTATCCAAGTATGGGGTCGCACAAGGGAGTACCAAACCCACCTCCGTTAAAATCGCATCCGGAAGCCCCTTTACGAATACCCCGGTATCGCCCAATGTGATGTCCTTAACACTAAGTGTAAAGGTTCCAGGACCTGGCGCCTGCCATGATTTGGAAATCGAATCACCATTGGGCCAAACAATGCGCAAGTTTCTCCGGTCTCCCGGAATATAAACTACCCCATCACGTGATATCTTCAGTTCAAACTTCGCTGTTCCAAGCTGGTCATTCCTGGAGATGATTCCATACGTTTTATTCAACTCCGGGTAGTTTTGGGCATGGATGCCAACTGCGGCAAGGGCAAATATGAATGTCAGAATCCACTTCATCACAGATCCAGTTTGATTGCAACAATGTCACCATGGTAAACGAAGGCATTCCCTATCGGAGAATTGTTCGGCAGCCGCTCAATCTTAGCCCATATCTGCAGGATCTCGCCTTCATGGGTGGCGGTATAAATGAACGGAATGGTGACGTTGCCCGCCTGACCACGGGCGGCCGTAAGTTGCTTTGGAAAATAAATACGCCCGGAATAAGCCGGCGATACCTGGGCCTCACCGAAATTCGTGCGTTTTACGATCGCACTGGCCTCCCTCCCCATCAGGAATGTTGCCGTATCATATCTCATGGCCACACTAGCTGTTACCAAATAGGTGCCGCTTTCTGCAAGCGTTAAGGCGGGGACATTGGCGCAGTAAGCATAAGAGGTAGTGAGGGTGTACATACTTGAATTCGTCGGATGCGACTCATTTGAATATGCCAGGTCACCTTCAACAACGGGAATCCTTTTAAGGGAACCTTCTTCCCCAGAGAGAATATATGTGGGAGTAGTATCAGTGGCCAATGCACCAACCCGAACGAATGAATCAACCTGGGCAACACCGGTGGAGATCTGCTGGGCATTCTGCTGGGAAATTGCCATAGCAGGGATCATCAATGCCAAAATAAGGAGGACTGTTCGCATCACTGTTGGAGTTTAATTTTCAAAGTCCCCGTAGTAACGCTTCCTTTGGTGATTTTGTACCCGAATTGCACAAATGGAGGCAAGGCTATGTCGAAGAATAGTTTTGTTGCCCTGGATCTGCCCCGGGTGTCGGTGTAGGCCGCCGCTGATTTGTTCAGTACAAAGGGGAATGAATTGCTGCAGCTGGAGTAATAACTGTATGATCCATCACCAAAGCCAGACACAATCAGTGAAAATGTGGCATTATCGGCATTCAGATTGGAATAGTCTACATCAACCGACCAGGGGATACTCGGGCGGTAGTTTGTGAACCATCCAATTGTGGTGGACGAGGCCGTTGCCAGGTTGACATTCACGGTTGGCAAAGTTTGGGCCGGGGCTGCAGTTAGCCCAATGCAGACGAATAGAAAAATGTGGATTAGTTTTCTCATGACTTTCGAATTGTGGTGGAGACAATTTGATATCGGCATGAAAAATAGGTGAGTGGCAATTGCTGAGAAAGGACAGTTTTACAGCCTCATATAAAAAAACCCTGACCATTGGCCAGGGTTCGCCGGGAAGGGGCCCGGCAGGTTTGAAAGGACAAAAGGCAACCTCTCCAGTAAATGTAGCATCAGTATTATTGTCCTTCAAAGAAGGATGAAGATATCAAGTAATCGGATTATTCGTGAATTAACAGTTATTACCTCGAACAACATTTCAGAGATTCGAATTTAGCAAAATCAGTTATTCAATCAAATAATTCGCAGTCAAAACTTCTGTCTTTTTCTTCATCCGGCTCGATTTTGCTGCAACCGTTACTTTGGCATCGAATGACTTGGCCGACCAGGCAAATTCCCTGGTGAACGCCTCAAGGATATCGGAGGGATAGGAACTAAGCAGAAACCGTCCTTTAATTCCGGACAGAAGCTTGAGAAGAGAGCTGAAATCCTCTTTGCTGTACCCGTCATAATGGCCCATGTCGGAATTGAAATACGGAGGATCCACATAGAAAAAGGAATCGGCAGAATCCCTGCTCCGAATCACATAAAGAGCATCTGCGCATTCCAGCTGAACATTCTGCAGGCGGATTGCCAGGTCGATGGTGAATGCCTGCTTTTTGTTTTCGATCTTCTTGGCCAGGGTATTCTTGCTTACCTCAAAACCCCAGCTGCCATCAATCAGTGCCGCGAAACCCTGGGTCGAAAGTACCCATAATGCCCAGGCCCTTTTCAGCTCGGAAAACATATCGGGATTGTTGTAGATTACCGAGGCTTTCCGATGCAGATCCCTGCTGTGCAAAGTGATCTGAACCTCTTTTTCGAGGCTGGTAAAGTCGGACTGTACCACCCGGTAGAAGTTGATCAGCTCCCGGTTGGTATCGTTGAGTATTTCAACCTCGCTGGGTTGTTTGGAAAAGAAGATGGCCGCACCACCTGCAAAGGGCTCACAATAAAGGTTGTGCGGTGGAATAAGCGGCAGAATGTGCCTGGCCATCGTTTGTTTGCCACCATAATAGGTGATCGGAGTTCTCAAATTCAGAATTTCACTCATGGTCGAAAAATTTATAATTCGTATCTTGTCACGCTCTCACAAAATGCCGGTGCCTGAAAACCAACCGAAGGATATTGCCCCTGCCGTGGTGTTCAGGCACCTTTAATTTCATGTGAGGTGAGAGTCCATGAAGTCGGCAGGGGTTTTTTCCTGCCAATGTTTTAAAGTCTATCTTTTGGCAAGTGCCTCCCCGGCCTCCTGCCTTCCAATCTGCTGACGCATTTCGTTAATTTTTCTCTGATCGAAGTTTGCATTTACTCCTTCTGAAAGCAGCCTTGAAAGAAGAGCATTGGTGCGATTGCTGGCCTCGGTATTCATGCGGAGGGTATTGTTGATGGCACCCATATCCAGTCCTCCTGCCCGGGCGGTGGTATCTGTCCATGTCGGCCCGCCTTCAGCATATCCATGCCGCGGTGTGGTCGTGCTGAAGGCATATGGACTGTAATTCAGCCGGCGCATCCGCATGGGTTCCACAAATGTGTCAATGAAGTCACGAACCACCGGATGATGATATTCATCGGATGCAACAACATACTCATCGCCATGGAACTGCACTTTGTCAGACGGTTCATATTTACCTCCCGGACCGGTATAACCACCGGTAAAAAGTGATTTTGCCGCCGCCCGCTGTTTGGAGGCAGCCGCGGCCTGAGCAATACCGTTGGCACCGATAACTGCAGACATGATGGCGTTAAATATAGCAGCCGCCGGATACGGCAAGGTGTTATTCCCCCAAACTCCCATGATGGCCTGAGCGGTACTGGCATTAATCTGGAGTATTTTAAGGTGAAAATCAACATCGGCATACTTCTTCTTGATCTCCTTGGCTTTCTTCTCCTTTTCTTCCTCGAGCCGGGTAACCATTGTTTTGTTCTTCCCTGCCAGTTCAATCTTCCTGGCATATTCCTGCTCGAGCGCCTCCATCTCATTGTTTCGAAGCGAATCCACCAGGTTTGAGCCGGCGGTGAACAAGGCATTTATTTGTGCAGCTTGTTCGCTAAGCTTACCGAGCTTTTCATTCCAGTACTTGGTTTCAATTTCAGCCTTTGCCTGTTCAAACTGCTCTGTGTATGCAAGGCGTTGCTCATTTGTAGTGAGCTCGTTCGCCATTACGGCATCATAGGCACTCTGAAGCTCGATCAGTGAGGCAGCTCTTCTTTCTTCAGCCGTTTGTTCATGATATTTATTGTATGCCGCCTCAAATTCGGCCTGGGCATCAAGGAAAGCCTGAAATTCTTCCTTCTTCAGCTTCTTTTTGGTTTCAAGGAGATGCTTTTCCATTTGCTCCTGGAATTCCACATCGCTTTGTACAAGGGGCCTTATTGCTGCGGAAAGTGATTTCTGAGCCTGGAGCGTTTCTGCAGTGCGTTTTTTTACGGCTTGTGTCTTCTTTCCTTCGCCTTCTGTTTGTTCCTTGAAAATTTCATTGTATACGCGGCGGTTTTCGAGTTCAGTTCGAACATTAGCCCCCAGTGATTTTTCGACTGCAATGATAGAGTCCTTCAACTTATCAAGATTGGTGTCGTTCAGCTTTCCATAGTTTAAATACAGTTGGGTAAACAATCGATCGGCATCGCTTAATTTTGACAGATATCCATCCATGTCAAATTTCTGATTGGCCTGCCCTATTTGGGTATTTGAAACCCATTCCTGACGTGCTTTCTTCAGATTTTCGGCAGCCTGGTTGAAACGGCCTTCATAATCGCGATAATTGCTGATAATTTGGTAGATCCGATCTTCCCTTAGCCCGGTTATCGAACTGTATAATTTCAGAATTCCATCACGCTCACGATATGCTGATTCCAATACTTTTGCATTATAGGCTTTATCAATCTCAAGCATCCTGGCATATAGACGTTCCTTTTCCTCCCTGGTGACCTTACCGGTTTTATCGCGAAGCTTGGTAAGAATATCATTCTTCTCGTTTTCGAGTTTTACTTCTTCAATTGCCAGTCCCCGCCGAATATCCCCCAATACATCCATAGTATCCGCCAATTCCTCGGCGCTCTGTTTGCTCTTCCTGAGTCCTTCCCAGAAATTGGTCCAGTCACCTGAAGAAATACTTACGAAAAAGTAATCGACCGACTGTTTCAACCCGGCCATGGTGCGTTCGAATGCATCTGCGGTGAATTGAGTGGCTTCCATAATCTTTTGCCCGGCCTTAACAGCAATTGTCATGCTCCCAAAACCAATACCAAGCAATCCAGCTGTTTTTGTCACCATGGAGAGTACTGATCCGGTGGCTTGTGATCCGGCTCGCACACGTGTCATTTGAGTTGTGACCTGGTTCAATTCACCATTGAGCGCATTCCACTTCTCCGGCTGTAGCCCCTGAGATACATTGTTCAACCTCCCACGCAATTCGGCTGCCCGTTTTGCAAGTTGGTTATAGGTCATGTCAGTGAGCTTGAGCTGGCTGTTGAGTTTACCCAATTCTTCACGTTGCCTTGACGTTTCAGCTCTGTTTGATTTCAGTGCCTCTTCATTCTTCTTCCATTCGGCAGTATTCTTTTTGCCCTGGGATTCAAGCTTATTTTTGATGAAGATCAGGTTCTTTTCTTCAGCTGCCAGATCCTTGATCGCCTGGTTTACTTTTATGATATCATCCTGGGTCTGTTTGCCCCCGGTGGATCTGATCTCGGCATTGATAATCTCGTTCTGAATATTTCCGGCCATGGCTGCAGGGTTAAACTGTGACGTTGACTGTCAATTTGTCTTCAACGGCCATTGCTTCCCGGATATTGGAGTTGAACGCAGCCCGAAGCCTAGCAAGGGCATACCCATAAACAAAACCATAAAGCGGCCGATTATAAATAGGATGATACACTCTTTTCATTCGGCCGGATCTGGATTTTTTCATATCCAGAAAACGAATGAATTTGGGATAATTGATGGTTAGCTGGGCACCATCATCGTTGGCCATCACAGTATAAATACCTGATGCCAGTTTTTCTGCAAGCCACCCGGTGCGGCGCAGGTATATGTCTGCGATATCGGACTGTTGTTTCAATAACCGTCCACCGGTATCTGACAATACCTCTCCCGCAAATTGTCCAAACCGAACCTGGTTGACTTCCTGGGTTATCATACCAGCTGGGCTCCTTTCACTTTAAAGGTCATGGTCCACCCGGTTGAATTGAATAGGTCGCGGGCAAACCAGGGAGAAATGTCATTCGGGAAGGTGAGGTATTTCAGAAAGATGCTCTGCTTTGAATCCTGTCTGGCCAGGTCCTTTATTTGTGTGAGCATGCCCAGGGTGATATCACCCAGGAGCAACTGCTCAATGGTGTCTATATCATCCGGCTGGATCTTGCGGGCCACGGTGATGGCGATTACAAACTCTCCGGTTTCCGATTTCATGGGCTCCAGCAGGTAATCATAAATATTACCGTAATCCACAAACAGGTATATTCCAGAGATCTGCTCGATGCGCTTGATCACCGAGGTCATATCGGAACCGAACACAAAGTCGGTGATGCCAGGTACCAGTGAATGTGGAGCCAAAGCGGTGATTTCGCTTTTCAATGTGTCATACCCGGCGTAAAGCCCGGAGACGCTTTTTGTGAAATTCTTCAACACACCTGCTTTTTCCGGGAATTTGGCAAAGTAGGTGAATACGGTTTTCAGCAGGTCTGCATTCATGACGTGAGGTCGTTGAGTTGTTCGATAGACAGGTTCATGATTTCAGAAATCTCGCCCTTGTTCTTTCCGGCCCGGTGAAGCTCATCCACCTGGTCGGCCATTTCCTTGATCACCAGGTCGAAGAATTTAAACAGGTTGGCATTCTCCATGAGATGGCTGTCGCCATATCCCCGTTTCGACAGGGAGTACATGTTTTCTACCAGTCCCAGAGAATACTTGCCGTTTTTCTTCGATTTCCGGGGTCTCTCGAAAAGAATTGAGTACTTGGTTGAATGCACGATGAAATTGGTTATGGCCGAGAAGTTCAGGAGTATTGCCTCCTTGATATGACGGGGAACCGGTTGCATGCGTTCGGAAAGCTCCATGGCTGTGGGTTCTGAGTAACCACATTGATAAAGTATCCCGCAAAGCATGTTCAGCAACTGGCCTGATTCATTCTGCCAGTACTGGGAACTGATCTTCTGTGCCTCGGCAAATTGCAGGGCTGTAAGTGAAGTTTGGGCGATGCCGTCCACCACAATAAAGGTATACCCGGGAAAGCGCTGCCGGCCGAACCGGATGTCGGGAATCAGATTGGCCGGAAATTCAATATTGATTCGGATATGCTTCTTCAGCTTTGATGCCACGCGGGTTTCAGGACTCTCCGGAAGATCCTCCGGAAACTTTCGGGAAAGCTGCCGACGCATCTCAGGGCTGAATTGGGCAAATGCCTTCTCATTCTCATATTCGATACGGAAAAAGAAATCGAGTTCCCTGGTGAGCTGGTAAATGTTTTCATTCAGCCGGTCCTCGTTGCCTTTTATACGCATCCGGGAGATGTCAATGCCGCAAAGCAGCAATACCAGTCTTACCCGAATATCAAACAGCGAGTATTCCCCTTTCCGGAAACAGCTAATCAGCTGGCTTACTTTTACAAATTCGTCAGCAGACAGCTCATGCCATTCTGTTTTCATTGAATGCTTGTGATCACCAAGGTAAAACTCAAACATGGGGTTAAATTGTAAGGTAAAACTTGTTGTCCTCTGAATTGACATTTTCCGGAATGATCGGAGCCGTTCCGTCCGCGGCTGCAGCCTGAAGTTTGATATCGAGAGACTCAATGTACTGCATTGCCTTCTGGTGTAGCTTTTCAGCCAGCGAAATCTTCACATTGCCGAGCTCATTCCGGTTCACGGATCCGCCGATCTCCTGCCCAATGTCATTCCGGATCCCCTTGGGTAATTCTGAATAATCAAAACGTTCGCACGCCCTGGCCACCGTTTCAAAAGCAATGGCTTTCTTCACCAGGTACAGTGTATCATCATCATTGGTGGTTTCCTTCAGGCGGCTCCGGACCAACTCAATCTCTACCTCTGTTTGAATGAAAATCGCGTTGAAATAAAAATAAGATGAACCGCCAATGTTAAAATACCGGTCAAAATCGGCGGCCGACTTGATGTACAGATCTTCCCTCTGTTTGTACAATTCAGCTGCAGCGAAATCGGTAAAGACCGTTTTGTTGGCCTCCATCAACGCGATCAGCTGATCGAGCTCGGCCCAGGCCTGCTCGATGTATACTTCACGGATCTGGGCTTCCTGGTACCTGAATAACTTCTTATCGGTGGCATTCCGGGATCCGGAGTCCAGGATAAACCAGTTTATAGCCAGCAAATTGGCCAGGGCGGCCCGGGTATACTCCAGGCCGGAATCGAGACTCGGGACGGAGGGATCCGGAGGTGTGGCCAGATGGGTTTTCAGTTTGTCATAGGTAGCCTGGCCGACCAAATTGATGTATTTTTTCGCGGCCGGCCGGTAGACCGGTTTGAATGAATCAAGGCTTCCGGATGCGTCAACCTCCCTCACATATTCCTTGATCTGAGCTACAGTCGTGAAAAAGTCGGTTATAGTCATGACTCTGGTTTTATTTTGTCAACCTTAGATTCAATGCGTTTGATCTCACCATGGAGCTTTTCAAGTGACCTGTTGAAAGTATTCTGCAGCCGGTCGCCCGGTGAGACATCTTCTTGCCTTGAGGGAACTTCATTGTAGAAACCGATCCGGAAACCCTGTAGGTAGAGCTTTGGAAAGTTGATTTTGATGGCCTGATTGAGCGCTTCCGTGCAGGTTTCTTCGGCAAGGGGCAGGTTGTACAGGTAGATCATGTAGTTGTAGTACAGGTCAGATCCCGACTTGCTGATCACGCCGTCCTTGGAGATATTGCTGATGGAAGCGTCGATACCGATCGAGGAAAGGATCACTTCATCGGCCCGCTTGTCATACTCCAGGAGTGCCGTGATGAACTCCCGATACTTGAGATCGAGCGGGATCACCTGCCATGCAACATCCTTTCCATCACTGGTCGGGAATGAATAAGATGCATACATTTTGCCCTGGTTGCTCACGCCGGACAGAAACGAGCTCAGGGATTCCAATTCCTTGGCGATGTACTTATCCCGGACAACCACGCTGTATTCGGTACCGATGTCGATATTATTTGGCTTGATCAATTCTTTTCCGGCATCCTGCAGCTTGGCATTCTCATTACAATACTGCTGCAGCTTGGTTTCGACATTTTCGATCCACTGGTAGGGAATGATAACGTGCACCTTGGCATTGAGAGAGTTTTCCAGATATGAATTGATGTATTTCGGATTTCGGTTGGTACCGGTCAGCCAGTCTTTGATGCCGGCATAGAACCGATTGAAACCGTAAATCTGTCCCACGCTGTGGTTCCGGTGATAACTGATGGCCACCGCGTTGCCGAACGGCTGCGACATTCTGAACCGAGGGTAGATGCCGAACAGCTTCTCCATCGCCACCGCCCAGTTGCCGACCACCACATCATTGAAATCACGGTCCTCAATATCCCATCCATAAGTATTGATGTTCTTATTGGTGGCCAGTCGGCATCGCTTATTGTCGATATGTTCCAGACCGGCGACGGATTGTTCCATGGCCTCCCGGCGCGACCGGTAAAATCTCCACTTATTCCAATAGTCCTCAAAATAGTAATAGTCGTGGATTACCTTTTCACAGTAATCTTTGATATTATCCTGGAGACCGTTGTCCTGCCAGGAATCCATCCACCCTTCAATTACATCATTCTTTTGCCAGTTGCGGATGAGCTTACCACCGACGAAAGATTCTGTGTAAACTCGTGGCCCTTTGCCGTAGAGAATTCGGGTCTGCTTTTCAATCAACTCCGGGAGGATCCTGTTAGAACCAACCACCGATGCAATCTCATCCGGCAACCGGTTATTGGATCCTTTCAACAGGATGTACTTATCCTTAATGTTGAGCACAATGGGTTGAAGGATCTGCTGGAACTGCGAGATATCAATGACTCCGGTACCCGTTGATTCAGACAAAGGCACCGACTCACCCAGCTGGAAGGTTATAAGATTGCTGGCATCGCGGTACCAGCCCACGTTGCCAAGGTTCTTGAATTCATTCATTATGCAGCCAATTGATTTTTCTCAAAGTGAAGTTGTCATTGGGGAACCCGATGAAGCGCAGTAGGATCCTGTAGCACATCTTGGGATTACCATCCTTGTCGTTGAACAGGAAGTAATTGTCCCCATCAATGGTGAACCGGTCCTGAGGCAACTGAGATCGATAGCTACATCCGTCCATTATTCTGAGCTTGGGATCGGCCTGGCCGGTTGTGCGGTTATAGGGATAGAAGGCGATCCTGAAGACCCCGCCAGGTATCCTTGCGATCTCCTGGGTAAGCCTGACTGCATCCAATCCTGATATTGTATTCATGCTGTGAATCTATTCCTAACCGTGCGATATGGAAAGGACAAACAGGAGTTGTCTGATTGAGTGGATTGAATGCCCTTGTTTTGCAATGCAGACCAGGACCTGTTCATCTTGATCTGTCAACTGATGTTTAACCATGCAATACATGTTACTTCGCTAATCAATTCGTATGTTGTTATTATTCTGATCGTTGTGTCATATTTCCAGTAACCGGCCAGGGTGCGTTGCAATCCTTGGAATCAGCGTTGCGTGCTAAGGGCTTCAGGCTGAAATTGAAATTTTAATTCAAAAATTGATCAATCTCCTAACTATCTGGACCGCTCAGTATTTTTCAATCCTGAAAATGGCCCTTTCTGCCATTTTTTCAAGGCGAACTGAACTCAAACTACGGTATGTGAAATCAAATCGATGTCTTTTCTCATTTCGTTTGGAAGCAGGTGAGAATAATGGCCATAAATCAGGTAGGTAAGTGCTGTGGCAATTTGCGTGGACATGGCAGCCTGGTGATTTAGAGCCACTTTTTTCTCACTGGTTTTGTCGAGTGCAATCTTCCCATCCTTACGTTCGACCGGTGCCAGGTTGATGGATGATACCAGGTTCGGGCATTCGTTCTCATCCACCCGCAGGCGGGGCATGGCTTTGAGTTTCTCGGACAGAATCATTCCGAGGAGCTTGAAATGCTCGTAATAAAAGATCGTGCGCTGTCTCTCGTTCTTCATCTCCACGGTAAAGCCATACTTCTTCATTTCTGCGGCCATCAGGCGGGCATCGGTCGTAATTTTGTCCTGCTCAACCCTGGTCTTATTGGCTGCCCGGTCATAGTAAAAAATGATCCTTTTGTTTTTCCTCACGGTTCCGAAGAACTCGTAGATCATCCGGGCCAGGTCACCCTGTTGCTTGGGGATCCAGCAATAGAATTCCTTGATGATCCAGATGACATCTTCCTTCTTGACATTCTGGCCTTCCTGACCGACTACAATGGAGCTGAAGTGACCCGGGTCATACCCCAGGATGAGCGGTTTGTTCGGATCATAATGCACCAGGTACTCCGCCGTCATCCTGAATGTATCCTTCAGGTTGAACTGATGAATGCTTTTATACTTATAGCTTTCCTCTCCCGCCCCGGTGAAGGTGTGAACCCGGTTATCCCAACCGGTAAAGAACAGATCGGTCACCCTTTTCGGCCGGACATTACCAATAGCCGTGAGGAATTCTGTTTCATCCATCACATCCAGCTGGGTTTTGAAATAATTGAAACCAAGCATATCCTTATTCACGAATGAACTTGCTTTCAAATAATATACAGCAGCTTTTCGCATGCGTCTCAAGACCGGTGACCAGTAGACAATGCGTCTCTCATATTTCCTAATCTTTGCCTGGAACTTGCCAATCTGACCGGCATCTATGGTTTCAAGAATTTTTCTCCTGAGAAGCTCTATCTTGTATAAGGCCTCATTGACATGCATCGAAACGGTGACGATTTCCTTTATCAATCCCGGATCCACAAGCTTCTCGTATTCGGTGAACCAGTCATGCTCACCCAGATCGACCCTGGCCGTATCGGAAACACCGGTAATACCTTGGTAGTAGTGCGACTGCCGGATCGATCCGGGTCCACCCCGGAGAGCAGGAAAGATGCGGGATTTCAGCTTGCCACCATCATTGTGTTTCATTTCTTCGATGAAGGCATGTACACCATTGGCGCCGGCCACGGAATCAGGCTGGTCACTTGAGACCAGGCGATAATGGTGTCCGTTAGAAAGTACGATAGAATGATTAGGATTTTCGATCGGGTACCGCGGGTGATTGAAATGCTTTGGCAGGTCCTTTTCACCAATGACATAATCTTTGCCCTCAGTCATCAAAGGCTTTTGCTGCGACCCGTGCGGAGTTTTAAAATAGGCAATAAGATTGGGTACAATGTTATTGATGAGAGCAATGTAAGTTTTGTGGGCGAAGAAAGACAGCTCTCCGGGCATATCATAACCAACATTGATGAATCTTTTCCCAAACCAGACGGTTTTTCCGGCAGCTCTACCAGCCTCTAGAATCATTTTATTGGCATCAATGACACTGGCCTGGATCTGCATCCGGTTATGATATATTTCGTCGAATTCTTCCTGCTTTTTGGCCTGCAGGATCAGTTCCTCACTATTCATCGATATCGATTATTTCGGCATCCTCAATGCCTGCATCTTTCAGAAGTCTTTCCTTATCTGCCTGATCAATACTGGAAAGTCCGTTGATCAGTTTTATGTAGTGGCCGGCCTGGTCTTTCTGGGCGATTTCTCTGAGGTTTGCTGAATCATAGCCAAGATCCGCCGGCTTGATATTCATTGAAACAATGAATATCGGGGCCTTGAGGTCTTCCGGCCGGATCCTGATTCCAATCTTGGTTCGATATTCATGTGCCTTGTCAAATGCCTTGTAAGCGATCTCTTCTTTCCCTTTGGCAATACATAGCTTGCCGAGGTCCTCCATCTTTTCGGCATAAACTTCATCCCAAATCTCGGATGATATCGGATCGTTGACATGGAATATTGAATAGGCATCGTGCACACGGCGTTTGGCGACATCCAGCATCAACCCGGGATACCGTTTCATCAACTCCCTGGCAATACGGGTGATATTATCGAATCGCTCTGTTTCCTTGATCTGCAGTACTGCATCTACCTGCAGAATGTAAAGTTGTACCTCTGCAGGAATAGCCTGAGATTTGCCGGTTTTCCTGAAGTCCTGGATGATCTCCGCCGGCAGGGATTCAACTTGTTCGAGATAGGTCATATATTGAAAAGTTCTTTTCTAATTTCATCCACTTTGTGGTAATGCTGGCGCACGCTTAACTCTGATGCACTAAATGTGTCGCCCTCCATGGCTTGTTTTTGCAGGGCAATATCGATTTCTACATCTCCCATGATCAGGCCTCGCTGATAGGCCTTATTCAATTCGTCTTCAGGATCGGCCAGTTTTTTTATGAAACATTCCCGGGCGGCATCCGTATATTCAAAGATTGAGAGCATCCGCTCCGGTGAGTACTTCAGCTTACCGAAGGCTTCTACTTTTTCCAGGAGCGTTGCATTATCGTCCTTGAGCGGATGAATGGGTTCCGGAAGCTGAGATCCACTTTCGGGGGTTTCCGGAGGTACGTTTACAAGCTTTGAGTCAACCATGACTTTCTGTTAAAATTTCCTTCATCATTGCCTCCCTGTCCAAGTGTTTCTTAAGGTTTACCTTGTCCTTTTCTCCATGCTTCTCGTTCCGTTTCTTGTTATTCAGGAAGCTCCTGTACCGTTTAACGTTTTCCCTGCAGTTGGCATACTCCTCCAGGAATGCATCGGGGTTCTCCTTTAAAAGCTTTTCAAGCTGTTGTCGGGTATCGAAGTGTGCCACCAGTGGATGCCGGTTTAAGTATTCTCCGGTTGAATTGAAATGATCTAGTTCCCGGAATGCCTGAAGGTTTCTGATCCGTAGTTCGGCGAGTTCCTGTATCCTGGCGGGTGTTGGTTTTTGATCGATCACCTTGTCTATCTGCACCATCTTCCGCCAGCTGTTTACCCTATCATTATACAAAACCACTGCCCTCTGAACCAATGGGTCCTCAAGCCTGTCCCATTTTATGTTCGGGTATTCCTGCTCCTTTTGAAATCCTTTGCTTTCTTTAACAGGTCTTTCAAGCAACCGAGCAACAGAATTACTTTCGCTCGGACTTTTTTTTTACACCTCCCGGCTTTTTACTACCAGGCTTCGATTTTGATGAGACCTTTTTACCCAACCTGTTACTTTGGATTTCATCCGCTGAAGCCACGTTGAGTAATGCATCAAGGATAGCATTTGCCTCCCTAGTCCTGTCAAAGTATTTTGATTTCAGAACCTGGCACTCCGGATCTCTTGCTTCCAATAATGCCCGATCCTTTACCGGGTCATTGCTTTTCTTCAGCCTGTTATACAGGGCATTTTTTTCGAGAAAATTCATGGATTTGATTTTGATCACCGAAAGTAATTTGCAATGCAGAAACTGGAAAGGACACAAAAAAAAGCCCCCGGTTTCCGTTACCGGGGGCTCGCATCCCTAACCCAATAAAACCTGATTACCCTATGTCGTTTGCACCCTGGATCCATCGACCTCTACCAGGGTGGTGGAGTCAAAAATTTTGAAGGAGATTCTGGATCCCGGATTTGCTGTCCAGGTTACCCCGCTTTTCAGAATAAATACATTGTTGTCGTCGATATCAGGAGCATTGGCAGCTGTCTCCGGAGCAAGAATCTCGATCACCCGGCCAATATCATCACTGCCGATCCCTGACACAGCAGCAAGTGTAACCTGAGCTGAATGATCGGATAGCCGGTACTGGGTAGCACTGGTAACCGGTAATGTGGTTGCACCGGCAGCCACAGTATCGGGTGCGGCCGTTACGATGGCACCTACATAATTAAGCGGCTGCCTCCAATACTTATTCTGGAAGGTGAAGGTGATATACCGGCCTTCCTTTCCTCCGCCTTTTCTGTCGGCCGTCTGCAGCACCATCGGCTTGTAGGCTGACCCAAGTACGTACTTGGTACCTTCTTCACCAATCTGGTAAATAATAATAAAGCCTTTACCCGCGTAATCCTCCATGAAATTGAGATGCTGATCGCGGTTGCCGGCTACAATGAAAATGAAGTTTTTGGCGTATTCAGTAATGATCTCTCCCTTGGTGGCGGTCGCTGTTTCATCGATCGTATCAGGAATGGCGTCAAAATAGTGCATTACCTCACCGGCGAGCATAGGAATGGTACCCAATTCACGATCGCTGTTTGGCGTGGGGAATGTTTCATTCTGATCTACCTGGTCGAGTGCAATGAGCCAGATCTTCATTCCGATCTGATTTGGACTGGACAGTTTATCCGAAATTTCCGGCATATTGCCGACCGTTGCCATTGTGGCATACACAATTCCCCCACCGGTTGTAAGGGTAACAAGAGCGTCCCAATTAATAGGAGATCCAGAAAGTGCGATGCCGGCAAAAACACAGGCAAAGATTCCCAGCACAGCAAACATAAAGTTGCGATAAAGCTTCATTCTCGATGCATTGGCCTTGCTCCTTGAGTAGGCGATTTGCTTATGATTCAATTTTTTCAGTTGCATGGTTTCAGTTTTTAGCCCCCGGTGAAAACCCCGCCGGTTTTAAGGCCGGCAGGGTGGACACAGAAGAACAGAAAGGAGGAAAACGGAGAATTATCTTCCACCGATTACATTCGGCTGCCGGGCCTGGTTGATGGTGCGGGCACCACCTACACAACGCTCAAGCTCGAAGAATTTCGATGATACGGTATCGTAAACCACCATAAGGTAGTCACCGACAGCTGTCGGCGTGAAGGCGGCGGAAATCTCGCTGAACTTGCCTGATTTGGCAATAGTAGTGGCATTGGTCAACGATCCGCATTCTACCAGGTAGCCTACACCGGCAGTAGCATTTTCAATGTCGGTGATTGCCGTTGCACCGGAATTGGCTACCGTGGTGAACCAGAAATTATCATTGGCATCAGCCGTTGTGGCATCCGCATCCAGCTCGGTTATGGGCTTGTTGCAGAATACTTCCTGAAGGGCAAAGGCATTTGCGGCAAGGGCTGCCAGGGTGGCAAATTTCTTCCCCACAAAACTGGCCGCGAAACCTTCCTTCCACACCGACCAAACCTTGTAAGCCTCCATGTCGGGCTGGAACATAATGTTGAACATCTCGCCCGGAAGGTTCTCAATGGCCTGGAAGTTGCCAGGTTTGGTGGCAAAAGCCAGTTTTACCTGCTTCATATTGGGCACCCACAGGATTCCCAGCTGGGTGTCAGGAACCACCGTATCGATCGGTCCGGTGAAATCAGACTGCAGCCCGTATTTGGCCCTGACCTGCGACCGGAACCAATGGCGGTGGTTGGCGTTCAGCCAAAGTTTGTACTGGCTCTCCTGGAAGTTCGGAACGGAATCCTTCAGTTTTTCATAGAAGGCAAGTGCGAAGTCCACCATAGAAGTGCCGGTGTTGTCATAGCTTTCAAAGCCGGCATCAGTGAAGGGCAAAAGCTTCAGTTCTTTCTGATATCGGATGATCGTGTAGAGCAGACCGGTGGAAGCGTGCAGGAAATGGCCCGCCTCGGTTGCAACCGGTTTTGAATAGATCCCCATGATACGCCGCTCAAACTGCTCCATGGTGAGCTTGGTGGCGATCTGCAGGAGCGTCCATTCGATCAGGGTCCACTTCATCGGGTCGGAACCTTCCATGTTCAGGTAACCGATATACTGGCGCTCCAGCCATTTCATGCTTTCAAACAGGGTTTTGAACATCGAATCATCGACGTAACCCATCTCGGCCTGCAGTTCCATGGTGCCTTTCCAAACCTGGCCGGTCTGGTATGCCTGGGAGAATTCACCGAAGAAGGCATTGGTCATCAGTTCACGATCCTGCACACCGAACCGGCGGGGGAACAGGTCATACACGTTCGGAAGTTCCTGGATTCTTGCGATCAGGGCATCCTGGCGCATTACCACGAATTGTTCACCAAGACCAGCACTTGCCAGATCGGTATAATCCTGGGTGAATGCGGATCCCTTTTTCGGAAGGGTGCCGGTTGCTTGTAGGTGTTTGTACCTTTTGGCCAGGGTGGATCCATAGCGCATGGCCTCCTTCTGGAAGGCCTCGAAGATTTCCTTGTCATCGGCTGCGTTCAGCTCATCGAGCCTCGGTTTCACCATGATTAGGTTCCAGCGCTTGTCAAGGCCAAAGAAATCATGGGCAATACCAAACAGGTGCGACGAGGAATGAGTATGACCAAAAACGGCCATACCGACCTTTACCGTTTTGGGTTTGTCTTCCTCCAGAGTGGCATTGAGCTTGCGGATCTTGTCATCCTTTTCCTTCCCCTGCTTTTTCAGGTCGTTGTTTTCCTTCTTCAGCTTGGCCACTGCTTCCGGAAGGTTGGCATTGTCAACGGGTTCCTCTTCGGGATCCTCTTCCGGATCGGTGGTGGTTTCTCCTGACTCTGAATTCAAAGCGGCAAACGCCTCATCATACTTCGCGGCTTTTTCGGCATTCTCCTTTTCCTTGTTGAAGTCCTCCAACATATCGCTGTTGAACATCTCCTTGTATTTGGCGGCAACCTGATCCTGCTCCTCGCGGGTAAGATCCTTTGCGGTTTTCTTGTCGCCGAACAGCGCGGCAAGTACCTGTTTCAATCTCTGACTGAATTTCATGTTGATATTGGTTAAATGATGGTTTGAAATACTTCGTTGAGCTTTACTGCATTGCTCTTGCCATTGACGCCCAAGGAATAAGCCTGGGCAATCGCTTCCTCGATAAGCATCTGACCGTCAATCAGGCCAATTTTGATGCTTTCTTCAGTATCGTAGGTTTCTCCTTTGAAAACAGGATGCTCAAGTCCGAGCTTGGCTGTCTCAGGGCGCGCTGCAGCAACGTCGGCGATGAAGTGCCCGGCAACCGGGTCGAGTTCTTCTTTGATGTATTGTTCGGGTTTTCCATCGAGTAAGTCGTTGAATTTTTTGTTTTTCCTATTGCTTTGCGATGAGTAGTGCTCATAGTACTTGGCCCCCATGGCCTCGTAATA
>JADHED010001375.1_pt1 | contig 20851 bp, 15 predicted proteins | sample 8952041 | NCBI WGS metagenome assembly JADHED01 (sample SAMN16124423, study PRJNA663239) | bioreactor sludge metagenome | isolation source: sludge (control) | place: India:Bengaluru | collected 2018-09-08
GCGCGCGCGGCAGCACCTTGATCGCGACCTCGCGGTCGAGCGTGGTGTCGACGGCGCGCCACACCTCGCCCATGCCGCCCTCGCCGATCTTCTCCACGAGCCGGAAATGGAGCAGCGAGGCGCCGGGAGCGAGCGGCACGGAGCGCGTGACGTCCAACGGCGGACTCCTCCTGGTGGCGGCTCGGTGGCGGCTCGGCGGCGCCGGCGCCGGAGCCGGGCCTCCCCCGCCGTCGCCGCGTCTCGCATGTCGGCGTCCCACGCCCGGCCGGTGCAGCGGCGCCCGGGATCGCGGACCCGGCATCATCGCACGGCGCGCCGAGGGCTAGAATCTCGCGCGAGGGGGGAGAACCAGGGTGCCCGACCTCGACTGCCCGGAGTGCCCGCGCGGGTGCGCGTTCCGCCCGACCGGGCGAGCCGCCGCGGGGCCGCTCCCCGGCGAACCCGGTCGCCGTCGATGACCGACCGCACGGTCGACCTCGACGATACTCGTCCGCTCGGCGGCCGCGGCGACGAGCGCGTCCTGAGGTTCTCGGCGCTGGCGCGCGGCGCGGTCTTCGCGGGGCGCTACGAGATCCGGCAGCGGCTCGGCTCCGGCGGCTCCGGCGAGGTGCTGCGCGCGTTCGACCTCACCGCCGCGGCCGACGTCGCGATCAAGGTGCTCTACCCCTCCGGCGAGGACCCCCGCGTCGCCCTCGAGCGGCTGCGGCGCGAGCTCCAGATCGTGCGCGGGCTCGCGCACGACGGGATCGTCCGCGTCCACGACATCGGCGAGCACGACGGCCTGCTCTACCTGGTGATGGACTTCCTGGAGGGCGAGACGCTCGCCGCCCGCCTGCACCGCGGTCCGCTCGAGCTCGACGAGGCGCGCCGCGTGCTGGACCAGCTCCTCGCGGCGCTCGCGGCGGCCCACGCGAAGGGGATCGTCCACCGCGACATCAAGCCCGCCAACATCTTCCTCGCGGGCGGCCGCGCGGTCCTGCTGGACTTCGGGCTCGCGCGCCGGCCGGGAGACCGCTCGTTGACGGTTGCGGGCGCCGTCGTCGGCACCCCGGAGTACGCGTCGCCCGAGCAGGCCGCGGGCCGGGAGACCGGGCCCGCGGGCGATCTCTACAGCCTCGGCGTGGTGCTGTGCGAGATGCTCGCCGGCCGCCGGACGGAGGAGGACGACGCGTCCGAACCGGCTGTCCGGTCCGCGCCCGCGGCGCTGCGCGACCTGCTGCGCTGGATGCTGGAGGCCGACCCGGCCCGGCGGCCGCGCGACGGGGCAGAGGCCCTGGCGTTCCTGCGGAGCGGCCGGCGGCGGAACCTGCGGCACCGGCTGACGGACGCCGCGGTCCGGCGGCTGCGGCGCGCGGGCCCGGCCCGGGTCGGCCTCGCCGCCGTCGCCGCGGCCGGCCTGCTCGCGGCGGCGCTGGTCCCCGCGCGGGAGCTTCGCGCCGAGTGGAACGCGATCGAGGTCCGGAGCGTCGCCGGCGTGCCGCTGCATCGCCTCCCGGTGCCGGGGACCCTCGTCGGGACGACGCCCCTCGACCGCTGGCGCCACCTGGTGCTGATGCGGCACCGCCCCGCCGACGCCGGCGGCGGGACCTACCCGTTCGTGCTCGACAGGCTCGACACGCGGACCGGGCGGTTGCGTCCGCTGCCCATCGTGGTCTCGGTCGCGCGGCTGCCCCAGACGACCTTCCCCGCGTTCTCGGCGGACTACGCGGGCAAGGACCTGAGGCCGCTGTCCCTGCGGGACCCGATGCGGAACAGGCCCATGTACGCGGTGACCTTCTCGCACGAGTTCGAGTACCCCAACCTGTTGCTCGTCATCGACGACACGGGCGCCGGGCTGCTCCAACTCCTGGCCGCGGGATCGATCTCGAGCCCGATGGTCGTGCCGCCCGCGCTGACGGAGCCGTCGAACTTCGTCGTGGCGGTCGAACAGCACGATCTCGACCAGCGTCCGTCCGTCGTCGCGGTCCCGTTCGGCGCCCCCACCCCGCTGCCGCTCCAGAGCGGCACCGCCGTGCTGTCGCCGGGCCTCGACGCGTACTCCGGATCGGCGAGGCCCGCGTGGGTCACGTTCTTCTCGAGCGGCCGGATCCCGTCCGCGCGTCTCGACGCGGGCTCCCTCGTCGTGCTCGCGGACCAGGCCACCGAGCTGGGCCGGCTCGACCCGCGCACGGGAGCACCCGCCGGCCTCGCCGGCGCCGCACGTGACCGCTGGCTGCAGAACCAGCGCGACCTCGTCGGCCTGCTGGACGCCGGCACGTCGGGAAGCGCCGCGGACCGCGCGGCGGCGTTCGAGCGTTACGCGGGTCGCGCGGGGCTCGACGCGAGCCAGCGCGGCGTGGCGCTCGGGCGCGCGGCCGACGCGTGGCGGCGCGCGGGCGACCTCGACCGGGCGCTCGCGGCCGCGGAGGAGGCCGCCGCGACCGAGCCGGGTCTCCTGGGCCATATCCGGCGGCTCGTCGACCTGTACGACCTGCGCGGAGACTGGCCCGCCATCGCCCGGCTCAAGGAGCGTCACGCCGCGGACAGGGTGGGCCAGTGGGCCGAGTGGCGGCGCGAGATCGCGATCGCCGAGATCCTGCACGGGCAGCACCGGCTCGTACTCGAGTCGCGCGGCGTCCGCAATTCCTACGTCGAGTTCGTCACGGCGGCGGCCCGGATCGACCTCGGCGAGTACGACGCCGCCGCCGAGGACTTCGCCACCAATCCGAACAGCGTGTGCGACACCAACCCCGAGGTCGCGTTCCTCGCGGCGATGGCCGAGACGCTGCGCGCCCAGTTCCACCCGGAGCGCGCGCAGGCGCTGCTCGAGATCGTCCGGAAGGGGCGCGGCGCCGGACGCCACCCGCCCCGGGAGCTCCTCGAGATGGTGCTCGCGGCCCGGACGCTCGGGACACACGCGACGCCCGCAGCGGGCGTGACCCGCGGGAAGGCGGCGCCGACGTCCGCGGACGTCGAGCGGCACCTGGCGCGTCATCGCGAGGCCGCCCGCCACGACATCATCGACCGGCTCTACGCGCGCTGGGCCGAGCGGCTCGCCGCCGCGCTCGCCGGCGGCGGCGAGGGGGCGGCGGCGGGGGGGGCGGCGGCGGGAGGTGGATCATCGCCGCCGGCGAGGAGGCCGCGCCCATGAAAGCGATCGTCCAGACCGGCTACGGCTCCCCGGACGTCCTCGAGCTGCGCGAGGTCGCGAGACCCGACATCGGCGCCGACGGCGTCCTCGTGAGGGTCCGCGCCGCATCGGTCAACGCCGCCGACTGGCACTTCCTGCACCGTGTGCCGAGCCTGCTCGCGAAGCTCGCGGGCATGCGGCGGAGCCGCGTGCGCGGCTCGGACCTGTCCGGGGTCGTCGAGGCGGTCGGCGCGAGCGTCACCGCGTTCCGGCCCGGCGACGAGGTGTTCGGCACGGCGTACGGCACCTTCGCCGAGTTCGTCGCCGCAACCGAGGACGGCCTGGCACACAAGCCGCGGAACGTTTCGTACGAGCAGGCCGCGGCCGTCCCCCTCGCGGGGCTCACCGCGCTGCAGGCGCTGCGCGACGCGGGCCAGCTCGGCCCGGGCCAGGCGGTCCTGGTCTACGGCGCCGGCGGCGGCGTCGGCACGTTCGCCGTGCAGGTCGCGAAGGCGCTCGGCGCGCGCGTCACCGCGGTGACCCACACGCGGAGCGTGGACCTCCTGCGCTCGCTCGGCGCCGACGAGGTCATCGACTACACGCGCGAGGACTTCACCGCGCGCGGCCCGGACGTCGACGTCCTGCTCGACCTCGGCGCGAACCGCCCGTTCGCCGAGTGCCTCCGCGTCCTCCGCCCGACCGGCATCCACGTCCCCGTCGGCGCGCCCGGCACGGTGTCCGCGATGCTCGCGCGGATGCTCGAGGCCCAGTTCGCCTTGCGCTCCCGCCGCAAGCGCTCCGGCGGGCCGACTTCCGGCGGATCGGGTTCCGGCGGGCCGCACTCCCCCGGTCCGCACTCCGGCGAGTCGCCCGCCTCCGGCCCGCGGATCGCGTCGTTCCTCACGACGCGGAAGCACGACGACCTGCGCGTGCTGCGAGACCTCCTCGAGACCGGCCGCCTCGTCCCGGTGATCGATCGCCGCTTCCCGCTGAGCGCGGCGGCGGAGGCCGTGCGCTACGTCGGCACGCGCGAGGCCCGCGGCAAGGTCGTCGTCAACATCGACTGAGAAGACGACTCGCGGGAACCGGGCCGCCTCTTATGACACGGGCGGATCCGACGCGGCATCCGCCACGGCCGCGACCGGCGGAGCCGGGTCCCCGCGCGGGGTCGAGGTCTGGCGCGCGCGGACAAGATTCGGAAGGTCGGCGCCGAACGCGTGCGAACGAGCTCCCGCGCGCGACGCGCCACGCTCGTGCGGTCGTCAGAGTGCGTTCCGCGAACCCTGTGGTCTGCGGCATCGGCCCCCGCAGCGCGGCCCGTGACGCGCGAGGGCCGGGGCTGGGGGCCGGCGACAGCTTCCGAAAGTTGTCCGTCGACGATCGAGGGGGTCTGGAGCGCGGCGCCTGTCGTGGCTCTGTGCTGATGGGAGCGGGGCTCCCGTCGAGAACGGCCGCGCCCGCCAGGTGGAGGCGCGGCGCGCGACGATGTGCCGCTCGCGCGCGCCGCGTGTGAGTTCATGAAGGAGCCGGTCGTTCAGACCCTCTTCTTCGTGCGCACGATCAGGAGGGCCGCGCCGACGGCGATCGCGCCGACGCCGGCCCAGGTGGGGACGTTCACCGTCTCCTTGTCCTTGATCGAGAACTCGAGCGGTCCGACCTTGGCGTCGTGGCTTTCCTTCGTGTAGGTGAAGCTGCCGTAGATCAGGCCGGCGATGCCGGCGACGATCAGCAGAACGGCGACGATCCTCAGGGGGTTCATGCTCTCTCCCCGCTCCGGGACCGGGCCCGGGCGTCTCCTCCGCGCCGCCCGCCCGGGCGAAGGCCTGCCGGCCGCGGATCTCTCCCCCATTGTCGCGTGTCGCCGCAGTTGCGCCAGCGCCGAAACCGGCCGGTACGCAGGGCGCCATGACTCGAGGCCGGGAACGGGCCCGCTACGACCCGACGTCCGCCGCTTCGCCGTGGGCCTGCGCCAGGAGCGTGGTGAGTCCCAGTTCGGTCCCCCACCGCTCCAGGTACTCCCGATCGAGGCGGCCCGCCTGCGTCCGGAGCACGCTCACCAGGTCGCGCCACTGCCGCTCGGAGACGCCTCCGCCGTCGCGGTACCAGAGCAGCTTGCGCAGCACCGTGTCTTCGGCCGTCTTCACCCTGACGCTCCGCGCCGGGTCGGCGATGAGCGCGACGGGCGCGGCCCGCTCGAACTCACTGCGGTCGAACGGGGCGTCGCCGCGCACGAACAGGTCCACCTTGACGCCGCTGTCGAGGTGGACGAGGTTCGCGGCGCGCCGGTCGCGGACCGCGCGCGACAGGGCCGCTTCGTCGGCGTAGAAGCTCTCGCCCAGCCGCGCGCACAGCGGTCGGACGAGATCCTCGGGCAGCGCCGCCACGAGGTCGATGTCGCGGGTCTGGCGGGGCTCGCCGTGGACGGAGCTGGCGAAGGATCCCCCGACATGGAACGCGATTCCGAGTTCGTCGAGGATGCCGGCGACCTGCAGCAGCACGTCCAGCTGGCCCGCCGGCGGACGCGTCATCGCCAGCGCTCCAGCGGGCCGTACGCGCGCGCTGCGAGTTCCGCCCCCAGGACGAGTTCGACGAAGCGGCGGAACAGCTCGTTCTCACCCGCGTCCGGGTGGCGCTGCCGCAGGCCCGCCCAGGCCAGCGCCCGGGCGCACTCCCATCCGTCCGCCACCAGCTCCAGCTTGCGCGCGGGCGACATCGACCGGTAGACGTCGAGCAGCACGCGCTCGGCGTCCGGGTCGGTATCGGTCGGACCGACGGATCGCGCAGGGGGGCGCATCTCGTGAATTCTGCCACGCGCGCGGACGACCGGCGCGTTTGTCGGGGCGGCGCGCGGTCGCGTCGCCGCCCCGACCGGCCGACACGCCCCCGATCGGCCGACACGCCCCCCGATCGGCCGACACGCCCCCCGATCGGCCGACACGCCCCCGACCGGCCGACACACCCTCCGATCGGCGAAGAACCCTCAGGCCGACGCGCGCCGGATCGCCTCGCGGATCTCGCGCGACGAGGCGAGGCGCCGCCCGGCGCGCACGGGGCGCCCGAGGTCGCGCGCGAGCTCGTCGATGACGAAGGTGTGGCCCTTCGTGGGCGTGACGACCTCGATGACGTCGTCCGCGACGTTCACCGGCGCCGCGTTCTTCGCGATCCAGTACGCCGCGTCGCGCAGCGCGAACGCGCGCGGGTCCACGACGATCGGCAGCGACGCGTCCTGCCCGTACGCGCGGTTGTGGCGCGCGCGCACGAAGTCGAGCTCGTCCTCCGACGCGTCCCCCGCCCAGCCCTTGCCCGGGCTGCGCAGCGAGGGCGCGCTGCTGAACGCCACCTTGCGCTCCCGCATCGCCATCATCTCGTCGTACTGCTCCGCCAGACCCACCAGGGCGCGCCGCGAGGCCTCGAGCCGCGCGCGGACCGGCGCGAGCACCGGGCCGTCCGCCAGCGGGTGGTTCGTGATCTCGAGCAGCAGGTCGCGCACCGGCGGGAGCAGCTCGCGCGCATCCACCTGCGAGCGCACGCGGCCGATCGCCTCCTGCAGGCGCGCGGCGCGCTCGACGAGCCATTCCGCGCGCGCCTCCACGTCCTCCTCGAACTCCTGCGGCGCCTCGAGGGGCACCTCGTGGCGCTCGCCGTCGGGAGTGCGGTAGGACAGCGCGAGGTGCGTCTCCGCGGCCACGTCGTCCGCCACCGCGGTCACCGTCTCGCCGGCCGTGACGAAGCCCACGCGCACGTCGCGCGCGCCGGCCCGCAGGACGACGTCCCAGAGCACGGTATCGGCCACCTGGATCCGCTCCTGCGCGAACGCCTCGAGGATCGACTCCGCCGAGCGGCAGAAGTAGTGCGCGCCGCCGCCCTCGCGCGCCATCGCCGCCATCAGCGCCTCGTCGTAGCCCTCGCCGACGCCGATCGTGGTCGTGGTCTTGCCGTACTTGCGGAGCGTGACCTGCGCCTGCAGGCCGAGGCCCGCCGCGTCCTGGAAGCGGCCCTCGTTGGCGAGCCCGTCGGAGAGCAGGATCACGCGGCCGCCGGTCGGCAGCAGCCGCGCCCCGGTCAGCCAGCCGTCGTACAGGGCGGTGTTGCCGCGGCTCTGCACGCCGCGGATGCGCTGCGCGAGCTCCTCCGAGGGCGGCCCGAGCTCGCCGAGCACGCTGACCTCGTGGTCGTAGGCGACGACCGCGACGCGGTCCACGGGCCGGAGCCCCCGCACGACGGCGGCCGCGGCGTCGCGGGCGTGCGCGATCTTCGGGCCCTGCATCGAGCCGCTGCGGTCGAGTACGAGCGCGATCGCGAGCGGCGGCGTCTCGACGGCGGCGGGCCGTTCGCCGCCGGTGATCCGGACGACGAAGTGCTGCTGGCCGGCGTGGCGCAGGCCGGTGACGGAGGCGGTGAAGTGCTCGTGGCGGGTGCTGCGGACGTGACGCGGCGTGTCGGCCATCGCTCCCCCTTGTGACGTGATGCCGGCGGGCGGTGGGCGGCGGCCCTCACCGGCGACGCTGGTTTTTAACACCAGCGGCCAGCACTGTCAAGAGAGCGACTGATCGGAACTGTCAGGAGCGCGAGATCAGCTCGATGATCCGGGTGATCGCGTCCTTGAGCGCGCGGCCCAGGTCCACCCCTTCCCGGACCTCGAGGGTCAGGTCCGGCGTGAGCGGGATGCGCCGGACCCGGTGGCCGGGCGGGTCCGCGAACTCCGGCTCCGGCGGCAGCGACGCGAGGGGCGGGGACACGGTGGGCGGGGCCCCGGCGGGAGGGGACTCCCCGGGGCGCGCGTCTGCGGGACGTGCGCCGGCGGGAGGGGTCACGGGGGGAGGGGCGCCGGCGGGGGGAGGGGCGCCGGCGGGGGGAGGGGCGCCGGCGGCAGCAGATCCGGCGGGAGGGGACACAGCGGGAGGGGCGCCGGCTGGAGGAGATCCGGCGGGAGGGGACCCAGGAGGGGACCCGGCGGGGCGTGAGGGGCGCGCCGCGGCTCGAAGCCACTCGGGGAGAAGCGGGACCTCGCCCACGTCGTCGCGCTGCAGGATCTCGTCGCCCTCGGCGACGGCCGTTTCGTGCCAGGACGACGTCCTGCGCGACCGGGAGCCCGGCTGCTGCAGCCACGCCAGGGTGTGGTCCCGCAGCCACTCCCGCCCGCGGGACGACCCGAGCCGCTTGCGGATCTCGTCGAGGCTGAGCCCCTGGTCCTGCAGCGCGCGCGTCGCGAGCACCGCCACCAGGTGGTCGAACGTGTACCGCGCGTACTTGGGCGGCCCTTCCGCCTGGGGCACGAGCCCCTCGACGATGTAGTAGCGGATCGTCCGGCGCGTCAGCGGCTCCGCCCCCTTGCGCGCGAGGAGCGCGTTCGCGGACTCGAGCAGCTCGTCCAGCGTGAACGGCGCGAGGTCGCGATAGCGCTCGAGGGGGTCGGTCAACATATCTGCCAGTACCTTAGCACCAGTGGGCGCCGGTCCGCGTCCGCGCGTGTCCGCACGTTGCCGGAGCACCGCCGCCCGCGCCGCCGAAGCACCGGTGCGCACGTTGCCGGAGCACCGCCGCCCGCCGCCGGGGCGCGTGCGTGGAATTACGGATGGCCAACGTGCGACAGTTCCAGGAGCATCCCGGGCGACGCGAGGCGGACACGGGAATGACGGGTGCGAGCCGCCCTCCCTCGCCCCACAGCGCCGCCACCCGGCCCGAAAAGAGGTTCCGCATGCCCGATCGACGTCGTGCTCTCAGGATGCTGGTCGTCGCGCTCGCCGCGGTCGCCGCGGCCGGCCTCGCGGCCGCGCCCGCGCAGGCGAGCAAGTCGAAGGACCAGTCCAACGTGAAGAAGAAGGTCAACGACGCGCTGGCCGCGCTCTACAAGGCGCAGCCCAGCGCGAAGAAGGCCGTGCAGGGCGCGTACGGGTACGCCGTCTTCAGCAACTTCGGGATGAAAATCCTCGTCGCCGGCAGCGGCACCGGCAAGGGCATCGCGTTCAACAACAAGACGAGCAAGCAGACGTACATGAAGATGGTCGAGGTCCAGGCCGGCCTCGGGATCGGGGTCAAGAAGTTCAACCTGATCTGGGTCTTCAACACCAAGGCCGCGTTCGACCAGTTCGTGAACTCCGGCTGGACCGTCGGCGGGCAGGCGAATGCCTCCGCGAAGTACGACGACAAGGGCGGCGCGTACCAGGGCGCGGTCGCGATCGCGCCCGACGTCTGGCTCTACCAGATGACGGACAAGGGGCTCGCGGCCGAGCTGACGGTGAAGGGGACGAAGTACTACAAGGACGACGACCTGAACTGACGATATACTTGTCCGGTGCGCCCCGAGACCGGCCTCCTGATCGGTTCCTATCGTCTCCTCGAGCAGATCGGCGAGGGGGGGATGGGGGTCGTGTGGAGGGCGCGCGACACGGCGCTCGACCGCGACGTCGCCATCAAGTTCCTGCCGCCGGCGTTCGCCCACGACCCCGAGCGCGGGGCGCGGTTCCGGCGCGAAGCCAAGGCGGTCGCGGCGCTCTCGCATCCGGGCATCCTCGCGATCTACGGCTTCGGCGAACACGAGGGCTCGGCCTACGCGGTGACGGAGCTGCTGGAGGGGCGCACGCTGCGCGCGGCGCTGGCCGACGGGGCGCCCGGGGCGGCCCGTGCGGCGGAGATCGCGCGGCAGGTCGCCCGCGCGCTGGCCTCGGCGCACGATCGCGGGATCCTCCATCGCGACCTCAAGCCGGAGAACGTCTTCCTGACCCGCGACGGCCACGTGAAGATCCTCGACTTCGGCCTGGCCGCGTACGTGAACCCCTCGAGCGCCTCGTCGCCGGGTGCTCACGCCCCGGGTGTCGACGCGCCGGGCGCCCCCGCCGACGTCACGCACTCGCCCACGCGCACGAGCCTCACGTCGCCGGGGACCCTGCTCGGCACGACCGACTACCTCTCGCCGGAGCAGGTGCGCGGGGCCGCCGCCGACGCGCGGTCCGACGTGTTCTCGTTCGGGCTGATGCTCCACGAGATGCTCACCGGCCGGCACCCGTTCCGGAGGGAGACGCCGGCCGAGACGATGACGGCGATCCTCCGCGACGAGCCGCCGGCCGCCGTCGGCGTTCCCCCCGCGCTCGCGGCGGTCGCGCGCCGCAGCCTCGCGAAGAGCCCGGCGGCGCGCTTCGCGTCGGCGCGCGACCTCGCGTCGGCGCTCGACGCCGCGGCGGAGGCCACGCCCGCCGCGCGGCGGGCACGCCTCGTTCCGGCCGTGGTCGGCGCGGCGGCGGTCGTCGTGGCGCTCGCCGGCCTCATCGCGTGGAAGGGTCGCGCCCCGAGCGATCCGCGCGCCGGGAGCGCCGCGAGCGACCTGCGTGCCGCGAGCGACCTGCGCGCCGCGAGCGAGCCGCGAGCCGGGAGCGACCCGCGAGCCGGGAGCGACCCGCGCGCGGGAACCGATCCGCGCGCCGGCAGCGACCGTGACGGCGCGAGCGACCCGCGCGTCGAGGACGATCAGGGGCCCGACCGCGGCGGGTCCGTCGCCCCCCCGGCGAGCCTCTCGACGATCGGCGAGGCGCCGTCGCCCCACGCCGAGGCCAACGAGTACTTCGAGAAAGGGCTCCTGTTCATCCGCGCGCAGCTCGACATCCCGCGGGCCCAGAAGATGATGGACCGCGCGATCGCGATCGATCCCGACTTCGGTTCCGCGCGCGCGATCCGCACCCTGACGAACGTGATCGCGATCCACGAGGGGTTCGCGAACGACGCCGGGCTCGTCTACGCCAGCGAGCGCGACCTCCGCAACGTGCTCGCCAGGCAGCCGGAGCTCGGCTCGGCGCACGCGGCGCTCGGCGCCACGCTGCTCTACCTGAACCGCAAGGAGCAGGCGCGGCAGGCGCTCGAGCGGTCCGTCCAGCTGAACCCGCAGAGCCAGCCCGCGTTCGCGTGGCTGACGATCGCCGACCGCGGCAGCGGCCGCTTCGAGGCCGCCGAAGCCGGGGCGCGCCGCATCCTCGAGGCGACCCCGCTGTTCTGGGCCGTGCGCATCATGCTGTCGGACATCCTGTTCGACCAGGGCCGCATCGACGAGGCGCACCGCGAGATCGAGAAGGTCTTCGAGCAGGACTCCGCGAACCTCGCCGCCGTGCGCGCGATGGCACGCATCCACATGTACCAGGGCGACACCCGCGGGGCGCGCGCCCTGCTCGAGGGCGTCTCCGCCGCGACGCACCCGAATTTCCGCGTGCGCCTGGCCTGGGCGCTGCTGCTCGCACGCGAAGGCGACGCGGACGCCGCCGTCGCTGCGCTCGACGCCGGCACGCTGAAGTACGCCGGCATCGCGATGTTCGCCCCGGCGCAGCTCGCCGAGATCTACGCCCTCTGCGGCCGCCCCGAGGAGGCTCTCGACTGGCTCGACCGCGCCGCGCGGAACGGCGACGAGCGCGCGGCGTGGTTCCGGCGCGACGCCTTCCTGGCGGGCATCCGGTCGCAGCCGCGCTTCCACCTGATCCTGGACTCGATCGGCGGCGCCCAGCCCTAGCGTCGCCGTCCTCGATGCGGGCTGCGGCGTGACCAGGCGCGGCACCGTGGCCAGGCGGGCGGCACCGTGGCTAGGCGGGCGGCACCGGCGGCAGGCCGAGCGGGGCAAGCCGGAACGCGAAGCCCGGGAAGAGCGCGGGGCAGAAATCGTCGTCGTTGCCGGCGACGCAGCGCGGGGCGACGTTGAGCTCCCCGAGATCGCGGTCCACGACGTGCGCCCGGAGGGCCTGTGCGAGAGCGATGACGATCTGCTGGTGCCAGCGCGACGGCGACGGCGTCACGACCAGTTCCCCCTCGACGAGCTGGTAGCGCTTTCCGTCGTCGGGGAGCGCGGCGTAGTCCGCGTACGTCAGGCCGCCGCGGGGGACGTCTGCTCCGGACTCCGACATCGTGGACGCTCCTGTGCACGTCGCACGAGGGTACGGCGGCGCAACGGGAAGTGTACGCCGCCACGTCACACGGGTGTCCCGCAGCCGCAATTCGCACCGCTATCCGGAATGCAACCGGCCGGCCGTGCGGCCCGCCCGGTTTCACCCGGTGAGGCGTCGGGCGTCAGCCCGTCAGCCCTTCAGCTCCTCGATGCTCGTCAAGGTCAGCCACATCTTGCCGTCCTTCTCGGCGACGGTGCCCGCGGCCTTGACCTTCTTCTCGCCCTTGCACGTGTGGCCGAACTTCTCCAGCACCGCGTTCTTCGCCAGGTAGTACTCGGTCGCCTTGTCCCCTTCCTTGACGACGAGCATGTCCTGGCAGTCCTTCAGGTCGGCCTTCTGGAGCGTGCACTTGCCGCACATCACGCTGCCCGTGACGCTGACGTCCTTCGCCGCGGCGGGGCCGATCACCAGCGCGGCCACGACGACCATGGCGAATCCCAGCAGCAGCGTACGGCGCGAGACCTTCGACATGTTGTGTCCCTCCTGTTCGATCGTCCGGGGTCGGGCCCACCGGCCGATCGCGAACTCCGACCGCGAACTGCCGATCGCGCAGAGGATAGTCGTCCCGCCGTGCGGCGTCACCCGGCCGCTCTCGCCCCCCGGGAGTCGCTTCGAGCGGCCGCCCCGATCTCGCGGCGGGGGCCGACGGCGTGCACGTACGAAGCGACCCGCTTACGGTTCGGTGGTCACGCGGTAGAACCGCTTCAAGGCGCCGCTCGAACTCTCGTCCACGACCTGCAGCGTCGTCGAGGTCGGCGAGAAGATGCCGCCGACGAGCGTGATCCAGTTTCCTCCGGGGAGGTCGTCCCGGTACTCGAGCCGGTAGGTCTTCCCTGCGATCGCCGGGATGTTCACCCGCGCGTTGACCGCGACGCGGTCGAGCAGGATCAGCAGGCGGCTCGACGGGCTCCGCGGGTCCGTCCCGTCCCTGAACTCCTCGAGGTTGGTGTAGCCGTCGCCGTCGGCGTCGGTGTTCGCGTCGGCCGGGCTGTTCGGGTCCAGCGAGCGCGCGCTCTCCCAGCCGTCCGGCATCCCGTCGCCGTCCGTGTCCACCGCGAGGACGGCGATCGTCCCCGAGAAGGGCGACGTGTTGCCGTCGGGGTCGGTGGCCGTCGCGGTGACGAGGTAGTTCTTCGGAACCGCCGCCGCGAGGTGGACCGGGGGCGACGCGAAACTCGCCGTGCCGCTCCCGTTCGTCGTGACGCCGGCGGAGCCGACGAAGAACTGCCCTTCGTCGTTCCCGGGCGGGCTCGCGAAGAACTCGATGCGGAAGGCCGTGTTCGGGGCGCTTCCCGTCAGCGTCCCGCCGACGTCGGTGCCGCCGACGTTGCCCGCGGCGCCGAGGACCGCGGAGGTTAGCGTGGGCGCCGCCTGGCCGTTGTTCGAGCCGCCGTACAGTCCGATCCCGGCGAACTGATTCGCGTGGATCGAGTTCTGGCGGATCGCGTCCCGCGTCGTCGCCGCGTCGAACAGGGCGACCCCCTCGCCGCCGTTGCCGGCGATGGTGTTGCTCGCGCCGACGGCGCTCCCCCCGACCTGGTTCGACCACGCCCCGCCGAACAGCGCCACGCCCGAGAAGCCGTTGGCCACCGGCGCGCCGGCGACGTTCAAGCCGATCGTGTTCCCCTGCACGAGGTTGCCGGTCGTTCCCGCCCCGTCGATCGAGATCCCGTAGTACCGGCTGCCGCAGACGAAGTTGCGCGCGCCGGCCGCGGCGCCGCCGATCGTGTTGTCGTGCGCCCCGTTGAAGATGGCGAGGCCGGTCGACTCGTTCGCGATCTTGATGGTTCCGCTGATGTCGAGGCCGACGTAGTTGCCGGCGAAGGCGTTGCGGCTCGTCGCCGGGCCGTCGATCGTCAGCGCCTGGAACGCGTTTCCGGAGATGACGTTGCGCGCGCCGCCGGCCGCGCCGCCGATCGTGTTGTCGTGCGCCCCGTTGAAGAGGCTCACGCCCGAAGAGCCGTTCGCGACCGGCGCCGTCCCGTTCCGGTCGAGGCCGATGAGATTTCCCTGCACGAGATTCAGGCTGGTGTCCGCCCCGTCGATCGTCACCCCTTGATAGACGTTGCCCGAGATCACGTTCCCCGATCCCGGCGCCAGGCCGCCGATCGTGTTCGACCGGGCGCCGCCGAAGAGGCTGATCCCGGCCGAGCCGTTGGCGAGAGCCGCCGTCCCGGCCGCGTTGACGCCGACGTGGTTCCCCTGCACCCGGTTCTGGGTCGTGCCCGCGCCGTCGATCGCGATCCCCTGGTAGGTATTCCCGGAGATGACGTTGCGCGCCCCGGCCGTGGTGCCGCCGATCGTGTTCGAGGACGCGGCGGCGGTGACCCCGACGCCCGTGCCGTTCGGCACCGCGGCCGACCCTGCGGAGTTCGTCCCGATGAGATTCCCCTGGACGAGGTTCCCGCTCGAACCCGCGTCGCCGATGTAGACCCCGTGGTACGTGTTCCCGGAGATCACGTTGCCGGCGCCGGGGGCGCTGCCGCCGACGGTGTTCCCGTGCGCCCCCTGGTGGATCACGACGCCGGCGATGCCGTTGGGCTGCGCGACGCCGCCGGCCTGGTCCGTTCCGACGTGATTCCCGAGGATCACGTTGCCCGTGCTCGTCGCGTCGCGCAGGCCGATCCCGTAGTGGGCGTTCCCGGAAATGACGTTCCGCTCCCGTTCCGTCGTCCCGCCGATCCGGTTGCCGGTCGTCGCGCTGCCGTTCGGATCGTTCCCCTGGAACATCAGGATGCCGGACTGGTTGAACCCTGTGATGGCGAGACCCTTGATCACGCAATTGGCGGCGCGCAGCGTCAACCCGGGCGCGTAGATCCCGAGCGGTTCCTGCAGCAGCGCGATCTTCGAGCCGTCCAGCGCGATCTCCGGCCCCGCCGGGTTCGTGTCCCCCGCGAAGTCGGCCTGCGAGCCGCCGTCGAGCGTGGTGCCGTTTCCGGGGGCGGTCATCATGGCTGTCGGGCGGATCGTGAAGACGCCGCTGCCCGCGCTGTAGTTCGGATCACTGGTCGGGATGTTGAACGTCACGGTCGTCGGGACCGGCGGGACGCCGGTCGACCGGTCGAAGGCGTAGTAGATCGCCGTGCGCAGGCTGCCGGGCCCGCCATCCTTCGTGTTCGATACCGTCGCCCCCGGCAGCGCCGCGGGGTTGCCGTAAAGCGCCGCGGTCCCGGCGCGGTCCGCCTTGCTGAGGGTCCGGTCGTAGACGCTTCCTATCACGTCGATGTACGGCGCGTACGCGGGCTGCATGCCGATCGTGTCCCCGCCGTTGGTGGAGAGCGCGTCGCGGCGGTAGTGCATCACCGAGTAGAAGTCGTACGGCGTGCCCTGCGTCGCGCCGCCGTCGATGACGGCGAAGTTCGGCTGGTCGCCCGGATCGATGTTCTCCCAGTGGATGACGACGTACCCGTCGCGATCGGGCCGCTGCTGCTCGTGGTAGAACCCGAGCGCGTGACCGACCTCGTGGCAGACCGTGCCGCGATTCCACGCCGTGGGCCCGAACCGGACGAACTGCTCCGCGTGGTTCGGATCCATCCCGACGGAGGAAGAGAATCCGCCGCCGAGCCCGGGGTCTTCCTGGACGGTGATGTAGTGCGGCTGGCCGGCGGTGCTCTCGATGAAGTGCAGGTCGGCGAAGGCCGCCCATTCGGCGACGCCGTCACGGAACTGTTCCATCTCGATCGCGGTGATCGTGCCGGCGGCCACCTGCGCCGGGTCGAAGCGGTAGTAGACGTTCCCGCCGGGCCACGTGAACGTCGTCCCCGGCGGCGTCACCGAGTCGACCCCCTCGGACCCGGCCAGCCCCAGCAAGCGGTCGCGGTAGGCGGCGAGGTTCGCGTAGCTGATGCCGACGTCGCCGAAGGTCACCCACGGATCGTCGGGCCGGGCCCGGGCGAGGGCGCGCTCGATGACCTCGAGGTCCTTCGCGAAACGGTCCGGCGAGCCGGGTACCGCGGCCTGCGCTCCGCCGAGCGCCGCGACGAGGCACAGGGCGGCGACGAGACCTGCGGCAGCGGCGAGACTCGGCGTTCGACGGGCACCCATGCGGCTCTCCAGGAACGTCGGGTGCCCCTTGATATACGGCGGTCGCTCGCGCGTGCGGGCCCCCGCGTGGGGGATTCGCCTCCGATTCGCTTCCTGTTGGGTTCGTCCCCGGTTCGCTTCCTGGCCACCAGGTATGTCGCAGCAGGTGTGACGGGGCGTGCCGGCACGGGCGGCTAGCCCGGCGCGCCCGTCCTGCCGCCCGCGAGCGCGTCCGCGAGCGCGCGGAAGACGGCCGAGAGCGAGCGGCGGTGGTCTTCCGGGATCGCCGGAAGGAGCGCCGCGACGGTCGCGGCGACGAGCCCGGGATCGAGCGCGCCCGGAAGCACCGCGGATGCGGAGGCCGCTCCTCCGGGCACGCCGGCGGCTGCGGGCGGCGGCGAGGTCACGACGGCCGCGACGGCCCCGGGCGCGGACACGGCGGTCTCGCGTGCGGGCGCGATGGAACCGGGTGCCGACAGGCCGGGCTCGCGCGCGGGCACGACGGGCTCGCGTGCGGGCACGACGGGCACGGGTGGGGACACGACGGGCCCGCGTGCGGGCGCGACGGGCACGGGTGGGGACACGACGGGCCCGCGTGCGGGCGCGATCGAACCGGGCGCGGGCACGACGGGCTCGGGCGCGGGCCCGACGTCGGCCGGGCCGCGCGTCCGCAGCAGCTCCTGGACCATCTCGCGGAACGCGCCGCTGCCTCCCGGCGCGGCGATCGTGTCCTCCCCGGCCGTCGACCAGACGTTCGCGAGCACGGCGCGCTTGGTGTCGTGCAGCGCGAGGATGCGCTGCTCGAGCGTGTGCTCGGCCACGAGCAGCAGGACGCGCACCGTGCGGCGCGAGCCGATGCGGTGGACCCGCGCGATCCGCTGCTCGAGCCGGGCCGGGTTCCACGGCAGGTCGAGGTTGATCACCGCGTCCGCCGCCTGCAGGTTGAGGCCCACTCCGCCCGCGTCGGTGCTGACGAAGACGGCGGGGCCGTCCTGCTCCGTGAAGGCGCGGATCAGCGCCGGCCGCTTCGCGACCGGGACGTCGCCGTGCAGGTGGAACACGGGCAGCCGCAGTCCGTCGGCGAGCGCGACGACGCGCTCGGTCATGTCCGTCCACTCCGAGAACACGACCGTCTTGCGCCCCTCGCCGGCGCACAGCTCGAGCAGCACCTGCTCGAGCTCGCGCAGCTTCGGGATGTCTTGATTCTCGGCGTCCTCGCCGAGCATGTGCGGCCCGTCGCAGCAACGGCGCGCAACGACGAGCAGCCGCTGCATCCGGTCCATGTCGGCCGGCAGGATCACCTTCTTGCTGGCGATCCGCGCGACCTGCGCCATCTTCGAGTCGTACGTGTCGACCACGGCCGGGTGCAGCGGCACGAGCGCCGTCGCGCGCACGCGCTCGGGCAGCTGCAGCGCGACGTCCTCCTTGCGCCGCCGCAGGAACGCGGGCGCGAGCCGGGCCCGCAGCGCCGAGAGGCCGCTGTACGCGACGACGCGGCGGCCCTTCGGGTCGCGCACGAAGTGATCGCGGTCGAGCTGCCAGAGCGGAGGCAGCAGGCGCTGGTCGATCAGCTGGGCGATCGCGTACGCCTCCTCGAGCCGGTTCTCGAGCGGCGTGCCGGTCAGCGCGAAGACGTAGCGCGCGTCGATGGCCTTCAGTACGCGCGCCGTCCGCGCCGCGAGCCCCTTCGCGCGCTGCGCCTCGTCGATGATCAGCAGGTCGGGCCGCGCCGCGCCGTGGTGCGGAAAGTCCCGCCGCACCTGCTCGTAGTGCGTGATCAGCCAGGCCGGTCGCGCCGCGATGGCGCGCGCGCGATCGACGGGGCCGCCCTCGAGGAGCGTGGCGCCCTCGCCGGTCCACTTCGCGATCTCGTCCTGCCAGCCGCCGCGCAGGCTCGCGGGGCAGACGATCGTGACGGCGGCGGCTGGCGCGCCCGCGCGCCGCAGCGCCAGCGCCGCCAGGATCGCCTGCACGGTCTTGCCCAGACCCATCTCGTCGGCGAGCAGCGCCCGGCCCGCGCGCGCGAGGAACTCGGCGCCTTCCCATTGGAACGGGTACGGCTCGAGCCGGAGCGGCGGCACGAGCCGTGCGAACGGGACGGCAGGCAGCACGGGACGCCGCGCCGCGCGCTCGGCGAGCCACGCGCGCGCCTCGGGCTCGAGGAAGGCGCCGAAGGCTTCGAGCTGGCGCAGCAGGCCGGCCTCGTCGGTGGCGAAGCGCCGCACGGGTCGGCCCGCCGCGTCGAACACCGCCCGGACCACGCGCGAGCCGGGGCCCCGCGGCGTCCCCAGCAGACGCGGCTCGACGGCGTCGCCGAGGTGCAGGTACACGCGCGGGCGCGCGGCGGCGGCGCGGTGCGCGGCGCTCAGCGTCGCCCCGCGCGGTCCGTCGCGCTTTGGTCCCCCCTCGCTGCGGAGCAGCGCGCGCACGCGCTCGACGTGCTTGCAGGTGTGCAGGCGGTTGGCCTCGAAGTCGGGGCAGTCGCAGCCGTGCGGGCCGTCGGCATCGATCCCGGCCAGGCCGGCGGAGGACCCGGCGGTGGCGCCGGCGACGCCGCGCAGGTGCACGAGGTAGCGGAAGCCCGACGCGCTCGCCACGGTCACGAACGGCGGCGGTCCCGCGGTGACCGTCAGCTTCTCCCGGCGCGCGGCGAGCCGCCGCTCCTCGAGCGCACGCACGCGGGCGGCCTCGGGATCGTCCTCGCGACGAGGCGGCACGCCTCGCTCGGCCGGAAGCGCCGCGCCGCCGGCGTTCCCGCGCCGCGGCGCGCCCCCGGGCGCGCGGGGGGCCTGCGTCTCCGGCACCTCGCCGCGCCGCAGCCACTGCCGCAGGACGAGCGCGGCCGCGACGGCGTGCTTGCAGGGGATCCGCCAGGACGGGCACGCGCACCACGCGGAAAGGCCATTCCCGGCGGACGACAGCTGGACCTCGAAGTCACCGGTCCTGCCGCGGACCACGGTCGTCACCTCCTGCGCGTCACCCGCGAAGTGGCCGACCCGTGCCTCGTGGGCGTACGCGGTTCCGTCACGGAGCGCGGGCCCGCCGGCCCTGCGCAGAAAGGCGTCCACGAGATCGAGCGTGATCATGTCCGCGGGTCCTCGGGGAGCCGCTAGTGTCGCACGGCGACGGTCCCCGGCGACCTCGACGACAGAAAGGCCCCGCCCTCCTGTCAGCCGCCGCACTCCTCGAGCCACGCCGCGTCGCCGAGATCCTGCGGCCGGCCGGTCGCCCGCTTGTTCTGCAGCAGGTGCTGGCGGCTCAACGTCCGGACCTCGAGCGACCCGACGCGCACGGAAACGCGGTCCCGCCATGCGGCCTCGGACTCGACGCCGTCGATGCTGGTCATGAGATCGATGCGCCGCGGCGCGATTCCGATCCAGAAGATGGTTTCCTGCGTCGACAGATCCGCGGCCGTGAGGTCGTGGGCAGAGTGCCAGGTGGCTCGGCCCGGACGTCGTGCTGGCGTCGCCGTCACCGCGGGACGGCGCGACTCGCCGGGAGCCCTCTGCGCATCGACGGGTCAGGCCTCGCGCCCCCGGGGCGGCGCCGCCCCCCGGACGATCAGGAAGATCGCGAGCCAGACCTCGAACACGAGCATCGGGAGCCAGACCGCCATCGCGAGGGCGCCGGGCAGCAGGTCGCCGAGCCGCAGCGGCAGCGCGACGACGAGCAGGGCGGAGGCCGCGACACCGAGCCGGCCGAGCACGACGGGAACGATGCGGCCGCGGAGCAGCAGCCAGGAGAACAGGGTGCTGCCCGCGGCGAAGAAGGTCGCGGCCACGACCACGTTCCAGGGCTGAGCCCCGAGCAGGACGGCGAGCAGCGGCGCGGCGCCCGTGAGATCCGGCGCGTCCCCGCCGCCCGAGGTGGCGTACGCGAGCAGGCCGAGCGAGAGCGAGATGTGGACGGAACCCGCGAGGCCCTCGCCGAAGCGGCACGCGAGCCCCAGCAGCGCGAGGTCCTGGTCCACGTCGCGCGTCAGCGCGTAAAGGGTGACGGCGAGGACGAGGGCGAGGACGCACGTCAACAGCGAGAGCACCGCATCGGCGCGCACGACGCCGGCCTGGCGGGCCAGCGTGGCCAGTTTCTCCGCCGCGGTGGCACCCTCCGTGGTTCCGCCGAGCGCGACCATCTGGAAGATGCCGACCGCGATGTAGAGCAGGAGCGCCGCGCCCGCGACGGTGGAGTTCGCCCTGCGCGTCATGCCGCACCTCCCCGACTTCCGAGCCACGATCCGGGCGCTCGCAGTGTAGCCGAGCCGGTCGGCGGCCCCGCCCGCGGGTCAGCGCACCGGGCGGTCGGCGGTCGAGCGCCGCCGCGCGAACGCTCACGCGACGGCAGCGGGAAGCATTGCACGTCGACGGCCTGGCGGCACCGCGTGGATCACGCGGGCCACCAGGTATCGCCCTTGTCGTCCTTCCTCGTGCCGGTGCACGGGGCGTTGGTCACCCTCCCCTTCTCGTCGTAGGTGCAGTCCTTCCACTTCTTCCGCTCCGCTCCGGGCTCGGGCGTGAAGACCTCGCCCGTGCCGACCCTCCTGAACACGCGGGGCCGCGCCTGGGCTCCCGGGCCGTCCGGGGAGACGGACCGCTTGCCGCTGGCCTGCCCGCTGGCCGCGTCGCGCGGCGCGGAGACGGCGGCATGCGCGGACGCGGGAGCGGACGCGGCAGGTGCTGAAGCGGAAGCGGCCGGTGCGGGAGCCGGAGCGGAAGCGACCGACGCCGCCGGCGCGGGCGTGACCGACGCCGCCGGCGCGGGCGTGACCGCCGCCGCCGGCGCGGGCGTGACCGCCGCCGCC
>JADHED010001389.1_pt1 | contig 20848 bp, 17 predicted proteins | sample 8952041 | NCBI WGS metagenome assembly JADHED01 (sample SAMN16124423, study PRJNA663239) | bioreactor sludge metagenome | isolation source: sludge (control) | place: India:Bengaluru | collected 2018-09-08
CTTGAGCACCAGGATGCGCACCATGACCGCGGTGGGGTATGGCGGGCGTCCGCCCTTGCGGGTATCGGCCCGGGGACACAGGCCATCAATGACGCCCACCAGATGTTCAAAGTCGATATGCCGGGCGATGACCTGCAACGGGTCGCCCAGCGCCTCGATCTTGTGTTGGCGGGCCACATCGGCGAACAGGTCGAACTTCAGGGCGCTGCGGGTGCAAGGTTGGCTCATGAGGGAAATTGTCGGGCCTGTTGGAAGGCAATGAGGCAACTATGGGGGGTTTTTAGAGGTTCCCAATTATCAAGAGCGGCGGATTTACTGGTTCCATGAGCAGCTTGACCGGTACATCGGCACCGAAGAACTGCCTCCGGAGCTGGCGGTGAAACAGGTGCTTAGATGTCGCATCCCGGATGATTGCATAGACTCTAACCGGTATCCACTCTTCATGGCCCGAGCCGTTTTGCAAGAGTTGATAGAGTCTCTGCAATCGATCTCGGGAGTACAACCATGCTGATAGCCCTGCACAAGAACGCGCGCACCACGCCTGCCGTGCGTGCCGAGATCGCCGCCAGCAGCGAGACCGCCAGTGTGTTGGCCCAGCGCTTTGGCATCACCGAGCAGACGGTCTACAAGTGGAAGAAGCGCGATGTGTTCGGGGACCGCTCCCACACGGCCCACCGCCTGCAAACGGTGCTCACCCCAGCACAGGAAGCTATCGTGGTCCACCTGCGGCGCACCTTGCTATTGCCCCTGGATGATCTGTTGGCCGTCACACGGGAGTTCCTCAGTCCCGATGTCTCTCGTTCGGGCCTGGACCGGTGTCTGCGCCGCCATGGAGCAGGCAACCTCAATGCCCTGAAGCCCCAGGAGCCTGTGCAGACCCACAAGGCCTTCAAGAGCTACGAGCCAGGCTACGTGCATGTGGATGTGAAGTACCTGCCTCAGATGCAGGACGAGAGCAGCAGACGCTACCTGTTCGTGGCCATTGATCGGGCCACGCGCTGGGTGTTCGTGCAATTCAAGGCCAGCAAGACAGCCGCCAGTGCCCGGGCCTTTCTGGCTGCCCTGCACAAGGCCTGCCCGATCAAGATCAGAAAGCTGCTAACCGACAACGGCAAGGAATTCACGGACCGCCTGTTTGCCAGCAAGGAGCGTGAACCCAGCGGGAATCACGAGTTCGATCGGCTATGCCAGGAACTGGGCATCGAGCACCGGCTGACAAAGCCCAGGACGCCCAGAACCAACGGCATGGTGGAGAGGTTCAACGGGCGCATTGCCGATGTGCTCAAGACTCACCGATTCAACAGCCGCGAGGACATGCAGCAGACCTTGCAGCGCTATGTGGCCCTGTACAACCACCAGTTGCCCCAGTCAGCATTGGGCAGCAAGACGCCTATGCAGGCCATGAAGCAGTGGTACCAGGAGCGGCCGGATCTGTTTCATAAGCGACCATATGATCGTCCGGGATGCGACACTTAGAGACTACATGACGGTGCCATTCGAGCAACTGGAAGCCAGCGAGGCCTGAGCGAACGACCAAAACAGGCCCTTCCCCGGGGGGGCCTGCAAACCCGCACCCGGTTCACTATCGGGTTGGGGCTCAAACAAGGCGGCCCGCAGCAATCACCTGCTGCACGCGGGCTCGACTGATCACCTGGATGAGCCGGGCTGCATCAAACAAGATCCCGGCACGTTGCGCACTTGAGGATTACTGCACCTTGGCCACTCGCACCACCATGCCATCCAGTGCCGAGGTGACCATCACTTGGCAAGACAGACGGCTGTTGGGCTGGCGGGGCTCGGCCGTGCAGTCAAGCATGGCGTCTTCGTTGTCTTCCACGGCTGCCAACTGGTCGGCCCAGGGCTGCTCGATATACACATGGCAGGTTGCGCATTGGCAGGCGCCGCCGCAATCGGCGTTGAGGCCGGGGAGGCCGCTGGCCAGTGCGGCTTGCATCACGCTGGTGCCCTCAGCGACTTGCAGCTCGGTTTGTTTCCCGTCGGGGGTGATGCAGATGATTTGCGGCATATTGGTTTCCTGGAAGAATAAAGTTCAGAGTGATCGGCTGATGATTTCTTTCATGATCTCGCTGGTGCCGCCGTAAATGCGGGCCACCCGGGCATCGACCCAGGCGCGGCTGATCATGTACTCGCTCATGAAGCCGTAGCCGCCGTGCAGCTGCAGCAGTTCGTCCAGGATCTTGCCCTGCATTTCGGAGCCCATGAGCTTGCACATGGCACCGACTTCCGCGCTGAGTTCTCCGCGCATCGCCTTGGCCAGGCAGTCGTCGACGAACACGCGCAGCATGGTGGCCTGGGCCTTGCATTCGGCGAGCTTGAATTTGGTGTTCTGGAAGTCGAACACCGTCTTGCCGAACACCTTGCGGTCGCGGGTGTACTGGATCGTCTGTTCGATGAGCGAGTCGATCGAGGCGGCCGCGCGGATGCCGATGATGGTGCGTTCCCAGGCCAGTTGGTGGGTCAGGTACTTGAAGCCCTGGCCTTCTTCGCCGAGCCGGTTTGCCATCGGGACCGACACGTTGTCGAAGAAGAGCTCTGACGTGTCCTGGCCCTTGAGTCCGATTTTTTCGAGCCTGCGGCCCTTGGAAAAACCAGGTCGGTCGGTCTCGACGCAGATCAGCGTCAGTTCCTTGGCTGCCGGATCCAGCTTGGTGGCCGTCACGGCCAGATCCGCGTTGCCCCCGTTGGTGATGAAGGTCTTCTGGCCGTTGATGGTATAGATGTCTTCGCCGCGCACGGCGGCGGTGCGCATGCTGCGCAGGTCGCTGCCTATACCGGGCTCGCTCATTGCGATCACGCCAATCGTCTCACCGCTCACCATCTTGGGCAGCCACCGCTGTTTCTGCTCTTCCGTGCCGTAGGCCACGATATAGGGCGCGACGATTTCCGAGTGTGTGGTGAATCCGACCGCGGTGGCGTTGACCCGCGCAAGTTCTTCGATCATCACGGCCGAATGGCCGAAATCGCCGCCCGCGCCGCCGTACGCTTCAGGGACGGTGGAGCACAGCAGGCCGGCTTCGCCAGCCTTGAGCCAGACGCTCTTGGGCACGATACCCTCGGCCTCCCAGGCGTGCAGGTGGGGCACGATCTCACGTTCAATGAAGCGGCGGGCCTGTTCGCGGAACTGCTCGTGGTCTTCTCGGAATACGGGGCGCATGGAAATGTCCTGGTTCTGGGGGCTCGCCATCAGCGTCCGGTGAACTGCGCGGGGCGCTTGTCCAGAAAGGCGTTGACGGCTTCGAGGTGGTCTTCGGTGTGGTGGGACAACGCCTGGTAAGCCGATGAGAGCTCCAGCAGCGTGTCAAGGCGCACATGCTGGCCTTCGCGCAGCAGGCGCTTGGTCAACCGAAGCGCATGCGACGGGTTGAGGGCGATGCGCTGGGCGAGCGCCTGTGCCTGGCCCAGCAACTGGTCGGCGGGAAACACGTCGGCAACCAGGCCCCAGGACAACGCCTTGGCGGCATCGATGGTGTCGCCGGTGAAGGCCAGGAGGCTGGCCTTGGGCATGCCGATCACGCGCGGCAGCAGCCAGGCGCCACCGTCCCCGGGCACGATGCCGACCTTGACGAAGCTCTCCGCGAACAGGGCCTTGTCGCTCGCGATCCGGATGTCGCACATGCAGGCCAGATCCAGGCCCGCGCCAATCGCAGGGCCGTTCACCGCTGCGATCACCGGCACGTCGAGCTCGTAGAGCGCGAGGGGAATGCGCTGGATGGTGTCGCGGTAACTGTCGCGCACCTCGTAGGGGCTGCCCGCGAAAATGCCGCCGCGCTGCTGCATGTCCTTCACATTGCCGCCAGCGCAGAAAGCACTGCCTTCGCCGGTCAGCACCAGAGCCTTGATGCTGTGGTCTGCACGAATCTGGCGGCACAGGGCTACCAGTTCATCCATGTGCGCGGGATCGGTCAGGGCGTTGCGCGTCTCGGGACGGTTCAACCGGGCGGTCAGCACGGGGCCGTCGCGTTCGATCAGCAAGAAGGGGGCAGGGCTTGGTTCGCTCATGGGATGGGAATTCAAGTGGAGGACAGGGCTGCCAGGCGGCCACTGGTTACGGCAGGCCACAGCGAGGCAGAGCCGCCTTGGGCGACGGCCCTTCCCAGCCGCTGTGTCCAGTGCCCCAGGTTGCCGAATTCGCTGCGCCAAGCCCAGAGCCGGCGGGTGCCCAGCTGCAGCGCGTGCTCGTGCGTAAAGCCGATGGCGCCGTGCACTGCATGGGCCATGGCGGCCACCGCACCGGCGGCTTCTGCGCCGCAGACCTTGGCCGCGGCAATCTGCCAGGCCGCCAGTTGGTTGCCCGATTCCGCGAAGGCGGCCTCGGCGCTGACGAGCGCGCTGCCCGTGTGCTGAGCCATCTGCGCCAACTGATGCTGGATGGCCTGAAATGCGCTGATGGGCTTGCCGAATTGAACCCTCTCGGTGGCGTAGCGGGTGCTCAGATCCAGCGTGGTTTCGAGGGCTCCGGCCATCTGGGCCGTGCGCAGCATGGCCCCTCCCCACCAGATCACATCGTCGGGCCAGTGGGCGGGGACATCCGCGATCGCGATGGGCGTGGTGTTCTTGAAGCTGAGGTCGTCCCGCGGCTCGCCGGCGGTGTTCTGCTTGGTGCTCACTTCCGCGTCGCGGCGCGACAGCAGGATCAACGTCGTTCGTTCGCCCGGGACGAGCGCGACGACGTGCTCCACATCGCGCCCCCAGGGTACGTCGCACAGCGTGCCGGTGACGAGCGTTTCCGCAGGCGCAACCCAGGGTGCGTCGAAGAAAGCTCCTTTTGCGGCATGGTTGAGCGACAGCGTGCTGCGCATGGAGATGCCCAGCGGTTCATTGCGGGCCTCGATCCCGCACTGGCCCAGCAACCAGTTCGCGAACATGGTTTCGGGCAGGGGCAGGGGCAGATTGTGGCGTCCTGCAGCCTTCACGACCCCGTACAGGTCTTCCCAGGAGGCGCCAGCGCCGCCCAGGTGTTCCGGCGCGGCGGCCACAGCGAACCCGGATGATTCGAGGGCTGCCCACAGGTCGGCCGGCCAGTGGCCCGCCTCGCAGTGGCGGATCAGTTCCGGGGTGACGAGATCGGCCAGCAGCCGCTCGATGGTGGATTCAAACAATTCACGCATGCTTGTGTTCTCAACGCAGCCCGAGACCGCGGGCGATGATGCCGCGCAGGATTTCGCGTGTGCCACCACGCAGCGAGAAAGAAGGCGCCATCTGCATCAAGGCCGCCAGCACTTGCGCATGGTCACTGCCCCCGCCGACGGCGGGCGCCACATCGAGCACCTGTTGGGCGAGTTCAGGGATCTCCTGCTCAAACGCAGCACCCAGATCCTTCAGGCAGGAGGCAGCCCAGGCGGGGTTGCCTCCTGCGGCCAACGCGGCCGTGACCGCCAGCGACATCTGGCGCAGCACGACAAGGCGCGCGCTCAGGCGACCCACGGCATGGGCCTGCAGGGCATCCGGTTGTGCACCGACGGCGTCGATCAGCGTGTGCAGCAGCGCCATGCTGCTCAGGAAACGCTCTGGCCCGCTGCGCTCGAAGGCGAGTTCCGCGGTGACTTGTTCCCAGCCCTGGCCTTCGGTGCCGATCAAGGCATCGGCATCCAGGCGGATGTTGTCGAGGTAGACCTCGTTGAAGTGTTCACCGCCCGCCAGGTCACGGATCGGGCGCACCGTGACGCCGGGGGCCTTCAGGTCAATGATGAATTGCGACATGCCTTCATGGCGCGCAGCCTTCTCGCCCGTCGCAGCACCCGTGCGCACCAGGGCGATCATGTATTGCGCGTGGTGGGCATTGGTGGTCCAGACCTTCTGGCCGCTCAGCCGCCAGCTGCCATCGCCCGCCGCTTCATCACGCACCGCGCGGCTGCGGATCGAAGCGAGGTCCGAGCCCGAGTTGGGCTCGCTCATGCCGATGCAGAAATAGACCTCGCCCTTGCAGATCCCAGGCAAGTACTTCTGGCGCTGGGCTTCCGTGCCATAGCGCAGGATCAGGGGGCCGCTCTGGCGGTCGGCGATCCAGTGGGCGGAGACGGGGGCCCCGGCCGCCAGCAGCTCTTCGATCACGACATAGCGCGCCCAAGGGCTGGCGTCGTGGCCGCCATACTGGTGTGGCAAGGTCATGCCAAGCCAGCCGCGGCACCCCAATTCCCGGCTGAAGGCCGGGTCGGCGCCCATCCACGAGTCCGCGCGGCGCAGGGCGCTCCGATCCTTGAGTGCGGTGGCGAGAAAGCGCCTCACCTCGGCCCGGACCGGCTCGACGTCTGCGGGGATGCGGTGGTATTGGAAAGATGCAAGCGCCATAGGGTACGGCCGGTTTCCTGGGTTGATGCCGATGGCGGGTTACAAGGCGGTCTGGGCGTCGGCGGCGGCAAACATCTTGTTGATGTCGCCCGAGGTGACCGGACGCTCCGGGTCACGGAGCGGAGCCGCGCCACCCATGCCGCAGGCCGGCTCGATGCTCACGTGCTTGGCCTGCGCCTTCAGCGCGCCGACGGTGCAGTTTTCGCGGCCCAGGATGGCGAAGGGGTCGTAGGAGAACTCGCGCATCGCATTCAGGTGCGTGATCTTGTTGATGACCTCGTCGCTCAGGTGCTGAGATTGCTTCCAGAACACGTTGGCGGATTCCGGCCATGTGCAGTCGGAGTGCGGGTAGTCGCATTCCCAGGTGACCTTGTCGACATTGATGAAGTCCAGATTGCGCAGGCCGAACTCGTCCTCGATGAAGCAGGTGATGATGTGCTCGTTGAAGACGTCGCTGGGCTTCTTGCCGCCAAAGTTGGAGTTGGTCCAGGCGTTGTGGTGGTTGTGGGTGAAGTTGGCGCGTTCCAGCAGGTAGGGGATCCAGCCGATGCCGCCTTCGGACAGGGCCATACGCAGCTTGGGGAATTTCTTCCACATGGGGGCCCAGATCCAGTCGGCGGCGGAGTTGGAGATGGAGATGGGCATCGACGTGATCCAGGCATCGATCGGCGACTCGTCGGATGCATGGGCCGCTTTGACGCCGGTGCCGATGTGGCAGCAGATCACCACGTCGTTGTCCGCGCATGCCTTCCACAGGGGATCCCAGTAGCTGTTGTGGATGGACGGGTACCCATGCACGGTAGGGTTGTCGGAGAACGTGAGGGCATGCACACCCTGCTTGGCCAGGCGCTGGACTTCCGCCGCCGCCGCCTGCATGTCGAACCAAGGAGCCATCATCAAGGGAATGAAGCGGCCCGGTGCAGCGTTGCACCAATCGTGCAGATGCCAGTCGTTGTAGGCCTGGATGGCTGCGAGCGAGACACCGCGGTCTTCGTAGCTCTGAAACCGCTGTCCCGCAAAACCCGGGAAGGTCGGGAAGCAGATCGAACCCAGAACGCCATTGGCATTCATGTCATCGACACGGGCCTTGATGTCCCAAGTGCCGCGGCGCATCTGTTCGTAGCCCAGCGGCTCCATGCCGTATTCCTCTTTGGGGCGGCCGACCACCGAGTTCAGGCCCATGTAGCCCGTGGCTTTTTCCTCGAACACCCAGACGTCGCGACCTTTGTGGTTCTCGACGCGGGGCTCGCGCCCCTTGTACTTCGCGGGCATATGGCGGGCGAATGCATTGGGTGGCTCGATGGCGTGATCGTCAACGCTGACGAGGATGAGATCTTCCAGTTTCATCTTGTCTCCAGAGGGTGAGGCGATGGGGCTTGGCTCGGGGTGGCCGAACCAACGGCATAGGGTGGGATGCTAGATCAAATACTGTACAGATTCAAGAATAATGTTCATATTTGGCAAGGAATACATGCGATTCTAGGGAATACCACTAGCCGAACCGGCTAGGTGGGCGCCTCCCTGGAACATTTCGGCGCCATGCGGATGAGGGGCCTGGAGTCCGGCAATCCAGTGCACATCTGAGCCGAGGTAATTTCGGCTTGCGCCCTAGATCAAAGTGATTTTTTGCTATTAATTTGGAAGCTGTATGCGCTTGCCACGCTTTGTTTTCTTGGGGTTGGTGCCGCAATTGCACGCCTTTTCCGGAGGCGTTATGGCAGCCATCCAGGCTGGCTGCGCAGGAACTGTCCGAGTTCACCTGACGGCAGCGGGCGGCTGAAGTGGTAGCCCTGGGCTTCGTCGCAGCCCTCCTCGCGCAGGAACTCCAGTTGCGCTTCGGTTTCCACGCCCTCGGCTGTGGTCTGCATGCCCAGGGCCTGGGCCATGCGGATGATGGCGCTGACGATGGCACGATCGTTGTTGTTCCGATCCAGATCCTGGACGAAGGACTGGTCGATCTTGAGCTTGTATATCTGGATGCGCTTGAGCTGGCTCAGGGAAGAGTAGCCAGTGCCGAAATCGTCCATCGGCAGGCGCACACCGCGGGCTCGCAGCTTGTCCATCGTGGCAGCGGCTTGGTGCGGATCATTGATGGCCACGCCCTCGGTCAGCTCCAGTTCCAGCGAATCGGGAGGGATTCCGGTGTCCTGCAGTATGGAGTTGATGATTTCAGGCAGTTGCGGCTGGCGGAACTGAATGGCAGAGAGGTTCACGGCCACCTTCAAATCGCGCAGTCCGTCCTGGCGCCACGTCTGCAATTGCCGCATGGCAGTGCGCAGCACCCATTCGCCGATCTGCAGGATTTGGCCGCTGTCCTCGGCGATGGGGATGAATTCGGCCGGCGAGACGCGGCCCAGTTCGGGATGGTCCCAGCGCAGCAAGGCTTCCACGCTATGGACGCGGCCGGTGCGTAGCGTGACTTGGGGCTGGTAGTGCAGCGAGAGTTGGTTGCGATCCAGTGCGCGGCGCAGCGCGTTTTCCACTTGCAGCGCGCGCCGCGACTGGGCCTGCATCTGCGGCGTGAAGAAGCGGTAGGTGTCGCGGCCGGCCCGCTTGGCGTGGTACATGGCCGTGTCGGCGGCCTGGGTCAGGGAGTCAATGTCATGGCCGTCATCGGGATACAGCGCGATCCCGATGGAGGGGGCGATCATGAGCTCGTGGTGGTCGATCCGATACGTCAGGCGCGATGCCTTCTGCAGTTTGGCGGCGATGCGCTCGGCGCCCTGCGCATTGGCGTTGGGTAGGAGCAGCACGAACTCGTCGCCGCCGATGCGTGCCACGGTGTCACACTGGTTCACGACTGTGCGCAGCCTTCGAGCGAACTCAATCAGCAGCGTATCGCCGACGCGGTGGTTCAGCGAGTCGTTGACGTGCTTGAAATGGTCGAGATCGAGAAACATCACTGCCAGTTGCCTGCCGCTGGCTCGGGCCAATTCAATGGCTCGCTCGGTGCGCTCGGCCAGCAGTGTTCGGTTAGGCAGGCCCGTGAGCGCGTCGTAGTGCGCCATCCAGTAAATGCGCTCCTGGTCGAGCTTGCGGTCGGTGATTTCGCGGTGCAGGTTCTCCACGGTGGCCCTGAGCCCCCGCTGAGGCCGCTGCTTGAACTGCTCGTGCGCTTCATTCAGGGCCTGTTGCGCGAGCAGGTTCTCCCCCATGTCACTGACGATCCAGATTGAGCCCTCGTGCAGGTTGTCGGCGTTAATGAGGCGGCCCGTAAGCTCTCCCCAAAACAGGCTGCCGTCCTTGCGCCTTAGGCGACGCTGTGTGCGATAGGCATGGCCCGCGCTGAGCGTGGTGTAGGCCTCGCGCCCAAGGCTGCGCAAGTCGCCTCGGCTGGGATGGAGTTGCTCGCTGCCCACGCCGACCAGCGCGTGCTCGTCTGGGTATCCGAAAATGTCCGCGCATCGCCGGTTGCAGCGGACAATGACACGTTGGCGGATGAAGACGATGCCGACGCCCGCAGTGTCCAGCGCGTGCTGTTCCCGCAGGTTGCACTCGACGGAGGCGGCCATTGCTGACGGATAGTCCAGGGTATCCCTGCGGGTTGGGTCCCGCCAGGTTATTTCACCGTGCTCTGGGCCGGAGCCTGGAAACCAACCAGTGGTAAAAGGCTGACAAGAGGTGTGCATCTGATGGTGCTCTTCATGAGATCCAGCCGCTTACTCGGCTTGGATGCCTGCGGCCCTAATGATCTTTCCCCATAGATCACGTTCTTTTGTTTGGTATTTCCCAAGCTGGCCCAGGGGCTGGATGAACGCTAACGTGCCCGATGCCTTCATGGCCGCTTGCACTGCCGGCGTCTCATTGGCTTGAACCAGCAAGCGGTACATCTTTTGAATGATCAGCTCGGGAGTCATGGCTGGCAGATAGGCTGCCAGCCAGAAACCTATGTCCATGCCATCGATTCCGCTTTCACGGAAGCTTGGCAGGTCGGGTGCGAATGGGCTGCGGACTTCATCGGTCACGGCCAGTGCTTTGATTTTTCCGGAACTGACGTAAGTCCAGGCCGAAAAGTCGGTGAACATGAAGTCGATTTCTCCACTGATCAGATCCGGCATCATCGAGTTGCCGCTGCGATAGGCTGCCCCTACCACTTTCACTGCGGCGGTCTGCTGCAGTACCTCGGCGGGCAAGCGGCTGGTGATGCTCGTGTAGCCGAAAGTGAACCGGCCTGGATTGCTCTTGATCTGCTGGAGGAACTCCTTGGCAGATGCCGCCCTGACCTTGTCCGGATTGACATACAGGTACATCGGGCCCTTGGAGAGTGTCGTCAAAGGGACAAAGCCGTTGACTGGGTCGTAGGGCAGGTTCTTGATCACGTGGGGGTTGCCGGTGAATGCCACGTTCCCCGAGATCAGAAGGTTGTATCCATCGGGTTTCGCCGAACCGATCAATTGCGCCGCAATGCCGGAACTGCCGCCAGGGCGGTTTTCGACCACAACAGGCACTCCTGCAGCTTTGGACATCTCGCTTGCGAGGGCTCGGGTGTAGACGTCTGGGGCCGAACCCGGCGTGAAGGGAGTCACGACCTTGATGGGTTTTTCCGGGAAGCCGGCGGCCCTGGATGCATCGGCACCCGCCAAAAAGCACATGAGCATGAGCGCCTTGACCCAAGCAGGAGCCTTCTTCATCGTTTGTATAAAGAATTAAATTCTGTATATAGAATTTTGTGATTCTGCTCGGCCCGCGCTGCCTTGGGTATTGGGGTTCACCCTGGCTGGCCATTCCTTTCTGTTGTCCTGTTTGGCTTGGGCTGTACTTACAGGTCCCGACGGGCCACAGGCGATGCGCATGAATGCGCGCCTGGGGCGGGTAGTGCTGGTGACGGGGAGGCCCTTGACCAAGGGCGGGAGCGACCCAGTGGAGTGGGGCGGGCGGTGGTCGCGTCTCAGGCAGCTGGATTGGGTTGGGCTCGGTGTTTTCCCTGATTTTGGGCGGAAGGAGGCACATGGAGCGCTTTCTGTTTTGACGCAGGAGATTGGAATTTGTACATTTATGGAAAAAGTGCCTTTGATTTCCTGTGTGCACAGCCGTCCTGCCATCAGAGGATCGAACCATGGAGACAAAATGCCTTCCTTGATCTTTACGACCGTCTCGAGCCTTGTGGTGGTTGTTGCTGTGCTGTGGCATTTCGCCGATGCCGCTGTCCACCAGCCCAGTCATGTTGGTCATCTGCATGCCCACACGCCCCCTATGGCGAGCGATTTTTGGACACTGATGTCTCACGGCTTCCGCTAGATTTCAGTGCATCACTTGGGGGGGCGAGCCTTGTGGGCTCGTGCGAACGTGAGCAGCCGCCGCTAGATGCGGGATTGGGGCATGGCTGCAGTGGTGGCTGGTGTTTGAGCCTGTTTTCCAGGCCTGGGTCTCAAAAAAGCACAGATTCCAGCCGGGTGCCCAATTCCTTCAGCGACTGTCCAAGGGCCTTGATCCGGACTTCGGCATCGCTGTGCTGGCTGCGGATCATGACAGCCGAAACGGTGTAGGCAATGCTGCGCGTGGTGTCGCGCACAGGGGCGGCGATCGCGAGGACGCCGTCGGAGAAATACCCGTCGTCAACGGCCCATCCGTGGCGTTGAGCTAGATGAACCTGTTCCAAATACTCCTCAAACGATAGCGCGCGTGCCCAGCGAATACGGGCGAATTCAGTGCGCAGATCGTTTTCAGAGAGATTCATCTGCCCAACGAAAAGCCGGCCGCTGGCCCCCATCAGGACAGGCAGGCGCTGGCCCAGCGGCATGTAGATGTGCAGATCCGTAGGGCTGGATTCGGAGCTGACGAGCACGATCCTGTCATTGCCCATCCGGCGCCAGAGCGTGACCGTGATTCCGCGCGCGATGGCAAGTTCGCGCATGAGCGGCAATGCCAACTGGACGCGCTGGCCCTGTGTCACCAACTGCTCTGCCAAGCGAGCCAGCCCAAGGCCTGCAGAGTACGTTTTGGACAGCGGATTGAAATCGACGACATCTTCCGAGACCAGGGTTCGGAGGATGTTGAAGCAGGTGCTTGGATTGATTTCGAGGTGCCTCGCTATGTCCGCTGCTCGCTCAGGAGCCCCCTTGTGCGCGAGGTATCGAAGGACTCCGATGGCATTCACCACCGGCTTCACGATGACGCCGTGGCTCGATCCTGATTTCTTGGAGTTGTCGGCCAAAGTCGGAGCTTTGCCCGGCGCGGAGCTGTCTTCGGTCACGACGGATTCCATGTTGTCCAGTGGTCAATTGAATGCAGGTCACTGCCTCGGAAGTGTTGGAACGAGGGGGTGTCACAAAACTTCCACCTGTCTGCAGCAGCGGGCATTCTAAGTGGCGAAGTGCATTCTGTATGGAGTTTTATCTATCGTACGTCTGTTCAGGGACGTCCTGTGGGGACGGGAGTACCGGGTCGGCTCGTGGGTCGTTGCGCGCAGGTGCAAAGTGTGGGGGCGCGAAGGGCGGTTTAGGGAGAACCCTGAAGTAAAAATCAACACTTTATCGAATAATGTGCATATGTCTCTACGCGCAGCAACATCGAACCCGCTGCATCGAAAGGAAAATTATGAGTACCCACGGGAAAACCCCCACACTTCGAGTGATCGTGGATCGCGGTCGTTGCTGCGGCTACGGGCTGTGTGCCCAACTCTGCCCCGAGGTGTACAAGCTGGATGAAAACGGCTTGGTATATGTCGAATCCGAGCTCATCCCTGGCGGGCTTGAGGAGGAGGCGAAGGAAGGGGCCGCGGCCTGCCCCGCGGAAGCGCTGGTCATCGAAGCGATTCAGTCGTGATTGGCCGGGGGGCAGCAGGGTCTGCCTTCGGCGGGCGCTGGCGCATCCCATGGCTGGTTGTCGCCGATGACTCGTTCTGCGGGGCATCGGTTTTTTTAGCTTACGGGAAAGCATCAACATGGACATCATAGGTATTGGATACCTCGGCTTCGAGACAACCAAGGTGGACGAATGGCGGGAGTATGGACCGCAGGTCATGGGTTTTCAGGTTGGCCAGTCTCCGGCGTCAGATCCGGACTCTCTCTACTTCCGCACGGACGATCGGCGGCACCGGTTTGCCTTCCATCCCGGCAAGATTGATCGCCTGGCCTACATCGGCTGGGAGGCCAAGGGAAAGATCGAGTTCGAGGCGGCGTTTGCCCGATTCCAGGAACACGGCGTGGAAGTCACCATGGGCGATGCGGCCCTGTGCGAGCAGCGTGGCGTCAAGGGAGTGTTCCGTTTTCGTGACCCGGTCGGCTACCAGCATGAGATGTTCCATGGTCAAAAATGGATGCCCCGTTCCTTCACGCCAGGCCGCCCTCACGGGGGCTTCGTGGCCGGCGTGCGGGGGTTGGGGCATCTGGTCGTGATCACTCCGCAATGGCCACCCGAACTGCAGGATTTCTTCGTCAAGCTGATGGGCTTCCATTACTACGGCCCAGGGGCCGGCAAGGGCCAGACGGCGTTTTACCGCTCCAAGCTCAACAGCTACACCAGCCACGATATCGCCTATGGATACGGACCTGGGAAGATGGGTGTCCAGCATGTGGGCCTGTTTGTGAAAAGCCTGCGCGACGTCGGCGAGACCTACGACATCGTGAAGCAGCGCGGGATCCCGATGATGATGACGCTGGGACAGCACTCTCAAGATCCGCACGCTTCCTTCTACCATTTCTCGCCGGGCGGCTTTGCACTCGAGACCATCACCGAGCTCGAACCCTGGCATGACGACGGCTTCGAACTCAATCCCGAGAAGCTTAGCACCTGGGGTCATGAAGTGGTGGGCCCGATCCTCGGCCCGAGCGTACGGACGCCCGAAGAACTGCTCGAGCCCGAGTTGCTGGCCAAGTACAAACAGGGATGACGCAGCCCGCTTGCCGACTTCCGCGCTGGGCCGCCAGCACGGGAGTCGGCGTTTCAGACTGATTCCGAAGACGAGACCATCAGCATGCGCGCCACGCTAACGTGCTTTGGCTGCTCGAGCATGTAACGCACGGCGGACGCGACATCCGACGACTGTAGGGCCGGTGTCTGGTCCGCCCGGACCGGCTGGCCCGAGGCGCGCAGCCGGTCAAAGATCTCGGTTTCCGTGGTGCCGGGCGCGATGGTGCCCACACGCACGCCACTGCCTTTGAGTTCGACACGCAGCGCAGTGCTGAACACCTCGACGGCCTGCTTCAACCCGGCGTACACGCCCATGGAAGAATGGCTCAGGTATGCCCCCACGCTGGACACGTTGATGATGGCGCCCGCGCCCTGTTGCTTGAATGCGCGCGCAAACACATAGGAAGTCCGGACCACGGCATCGTAGTTGGTGCGCGTCATCTGCATCAGGCCATCGAGATCGATGGTTTCGAGCGTGCCGCTGACCAGCATGCCGGCGTTGTTGACCAGGATGTCGGCGCGGCCGTAGGTTCGGTGGGCCAACTCCAGCAGAGCCTGCGCCGTGGCGGGCTCATCGATCGCTGCGCTCAGGGGGACTGCCGGGCCGGGGAGCTGGGCGCACAGCGCATTCAAGCGCTCGGCGCGGCGCGCGGTCAGCACCAGGCTGCAGCCTGCGGCGCTGAGCTCATGGGCAATGGCTTCGCCGATGCCTGACGATGCGCCGGTGACGACGGCGACCTTGCCTTGCAGGTGTCGTTGGGCCTCGTTCACGTAGCCGGGCCTCAGGCTTGGGTGTCCGGGCTGGGATAGCGCAAGGCCATGGCCGCGCCGAAGTCCCTTTTGAGGGTCGGGTAGTAGGCAATCTGTCCGCCCATGCCGCCGGCAATGTCGATGGAGGCCGCGCTGATGAAGCTGGCGTAGTCGCTTGCGAGGAACAGCGCCATGCCGGCGACGTCTTCCGGCTTGCCAAAACGCCCCAGGGGGACAACTTTGAGGACCATGGCGTCGAATTCCTCGCGCGGCGTGCCGGGCGGCATTTCACGGTAGTGGCGGTCCCACTGCCCGGTGTCGATCCAGCCCATGTTGAGGGTGTTGACCAGGATGTTGTCTTTGGGCAGCGACATGCCCAGCGATTTGGACATGGCGATGCAGCCCGCGCGGTTCACCACGGAGGGGATGCCGTCCGGGGTGATCTGGGTGCCGGCCAGCGCATTGATCTCGACGATGCGCCCCCAGCGCTGCTTTCGCATGTGCGGGACCACGGCCTGGATGAAGCGGAAATGGCCCATCTGCAACACGTTGGCGTGCTCCAGGATCTGCTCTGGCGTGAGGGTGTCGAGGTTGCCGCCGCGGCCTTGGCCCGCGTTGTTGATCAGGACGTCCACGCCGCCCCAGGCGGCTGCGATCTCATCCACGAAGGCTTTCACGCCCGCGGTGTCGGTGACGTCGACCGCGCGCGCGATCACGGCTTGCGCCGTCGTCGCCAGTTCGGCTCCCACCGCTTCGATGTCGGCCTGCGTGCGGGCGCAGACCGCAACGCGGGCCCCTTCTTTAGCAAAGGCACGGGCAATGGCCCGGCCAATTCCGCGCGAGGCGCCCGTCACGATGACGCGCTTGTGGCTCAAATCGATAAGCATGTACTGTCTCCTGGTTATGCAGAATATCTGGCAGATTGTAGGCAGAAATTAAAAAATCGTTCATATCTAGGTTCTTGCCGTTGCCTGTGCGCCGTTAGCGAATGATCGGCCCAGGAACTGCTCCAGCGCTGCTGCGCAGGGGCTCAATGCACGGCCTGCGGACCAGGCCAGGCCGACTTCCATGACCGGCAGCCGTGCGTCCATGGGAACGGCGTGGATGCGCCGCCCATCCAGGGACCATGGCCGGAACACCATGTCCGACAGGATGGTCACGCCCAGGTTGAGAGCGACCATCTCGCGCAGCGCCTCCATGGAAGACGTCTGGATAATCTTGTGGGGTGTGTGCCCCGCGTCGGCCCAGTACCGCCGGGCATTGCGGTCGCCTTCGTCCACCATGGGCAGGATGTAGGGGAGCGCCGCAAGTTCTTCGAAACTCACGCTCCCCCGGCCCGCGTATTCATGGCCCGCAGCCATCCAGAGCTGACGCCTGGACCTTTCCAGGACGCGGGTTTCCAGGCGCTCCGGCGCTTCCAGGTTGGACAGCAAAAGTGCGCCCATTTCCAGTTGGCCGCTCGCCAGGCGGGCCTCGATGTCCTTGCGCGGCATTTCCTCGAGCGAGAGTTCTATCCGGGGGTACAGCTCGCAGAAACGCGCGAGGGCGGGCAACAGGAAGTACCCCAGGACGGTGTAGGTCGCGGCCACTTCCAGCTTCCCGTGGAGGTCGCGCCCATGTATCGGAAAGCGGGCTGCCTCGTTGGCCATGCGCAGAACGGATTCGGCGTGCTGCAGAAAGCCTTGTCCCTGCAAGGTGAGGGTGACGCCTTGGCGTCCGCGATCCAGCAAGGCCGTGCCCATGGCCTGTTCCAGGTCCGCGATCGCCAGGGTCATGGCCGACTGCGACAGGCCGATTTCCGTTGCGGCGGCCGAGATTTGCCCGCAGCGCGCCACGGCCACGAAGTAGTGCAGTTGGCGCAGCGTGAAGCGCGGCAGGGCAGGCAGACCGATTGTCATTGGAAAGGCAAATACCTGGGGTTCAAAAATTGAATTTGACTATGCCATAACTATGAACAAAATATAGATAAACGTTCAAATAAAAGGTTGCGCGAGCAACCTGGAGATATCCCCATGACCCCTCCCGTTTCCCTGGCGGACAAGTACGAATTGCCCGCCGGCCGTGTCTACATGAACGGTACGCAGGCGCTGGTTCGGCTGCTGCTGGCGCAAAAGGCGCGTGACGAGGCCGCCGGGTTGAATACCGAAGGTTTCGTCTCCGGCTATCGTGGCTCTCCCCTGGGCGCCGTAGACCAGGAGCTGTGGAAGAACCGGGCGCTGTTGGACAAGCACAAGGTGCGCTTTCAGCCCGGTCTCAACGAGGAGCTGGCGGCAACGTCGGTCTGGGGCACGCAGATGGTGAGCCTGGATCCGAAGGCACGGGTCGATGGCGTGTTCGCCCTCTGGTACGGGAAGGGACCGGGCGTGGACCGCAGTGGCGATGTCTTCAAGCACGGGAACATCGCGGGTGGCGCTCCGCATGGCGGCGTGCTGCTGGTGGCGGGAGACGACCACGCATGCAAGTCATCCAGCCTGCCGCATCAGAGCGAGCATGCATTCATCGCTGCGATGATTCCGGTGCTGCATCCTTCGGGAGTACACGAATTCATCGAATTCGGACTCCACGGATACGCCATGTCGCGCTACTCCGGATGCTGGGTGGGCTTCAAGGTGATCAGCGACACGGTCGAGTCTTCGTCGTCGTTCGACATCGATCCGATGTCGGTCGAGATCAAGATTCCACAGTCCTACCCGGTTCCCGCCGACGGCTTCTCGATCCGCTGGCCCGATCCTCCGCTGGAGCAGGAGAACCGGCTGCAGCGCGAGCGCCTGTATGCACTGCTCGAATACGTGCGCCTGAACAAGCTCAATCGCCAGGACTGGGCAGTCCCGGACGCACGCCTGGGTATCTGCACCACCGGCAAGAGCTACTTGGACGTGCGCGAGGCGCTGTCGCTGCTGGGCTTGGACGAGGCGGCCGCACAGGCGCTGGGTGTGCGCCTGCTCAAAATCGGCGTGGTCTGGCCTTTGGAACCCACCTGCGTGGTCGAGTTCGCACAGGGCCTCGACGAAATACTGGTCGTGGAGGAAAAGCGCCAGGTACTCGAATACCAGATCAAGGAGCACCTCTACAACGAACCCCATCGCCCCCGCGTGGTCGGCAAATACGATGAATCGGGCGAATGGGTTCAGGTTCCCAGCAGCGGCATCCTGCTGTCGCCTAATGGCGAGCTCACGCCAGCCGGCATCGCTGATGTGATCGCTGCGCGCCTAGTCAAGGTGTACGGGCAAGGCGTGCTGCCGGAGTCGGTGCGGGTGTGGTTGGAGCGTCAGGCGGTGGTGGCAACTCGCTCCCCATCCGATGCGCCTGTGCCCCAGCGGCTCCCTTACTTTTGTTCGGGCTGTCCCCACAACACCAGCACCCAGGTGCCGGAAGGGTCGCGCGCGCTGGCGGGGATCGGCTGTCACTACATGTCGATGTGGATGGATCGCCGCACGGAAACGTTCAGCCAGATGGGCGGCGAAGGGGTGCCGTGGATAGGGCAGGCGCCCTACACGGATACGCCACATGTGTTCGCCAACCTGGGCGATGGAACCTACATGCACTCGGGCTCCCTGGCCATCCGGGCTGCCGTGGCTGCCGGTGTCAACATCACCTACAAGCTGCTGGTCAACGATGCTGTCGCCATGACGGGAGGTCAGCCAGTCGAAGGCGCACCTTCGGTGCCCCAGTTGCTGCGGCAGCTTGCCGCCGAAGGCGTGAAGGAACTGCACCTGGTGAGCGACGAGCCCGAGGCCTTTCAGGCCTTGGACGACTTCCCCAAGGATGTCAAGGTGTCGCACCGTGACGGCATGGACGCGCTGCAGCGTGCGCTGCGCGACGTCAAGGGGGTGTCGGTGATCGTCTATGCGCAGACCTGCGCGGCCGAGAAGCGCCGCCGGCGCAAGAAGAAGACTCTGGTCGATCCGGCGCGTCGAGTGGTCATCAACGAGGCCGTGTGCGAAGGCTGCGGCGATTGCGGCGTGCAGTCCAACTGCGTCTCCATCCTGCCACTGGAAACGCCCTTGGGGCGCAAGCGGCAGATCGATCAGAGCGGCTGCAACAAGGACTTCTCCTGCGTGCGCGGATTCTGCCCAAGCTTCGTGGTGCTCGATGGCGCCGAACTGCGAAAGCCCCAGCGTGACCGCGTGGCGCCGCCCACCGGCATGGCGCGACCCGAGCTGCCAGTCTTGGCGCGCCCCTGGAACATTCTGGTGGCCGGGGTCGGCGGCACCGGCGTGGTGACCATCGGTGCCCTCATGGGGATGGCCGCGCATCTCGAAGGCAAAGGGGTGCTGGTGCTGGACATGGCAGGTTTGGCGCAGAAGGGCGGGGCCGTGATGTCCCATGTGCGGCTGGCGGCGGATCCCGTCCAACTGCATGCCGCGCGGGTAGCGCGCGGACAGGCAGACGTGGTGCTCGGTTGCGACCTGATGGTGGCCGCGGCCGGAGATGCGCTTGCTTCCATGGCGTCCGGGCGCACTCGCGCCGTGTTGAATACGGACGTGGCCCCCACGGGCAGCTTTACACGGGATCCCGACTGGCAGGCGTCGCCCGATGCGATGCTCGAGCGGGTCGGTTCGGCCGCTGCCCAGGTGGAGTCTCTGGAGGCCTCCCGCCTGGCGGTCGCCCTCATGGGGGATGCTGTGGCCACCAACGTATTCCTGCTGGGCTTTGCATGGCAAAAAGGCTGGGTGCCTCTGCAAGAGGATTCGTTGCTGCGCGCCATCGAGCTCAACGGCGCCGCGGTGGGCATGAACCGCGCAGCGTTTGCCTGGGGACGCCAGGCTGCGCTGGATCCTGCTGCGGTGCGCCGTGCGGCCGGGCTGCCTTCCGACGAGAAGGTGATGCTGATGCCGAGCAGAACAGCGTCTCTTGCGAGCATTCTGGCCGATCGCACGGAGCGGCTCGCCGACTACCAGAATGCACGCTACGCGCAGCACTACGCGGCGGTCGTGCGGCGTGTTTCCGATGTCGAGAAGGCGCGTGTCGGGGGAGAGCGCCTGGCGCGCGAGGTCGCGATGAGCCTCTACAAGCTGATGGCCTACAAAGATGAATACGAAGTTGCTCGCCTGCACACCAGCAGTGATTTCCTCGCCCGGCTGCAAGAGCGCTTCGAAGGTGATTTCACCGTGAGCTACTACCTGGCACCGCCGCTGCTGGCGCGCCGCGACGCGCAAGGCCGTCCAGTCAAGCAGCGCTACGGCGCCTGGGTGCAGACGGCCTTCCGTCTCCTGGCCCGTTTGCGGTTCCTGCGCGGAACAGTTTTCGATCCGTTCGGCTGGACTCGGGAGCGGCGGGAGGAACGTGCGGCAATCGACGAATTCGAGGCCTTGGTTGAAGACCTGCTGAAAGACCTGAACAGCAACAACTTCAACGAGGCGTTGGCGCTCGCCCGTTTGCCCCAGCAAGTGCGAGGCTATGGCCATGTGAAGGCGCGCGAGCACGAGGTCGCGCAGAAGAAGGCCTTGGAGCTCCTGGCCCGCTGGCGAACGAAGACCGGCCTTTCCCAAGGCTAAGGCAGTCAGGAAAAAGCTGCTACCCATTCCAAAGGAGATACATATGAGAATTCTTGTCCCTGTCAAGCGCGTGGTGGACTACAACGTGAAGGTCCGCGTGAAGTCGGACAACACGGGTGTGGACATCGCCAACGTCAAGATGAGCATGAACCCCTTCGACGAAATCGCCGTCGAAGAGGCCGTGCGCCTGAAGGAAAAGGGCCTGGTGACCGAGGTCATCGCCGTCTCCTGCGGCGTGGCCCAGTGCCAGGAAACCCTGCGCACCGCCATGGCCATCGGCGCCGACCGCGCCATCCTGGTGGAGACGCCCGCCGACCTGGACCTGCAGCCCCTGGCCGTGGCCAAGCTCCTGAAGGCCCTGGTGGACAAGGAACAGCCATCGCTGGTCATCCTGGGCAAGCAGGCCATCGACGACGACGCCAACCAGACCGGCCAGATGC